>Ga0209121_10000804_pt1 | contig 33420 bp, 30 predicted proteins | sample Cruoilmetagenom3_FD_187292 | JGI IMG/M metagenome (GOLD analysis project Ga0209121, IMG submission 187292) | Oil polluted marine microbial communities from Coal Oil Point, Santa Barbara, California, USA - Sample 3 (SPAdes) (version 2) | ecosystem: Environmental > Aquatic > Marine > Oil seeps ... | reverse complement strand
GCCGCCGAGCCACCCACCGTAAGCCCGCCGATCAGAAGAGTCGGCTGGCCGACGCCCACCGGCACCCATTGCCCCGCTTTGCCACAATTGCCGATGCCGGGGTCGAGCGCCATGTCGTCTGCAATCGCGCGGATCTGCTTCATTGCCGCCGGGCCGTCGCCGACCAAGGTGGCGCCCTTGACCGGGGCGCCGATTTTCCCGTTTTGCACGCGGTAGGCCTCGGTGCAGGAGAACACGAACTTGCCGTTGGTGATGTCGACCTGGCCGCCGCCGAAACCGACGGCATAGATCCCGTCCTTGAGTTCGCCCAGCACCTCGTCGCGCGTGGCCGTACCGCCTTCCATGATCGTGTTGGTCATCCGCGGCATCGGCGCGTGCGCATAGCTCTCGCGCCGACCGTTGCCGGTGGGGGCGACGCCCATCAGCCGGGCGTTCTGCCGGTCCTGCATATAGCCCACCAGCACCCCGTCCTCGATCAGCACGTTGCGCCCCGAGGGCGTGCCCTCGTCGTCGACGGTGATCGAGCCGCGTCGGTCCGGGATCGTGCCGTCGTCGACGATGGTCACGCCTTTCGCGGCCACCTGGGTGCCCATCAGCCCCGAAAAAGCCGAGGTGCCCTTGCGGTTGAAATCGCCTTCCAGCCCGTGGCCAACCGCCTCGTGCAAGAGGATCCCGGGCCAACCGGCGCCGAGCACCACGTCCATCTGCCCGGCGGGCGCCGGTTCCGCTTCGAGGTTCACCAGAGCGATGCGCAGCGCTTCGTCGACGCTGGCTTTCCAGCTCTCGGCCCGGATCAACTCGGTGAGCCCGGCGCGCCCGCCGCCGCCGTGCCCGCCCGACTCGCGCCGCCCGTCCTGTTCGACGATCACGCTCACGTTGACCCGCGCCATCGGGCGGGTGTCCGACACCAGCGTGGCGTCGGGGCGCAGGATATGCACCACTTGCAGGCTCGCGGCCACGGTCGCCGAGACCTGCACCACCCGGGGATCCTTCGCGCGCGCATAGGCATCGATTTCGCGCAGGGTTTCGACCTTCACCGGGAAGCTCGCATCCGCCATCGGGTCGGCGTCGGTGTAGAGCTTGCGGTTGGTCCCCGCAGGTCCGTCCGCCAACGTGCCGCCGCCGGCGCCGACGGCCAGCCGCGTGGTCTCGGCCGCGCGTTTCAGGGCCGCCTCGGAGATCTCGGTGGAATGGGCGTATCCGGCCGTCTCGCCCTTGACCGCGCGCAGCCCGAAGCCCTCGGAGGCGTCGAAGCTCGCGGTCTTGAGCCGTCCGTCATCGAATACCAGCGCCTCGGAGTGTTTCCGCTCGAGGAACACTTCGCCATCGTCGGCGCCGTCGGTCGCGGCCTTGAGAATCGCCAAGCTGCGAGATTCGTCGAGATGGGTTTCGAACGGGCGGAAGGGGGCGGTCTCGGTCATGTTGTCCTTTCACATGCGGCAAAATGCATGAGTGTGGCATAAACGCGCAGGTTTTTTCTTGTCCACGCCCCGTGAATATGGTTTCAGAAGGGCAGGGAGACAACGGGATTACCTGATAACAATCGTCAGGCCCCGCATTGTGGCGCCAAAGAACGCGCCGAGACATGAAGTTTACGGGAATGCACGCGATGATGACGACCATTCGGCCGCTGGCCTTTCTATCGGCAACGCTGGGCGCGGGACTGGGCGCCGGACTGGGCGCGAGCACCGCCCGCGCGCAGGAGCTCGAGGTGATCGGCAAGCCGGTGGCCGGGGCGATGAACCTCCAGCCGGCGGCGACCGATGTGGCCATCGCCACCTGGGCGCTCGACGATTTCGTCCACATAATCTCGGTTGCGATCGCCGGTTTCGTCGCGCTGCTGATCCTCTGGGTGATCGTGCGCTACAATCGCCGGGCCAACCCGACTCCGAAGTCGTTCACCCACAACAGCGTGGTCGAGGTGGCCTGGACGCTCATTCCGGTGCTCATCCTGGTGCTCATCGGGGCCAAATCCCTGCCCGTGCTCTACAAGCAGCAGGAAATTCCCGAAGGCGACGTCATCATCAAGGTCACCGGCAACCAGTGGTACTGGGGCTATGAATATGTCGATCACGAGTTCGATTTCGACAGCTTCCTGCTGGCGAAGGAGGAGTTGGCCGACTTCGGTTACACCGACGATCTCTACCTGCTCGCCACCGATACCGCCGTCGTCGTGCCGACCGGCAAGAAGGTGGTCATGCAGGTCACCGGCTCCGACGTGATCCATTCCTGGACCATCCCCGCCTTCGGTGTGAAGCAGGACGCGGTGCCCGGCCGGCTCGCCGAGCTCTGGTTCACCGTCCAGGAGGGCAATGAAGGCATCTACTTCGGCCAGTGCTCCGAGCTTTGCGGCAAGGACCACGCCTATATGCCGATCACCGTCAAGGCGGTCAGCCAGGACGCCTACGACGCCTGGCTCGTCGAGGCGGTCGAGGAATACGCCGGCAACCCCGAGACCCTTCCGGGCGTGGCGCTGGCTGCGGCCGAGTGATCGGCCGGGCAGGAGGGGCCTGCGGGGGAAACACATGACCGATATTCGCGCATATGAACGGACGGCACCGCAGGAGGCGGGCTTCGGCGACTATTTCGCGCTGCTCAAGCCGCGGGTCATGTCGCTCGTCGTGTTCACCGCCCTGGTCGGGCTGATCGTGGCCCCGACGCCGGTGCATCCGGTGGTCGCGCTGGCCTCGATCCTGTTCATCGCCATCGGCGGCGGCGCCTCGGGCGCGCTCAACATGTGGTGGGACGCCGACATCGACCGGCTGATGCGCCGCACCCAGAAGCGCCCGATCCCGTCGGGCCGGGTCACCGAAGGCGAAGCCTTCGCGATCGGCATCACGCTGTCCGTCATGGCCGTGGTGATGCTGTTTCTCGCCGCAAATGCCGTGGCTGCCGGGCTGCTCGCCTTCACCATCTTCTTCTATGTGTGTGTCTACACGATGTGGCTCAAGCGCTCGACGCCGCAGAACATCGTCATCGGTGGCGCCGCGGGGGCCTTGCCGCCGATGATCGGCTGGGCCGTGGCCACTGGCGGTGTGAGCGTCGAAAGCGTGCTGATGTTCGCGCTCACCTTCGCCTGGACCCCGCCGCATTTCTGGGCGCTCGCGCTGTTCGTAAAGACCGATTATGCCGACGCGAAGGTGCCGATGCTGACCGTGACCCACGGCCGTGACGCGACCCGTCGTCAGATCTTCGCCTACACGCTGGCCCTCGCCGTGGTCTCGCTGGCGCTGGGCTTCACCTCGATCGGTGGGCCGGCCTACATGGGCGTCGCCGTGGTCCTGAACGCGCTGTTCATCACCGGCGCCTGGGGCATCCTGAAGCGGTCTGATGCCGACAGCGAGGCCGACAAACATGCCGCAGAGCGGAAGTTCTTCAAGCTCTCGCTCGCCTATCTTTTCGGGCATTTCGGTGCGCTGCTGGTCGAAACGACCCTGGCGCACTGGGGCCTCGGCGGCTGGTAAGGGAGGCTGGTAACATGGCCACGACGATCAAGGCAGAACACGAACTTCACCGCCGGCGGTTCAGCCGCAATGTCGGCCTCGGCGTGGTGCTGATCCTGTTCGTGGGCCTCGTCTACGGGCTCACCATCGCCAAGGTGGGCACCGACCCGAATGACGCGCTCGGCATCCCGGGCACGGAGGCGTCGCAATGAGCGTCTCGGGCATCCGGAAGACCGCGACGAAGGCGGCGGGCGTTGTGCTGTTCATGGGCGCGATGGCCTGGGCGGCGGTGCCGGCCTATAATTTCTTCTGCAAGGTTACCGGCTACGGCGGCACCACCAACGCCGCCGAGACAGGCTCCGACGTGGTGCTCGACAAGACCATCAAGATCCGCTTCGACGCCTCGCTGGAACGCGACATGCCGTGGGTCTTCGAGCCGATGCAGAAAGACATGGTGCTGAAGATCGGCGAAACCGGCCTTGCCTTCTACGAGGCCTACAACCCGACCGACCGGCCCGTTGCCGGCACCGCGAGCTACAACGTCGCCCCCTATTCCGCGGGGGCCTTCTTCACCAAGATCGACTGCTTCTGCTTCGAAGAGCAGGTGCTCCAGCCCGGCGAGCGGCTGACGATGCCGGTGACCTTTTACGTCGACCCGGAGATTGTCGACGACGATGAGGCGAAATTCGCAAAGGCGATCACGCTCAGCTACACGTTCCATGAGACCCCGCTGCCCGAAGACATGGCGGCGCTGGAGACCGGGAACGGGGCGGCGGACGTCGAGGCGAACTAGGAACGGAACCGGCACCGGACCTGGCAGCAGGACCGGTCAGGGAGAAAAAAAGGTCAGGGACGAAGAACATGGCGCACGCGAAAAATCACGATTATCACATCCTGCCGCCCTCGTGGCATCCGTTTACCGCCGCCGTCGGCGCCTTCGTCATGCTGTTCGGCGCGGTGCTCTGGATGTCGCCCAATGTCGAAAACAACACGCCCTGGATCTTTGCGATCGGCCTTGTGATCGTGCTCTACACCGCCTTCGCCTGGTGGGCGGACGTGGTCGACGAAGGCCAGACCGGCGATCACACCCCGGTGGTCCGCATCGGCCTGCGCTACGGCGTGGTGCTGTTCATCATGTCGGAGGTGATGTTCTTCGTCGCCTGGTTCTGGAGCTTCTTCAAGCACGCCATGTACCCGATGACGGAAGGAAGCCCGAAAATCGACGGTGTCTGGCCGCCGGCGGGGATCGAGACCTTCGACCCCTGGCACTTGCCGCTCATCAACACGCTGATCCTGCTGCTGTCGGGCGCCGCGGTCACCTGGGCACACCATGCGCTGGCGCATGAGAACAACCGGCGCGATCTCGTCAACGGCCTCATCATCGCCGTGATCCTCGGCCTCTTGTTCACCTTCTTCCAGGCCTACGAATACAGCCATGCGGCGTTTGGGCTTTCGGGCAACATCTATGGTGCCAACTTCTTCATGGCGACGGGCTTCCACGGCTTCCACGTCATCATCGGCACGATCTTTTTGTTCGTCTGCCTGATGCGCGCGGTGAAGGGCCACTTCACCCCGGAGGCCCATGTCGGCTTCGAGGCGGCGGCCTGGTACTGGCACTTCGTCGACGTGGTCTGGCTGTTCCTCTTCGCCTCGATCTACATCTGGGGCAGCTGAGGTCGGGCACCGATCTTCGAAACCTGGAACGCGCGGGGGCTGGGCTCCCGCGCTTTTCGTTTGCGGGGCCGGGTGGGCGAACTCGGACAGGGGGCCAAACCACCGCGTTCGCTACAGATAGCGCCAATAGGCAGATTGCGGGCGAGACCCGGGCGCGTGGGCTAACCGAAGGGGCTGGAAGGCGCCAATGGCCGACTCATCGTGCAACGGGGCCCCGACCCCTCCGCGGGGTCGGCAATTAGACCGCCGCCTGGTCGAAACCCCAATTGAAAAGAAGCGCGAGGCCGCGTCAGGACATCCTGACTGGGCACGGTATGGTACACCGCGCCTCAAACGCTATCGGTCGCGCTCCGACCGACCCGCGGCGAGGCCCTGAAAAAAGGCGGTCGTGATCCGAACGATCAGATCGTCGTCCGAGGCGGCCGGACGGCGTGAGGACCGCGTCGACAGACCCAGTACGAGCGCCCCGATCAACAGCAATACGCCGCCCAGGATTGCCGAAGCCCACATCGGGCCCAAGGCCACCGAGACCGCGATCCAGACCGCCCGCAACGTGAGGACGACGCCGGAAACGGCGAGCCCCGCGCCCGCAAGGGCGAGCGCAAGGCGTGTCGCGATGTGTCGGGTCGTGCGTGCCATATCCCGGTCCGACATCAGCGGCGGCGGAGCGTGAACGCGCCGAGCAGGAAGCCAAGCGCCGCCGCGCTCGCCACGGCATAGCCAGGGTGCTCACGCGCGGTGGTTTGCGCAACTCGACCGGCATCGGCCGCATAGCGTTTGGCCAGTTCGAGCTGATGCTCGCCGACGTCCCTTAGGGCGACGACCCGGTCACTGGTCTTGCCGCCGAGCGCCCGCTCCTCGTGTTCGGCATAGGACTTCAACTCGCGGGCCAGCGACGTGAAGTCGGTCCGCAAATTGTCGAACTCCTCGCGAAGTCTTTCAGTCTCGGCATGTGGAAGTTTGGTTTTTCCGTGTGCCATGTTGCCCTCCTTTCGGATTCGTGACGTCACACGTTATATATGGGGGCGCGGCGTCCAGTTCTCAATCGCGCCGACCCGAAATCGGCCCCGTTGGGCGCGACTATTGGCCGGTGCTTCGAAGCCGGGCCGGGTTGCCCCCGGGGCGAATACCAGACATGCATCGCGAATCCAGTCACGGAGCGCCAATGACCCGCCAGATCCTCGCCGCCCTCCTTCTCCTTGCGGGCTTTGCCGTCTTCGTGGGCCTCGGTATCTGGCAACTCGAGCGGCTGAAGTGGAAAGAAGGCATTCTCGCCGAAATCGAGGCGCAGATCGGCGCCGATCCCGTGCCGCTGCCCGCCGATCCCGATCCGGTGACAGACAAGTATCGCCCGGTGACCATCACCGGCGCGGTCGAGGCGCAGGAGCTGCTCGTCCTGGTCTCGTCGCGCGACCACGGCGCGGGCTTTCGGGCAATCTCGCCCTTCACCACCGACGCTGGCCGACGAATCCTCGTCGACCGCGGGTTCCTCAGAACCGACATGCGGAATGCCCCCCGCGGCTTCGGCCGGGCGGAGATTGAAGGCAACCTGCACTGGCCAGACGAGCGCGACGCCTCCACGCCGCGCGACGACATCGAAGGCAACTGGTGGTACGCCCGCGACGTGAAAAAGATGGCGGCCCATCTCGGCACCGAACCGGTCCTGTTGGTCGCCCGGACCCGGACCGACCCCGCCATCCTGCCGATGCCGGTGGACAGCTCGCAGGTGCGCAACAAGCATCTCGAATACGCAATGACCTGGTTTCTCTTCGCTGCGACATGGGTGGTGATGACAGGCTTCGCACTATGGCGTATACGGCGCCGGACAGACCCATCGGACCACCCGGCCTGAGCTGGGCGCGCGCCGATTTCTGTACAGAAATCGTTTCGGAAAACGGAGGTTTTCCGTGTCGATTTCCGGAGGGAAATCGGGTCGGTTTCTTGATAAGAAACCGCGCGCGACAACAGAGGATAGAGGCTAGATGCGATACGTCTCCACCCGTGGCAACGCGCCGAAACTGAGCTTCGAGGAGGCCATGCTGACCGGCCTCGCGCGCGACGGCGGGCTCTACGTGCCGAATGTGATTTCTTCGCGCCGCCCCGATGAGATCGAGGCGCTGCCGGGCATGAGCTACGAAGAGGTGGCCTATTGGGTGATGCGCCCCTTCATCGGCGAGAGCTTCGCCCCGGACGAGCTGCGCGCGATCATTGCGCGAGCCTACGCGCAGTTCGACCATGCTGCCCGCGCGCCGCTGGTGCAGATCGGCGCCAACCATTTCCTGCTCGAGCTGTTCCATGGTCCCACGCTGGCGTTCAAAGACTTCGCCATGCAGCTCATCGGCCAGCTGTTTCAGACGGCACTGGCCAAGCGCGGCGAGCGGGTGACCATTGTCGGCGCCACTTCCGGCGACACCGGTTCGGCCGCCATCGAGGCGTTCCGGGGCTTGGACAACGTCGATGTCTTCATCCTCTACCCGCATGGCCGGGTGAGTGAGGTGCAGCGTCGGCAGATGACCACACCGACCGAAGACAACGTCCACGCCCTCGCCATCGACGGCACCTTCGACGACGCTCAGGCGCGGTTGAAGGACATGTTCAACCATTTCGAGTTCCGCGACGCGGTGGGGCTCGCGGGCGTGAACTCGATCAACTGGGCACGGGTGCTGGCGCAGGTAGTGTATTATTTCACTGCCGCGTCGTCGCTCGGCGCGCCGCTGCGCCCGGTGAGTTTCACCGTGCCGACTGGCAATTTCGGCGACATCTTCGCGGGCTACATCGCCCGCCAGCTCGGATTGCCGATCGAGAAACTGGTGATCGCCACCAACCAGAACGACATCCTGCACCGCACGATGCAGACCGGCGCCTATATCAAGGCTGAGGTCGTGCCCTCGATCAGCCCGTCGATGGACATCCAGGTTTCGTCCAACTTCGAACGCGTGCTGTTCGACGCCTATGGGCGCGACGGCGGCGCGGTGGCCGACCAGATGGCCGACCTCGCGACAGGCGGCTTCACCATCAGCCAGGGGGCCGTGGAGTACCTGCGCGAGCACTTCGTCTCCGGGTCTGCTTCGGAAGACGAGACCAAGGCCACCATCAAGCGGATCCGCGAGACCACCGGCGAGGTGCTGTGTCCGCATACCGCGGTCGGCGTGAAAGTGGCCGAGGAACACATTGGCGCCACGCCAATGATCACGCTCGCCACCGCCCATCCGGCGAAATTCCCAGCCGCCGTCAAGGCGGCCTGCGGCGTCGACGCGCCCCTGCCGCCACACATGGCCGATCTTTACGACCGGGAGGAGCGGGTCACGTTAGTGCCCAACGATCTTGCTGCGCTGGAAGCGCTTATCCGGGAGCGCCGGGGCCAGTGATCCAGTTCGACACCCTTCCGAACGGCATGCGCGTCGTCACCGAACACATGCCGGGCCTTGCCTCGGCCTCGCTGGGCGTCTGGGTCACCGCCGGCGGGCGCCATGAGCGCGCAGCGCAGAACGGCATCGCGCATTTCCTCGAGCACATGGCATTCAAAGGCACCAAGCGGCGCTCTGCCCTCCAGATCGCCGAGGAGATCGAGGATGTTGGCGGCTATCTCAACGCCTACACTTCACGCGAGGTCACAGCCTACTACGCCCGGGTGCTGGAAGAAGACGTGCCGCTCGCACTCGACGTGGTCGCCGACATCGTTCTGAATCCGGTCTTCGACCCCGCCGACATCGAGGTCGAGCGCGGCGTGATCCTGCAGGAGATCGGCCAGGCGCTCGACACGCCCGACGACATCATCTTCGACTGGCTGCAGGAAGCGGCTTTCCCGGATCAGCCTATGGGCCGTACCATCCTCGGGCCCGCCGAGCGGGTGCGGGCCTTCTCGCGCGCGGATCTGGCGGGATTCGTCGCCGAGCACTACCGGCCCGAACGGATGATTCTCGCGGCCGCAGGGGCTGTCGATCACGACGAGATCATGCGGCTGGCCGAGGCCGCTTTCGGGGGGCTCGAGCGGGGCCGCGCCGAGCAGGTGGAGCCCGCGGGTTTCGTCGGCGGCGAGCGGCGCGAACTCAAACCCCTCGAACAGGTGCATTTCACCCTCGGTCTCGAAGGCCCGTCCTATGCGGACGACGCGATCTACACCGCCCAGACCTGGGCCGGCGCGCTCGGCGGGGGCATGTCGTCGCGTCTGTTCCAGGAGATTCGCGAGAAGCGCGGCCTGTGCTATTCGATCTACGCTCAGGCCGGGGCCTATTCCGACACTGGCATGATCACGATCTACGCAGGCACCAGCGGCGCGCAGATCGCCGATCTTGCCGCGCTCACGGTGGACGAGCTGAAACGCTCCGCCGAGGACATGACAGTCGAGGAGATCGACCGGGCGCGGGCGCAGATGAAGGCGGGATTGCTGATGGGGCTCGAAGGCGCCTCCGCCAGGGCCGAGCGGCTCGCCCGCCAGGTGTCGATCTGGGGCCGGGTGATCCCGCTCGAGGAAACGGTGGCGAAGATCGACGCGGTCGACCTCGGCCGCGTGCGCGACTTCGCGTGCGAGTTGGTCGGCGGGGCAGCGACGGCGCTGGCGCTGTACGGGCCGGCCGAAACCGCCCCCGATCTCGCGCGGATCCGCGAGCGGCTCGCGGCATGAGGTTCGGACGGGCGAAACGGGTCCGGATCGAGACCGAGCGGATGACGCTCAGGCCGCCCCAGCACGGCGATCTCACCGCCTGGGCGGCGTTGCGCGACCAGAGCCGCGAGTTCCTCAAATCCTGGGAGCCCACCTGGGCGCACGATCACCTCAGCCGCAAGAACTTTGCCAACCGGGTGTATTGGGCCAACCGCTCGATCACCCAAGGCACGGCACTGCCGCTGTTCCTGATTCGGCGCGACGACGAGGCGCTGCTCGGCGCGCTGACCGTCGACAATATCCGCCGCGGCCCTGCCCAGGCGGGCACCACCGGCTACTGGATCGGCGCGCCCCATGCGCGCGCGGGGTACATGCGCGAGGCGCTGGCCGCTGTCGTGCACTACGCGTTCACCGATCTGGACCTCTCGCGCCTCGAGGCCGGCTGCTTGCCGGAAAACGCGCCCTCGCGCGGGCTGCTTGAGAAAGTCGGCTTCAAGTACGAGGGCGTCGCCCAGAGCTATCTCCAGATTGACGGTCGCTGGCGCAACCACGTGCTCTATGCGAATCTGCGCGCCGACCGCCGCGGGCGGACGGAGATCGGGTAAGGGTCTATTAACCATTCGGGAATCGGGGTGGGGTGCGGAGAGCTTTCGACAAGTTTTCTGCTTTGGCCGCGAAAACGGGCGTATTTCGACATCGGGATGTCGCTCCGGTAAGGCCTTGTTCAGGTTACGGCGGCTATTATGTGTGGGAGGAGCTCATGCAGGCCCCACACTATGCCTTGATGCAACGCTGGCGCAAAAACGCCGGAGCCGACAAGTCATCGCGAAAATGATGGTTGATCGGTGAAGGATTCGCGTGTAGCGGGGCAAAAGAAGAAACCCACGTGTCGTCGCTCATACGAGCAGATGGAGATTGTTATGCTGACACGCGACCAGTTGATCCGGGAATACCAGCGCCGCGGCGGTAGTTTCGCGACGTTAGTCGGCATTTATGCGGTCCTGCTTGCCGTGCTTGGCGTGACGGCGTCTGCCATCGTCTGACTCCCCCAAAACGAGTTCAAACTGCTCGGCCGTGATTGCACGGCGTTGTGGGCAGAGTTGCGCACGGCCACCACGCGCGCACGTATGGTCCTACGTGGACGCCCGGAAGCTGTCGGGTCGGGCCATGCGCCAGAACTTCGAGAAGGCCGGGTGCGCCGTTTTCATTGACAGGAGCGAACCGGGCTCGAGCCAGTCATACTGGCTCGCGGCCGAGCGGACCTCACGGCTGTTGATGCGGATCATCAGGTGTTGGGGTGACAAATCGGACGGATGGTTGTGTCCGCTGGCGCCGACGGTTTCCCTCAACGCGCGAAGCGTGCTGGCATGGAAGTTTGCGACCCGGGCCGCCTTGTCCGCCACGTTCAACGCCCTGTAGCGCGCCGGATCCTGGGTGGTCACCCCGGTTGGACATCTGCCGCTGTGGCAGGTCTGTGCCTGGATGCATCCGAGCGCGAACATGAACCCGCGCCCCATGTTGCAGGTGTCGGCGCCGAGCGCGCAGACCCGGGCGATGTCGAACGCGCTGATCAGCTTGCCGGCTGCAACGATCCGCGTATTCGCACGCAGATCCAATCCGGTCAGCGTGTTGTGCACCAGCATCAGCCCCTCGCGCAACGGCGCGCCGATGTGATCGGCGAACTCGACCGGGGCGGCGCCGGTGCCGCCTTCGGCCCCGTCCACGGTGATGAAATCCGGCTGCGACCCGACCTCGATCATCGCCTTGGCGACGGCGAAGAACTCCCAGGGGTGGCCGATACACAACTTGATGCCCACCGGCTTGCCGCCCGACAAGTCGCGCAGACGGTCGAGGAAAGCGATCAGTTCGAGGGGGGTCGAAAACGCGCTGTGGCTCGGCGGGCTGATACAATCCACGCCGACCGGAACCCCGCGCGCTTCGGCGATGGTTTCGGTCACTTTCGGCCCCGGCAGGATGCCACCGTGACCTGGCTTGGCGCCCTGGGACAGCTTGACCTCGACCATCCGGACCTGGTCCGAAGACGCAGCCCGGGAAAACGCCTCCGGATCGAAGTGCCCGTCCGGCGTCCGGCACCCGAAATACCCGCTGCCGATCTGCCAGATCAGATCGCCGCCGGGCTTCTTGTGGAACCGCGAGATCGACCCTTCGCCCGTCGTGTGCGCGAACCCGCCCCTGCGCGCGCCCGTGTTCAGGGCCTCGATCGCATTCGGCGAGAGCGCGCCGAAGGACATGCCCGAGATGTTCAGGACCGAGCTGTGATAGGGTTTCTTGCAGGTCTCGCCGATTGTCACGCGAAAGTCGGCGTCTTCGATGTGGGTCGGCGCGATGGAATGGTTGATCCACTCATGCCCGACCTGCTGTTGGTTCTTGAGCGATCCCAGAGGCCGCAATCCTTCGAGGTTCTTCGACCGCTGGTAGACGAGCGCGCGCTGTTCGCGCGAAAACGGAACCTCGTCGTGGTCGCTTTCCAGGAAGTATTGCCGGATCTCCGGACGGATACCCTCGAGCAGAAACCGGATGCGCGCGAGAACCGGGTAGTTTTTCAGAACGGCGTGGCGCGACTGGATCAGGTCGTAGATCCCGATGCCCGATCCCAGGGCGCCGACACCGAAGACCAGCCCGCCCCAGAACGGGATACTGGGCGCCAGCGCCACACCCAGAGGCACGCAGATCATCAACACGATGAGAGGCAGAAATCTCATATAGGCCAAACCGCGTCCCCCTTGAGGTTACTCCAACCTTACCCCCAACCGGACGTCATGTCCGGCTCGGTGGCGGGCGACCTCGCGGCGGGAGGGACTGCGCTGGTGATCGGAGCCGGGCGCGACCCTGCGCCCGGCGCATGCGCCCTCAGACGTCCGCGCCCTCGCCGATATTGTCGACCCCGCGCTCTTCGAGAACGGTGGTAAGCCAGTTCGGATCCATCTCCGGCACCGACGACAGGAGGAGGTCGGTGTAGGGGTGGTGGGGCGGCTTGAACATCTCGTCTTTCGGCCCCTGTTCCACCACCTTGCCGTATTGCATCACCACCACCTCGTCGGCGATCGAGCGCACGGTGGCGAGGTCGTGGGTGATGAACATGTAGGCGAGGCCCAGCTCCTTCTGCAGCCGGTCGAGCAGCTTCAGGATACCTTCCGCCACGAGCTGGTCGAGCGCCGAGGTCACCTCGTCGCAGATGATGAAGTCTGGTTCCGCCGCCAGCGCCCGGGCGATGCCGATCCGCTGTTTCTGGCCGCCCGACAGCTCCGGCGGGTAGCGGTTGTAGAACAGCGCGGGATCGAGCTCGATCAGGTCGAGCAACTCATCGACCCGCTGTTTGAGCGCGGTGCCCTTGAGGCCCGAATAGAAGGCCGCCGGCCGGCCGATGATCTCGTGGATCTTCACCTTCGGGTTCAGCGCCGTGTCGGCCATCTGGTAGATCATCTGCGCCTGGCGCAGCTGGTCGCGGGTGCGGCTGGTGTATTTGGGCGGCAGCACATCGCCGTTGTAGAGCACCTCTCCCGCGCTCGGCGGCAGAAGCCCGGTGATGCAGCGCGCCACGGTCGACTTGCCGGAGCCGGACTCACCCACGACGGCCACGGTCATGCCGGGGTAGATGTCGAAGGAGACATCGTCGAGCACCTTGTCGCCGCCGGGGTAGGCCGCATCGACGTTCTTGACCGAGATGATCGGCAGGGTGCCGTCGGTGGGCCGCGATTTCTGCGGCCGTTTGAAGCTGCGCACCGCCCAGAGGCTCTTGGTGTAATCCTCCTGCGGGTTTTCCAGCATCTCCTCGGTCGAGGCCTGCTCGACCTCCTCGCCGCGCAAGAGCACCTTGATGGTATCGGCCATCTGCGCCACCACCGCGAGGTCGTGGGTGATGTAGATCGCCGCCGTGTTGAACTGGTCGACGATATCGCGGATCGCCGCCAGCACCTCGATCTGGGTGGTCACGTCGAGCGCCGTGGTGGGCTCGTCGAAGATGATGAGGTCGGGCCGACAGGACATCGCCATCGCCGTCATCGCGCGCTGGAGCTGGCCGCCGGACACCTGGTGGGGGTAGCGAAAGCCGATCTCCTTCGGGTTGGGCAGGCGCAGCCGCTCGTAGAGCTCCATTGCGTCTTCCTGCGCCTCGAGGCGTTTGCGCAGCCGGTACTGCACCGGCGCCTCGGTGTGCTGGTCGATGATCTTGTGCGCGGGGTTGAAGCTCGCCGCGGCAGACTGGGCCACGTAGGCGATGCGCGAGCCGCGCAGCGCCCGTTTCTCGGATTGGGTCGCCGTGGTCAGCTCGATCCCGTCGAATTCGATCGTACCGCCCGAGATCCGGGTGCCGTCACGGGCATAGCCCATGGCGGCGGCGCCGATCGTCGACTTGCCGGCGCCGGACTCGCCAATCAGGCCGAGCACTTCGCCGCGGTGCAGCGTGAGGTCGACGCCCTTGATGATGTCGATCCACGTCTCGTTGGAGTAACCCTGGATCTGCAGGTCCTTGATATCGAGCAGAACGTCGCTTTTCCTGAACTTGCTCATCTGCTTACTGCTCCTTGAGACCGGACGACCGGAACAACATCCAGTCGACGACGAAGTTGACGGCCACTGTCAGAAGCGCGATGGCCGCGGCCGGGATCAGCGGGGTGATGTCGCCGAACGAGATCAGGGTCGCGTTCTCGCGCACCATCGAGCCCCAGTCCGCGGTCGGCGGCTGGATGCCGAGCCCGAGGAAACTGAGCCCCGCGATCAGCAGGAACACGAAGCAGAACTCGAGCCCGAACTCGGCCACGAGGGGCGCGGTGGAGTTGGGCAGGATCTCGCGGCGGACCAGGTACCAGTCGCCTTCGCCGCGCAGCTTTGCGGCTTCGACGTAGTCCATCACCACGATATTGCCTGCGACCGCCCGGGTGAGGCGGAAGACCCGGGGGGAATAGATGATCGCGACCACGATCACGATGACCGTCATGTTGGTGCCGAAGATCGACAGCATCAAGAGCGAGAAGATCAACGACGGGATCGACATGATGACATCCGCCAACCGGCCCATCAGCTGGTCGAACCAGCCGCCCTTCACTGCCGCCAGCAGCCCCGCGAGGGCGCCGGAGATGAAGGCCAGCATTGTGGCCATCAGCGCGATCCCAACCGAGTTGCGCGCGCCGAAGATGATCCGGGAGAAGATGTCGCGGCCGAGCTGGTCGGCGCCGAGCAGCATGTTCGCATCCGCCGGCGCGAAGGCCGAGGAGATCACCTCCGCCTCACCGAAGGGCGCGATGATCGGCGCGAAGATCCCGGCGATCGCGTAGGTGAAGATCACGAACATCCCGAAGGCCGCGGTGAGAGGCGCGGTGCGCAGCTCCTTGGCCACGTTGGGCGAGGCGATCCGGATCAGGAACTCCTTGAACGTGTAGGACACGCCCGCGGCGGCGGCGAGGAGCGCGACGAAGATCGCGATCGAGCGCAGCGCCTGGGCGCCGCCGATGATGCCGGTGATGAAGGAGATCAGCGTCAGGCTGAAGATCATCATGAACCAGCGGTCTTGCTTGAAATAGGCAAGCCCGGCGGAGGCGGCGATCAGGATCGTGTAGAAACCGATGACGAATGTGCTCATGGCCTCGCCTCCCTTATTTCGGATGCCGCAGGCGCGGATTGGTGAGGATCGAACCGACATCCGCCGCGAGGTTCAGCAGGATGAAGGTCGCGGCGAAGATCAGACTCACGGCCTGCACCACAGGGAAGTTGCGTTTTGAGACCGCATCGACCAGCAACTGGCCGACACCCGGGTAGACGAAGACCACCTCGACCAGCACCACCCCGGTGACGAGATAGGCGAGGTTGAGGGCGACGACGTTGATGATCGGCGCCCAGGCATTGGGCAACGCGTGTTTCACGATCACCTTCCAGGGCGGCACACCTTTGAGCCGCGCCATCTCGATATAGGGCGAGGCGAGCAGGTTGATGATCGCCGCCCGGGTCATTCGCATCATGTGGGCTGTGACCACCAGCACGAGGGTGAGCGCCGGCAGGAAGGTGCGGTACAGAAGCTCGCCGAAGCTTACGTCGGTGGGAACGGTCGCGAGGGCCGGGAAAATCGGAATCTTGACCGCGAAGATCAAGATCAGGATGTAGCCGAGAAAGAACTCGGGCGAGGAGATCGAGGTGAGTGTCAGCACGTTGGCGACCCGGTCGAAGACGGTGTTGCGCAGCAGCGCGACGATCACGCCGAGGGAAATGGCGACCGGAACCGCGATGACCGCGGCATAGGCCGCCAGGAACAGCGTGTGAGTGAAGCGCGGCCCGATCACCGAAATCACCGGCTGGTGCGGGGGGATGGCGGAGACCCCGAGATCGCCGCGGATCGCGCCGAAGAGCCAGTCGAAATAGCGAATGTAGGCCGGTTGGTTCAGGCCGAGTTCTTCGCGCAACGCGGCGACGGTATCGGGTGTGGCGGACTGGCCGAGAATTGCCTGGGCGGTATCGCCTGGCAGGAGCTCGACAGCGAAGAAGATCAGGATCGACACCACAAGCAGTGTGAGCAGGCCGTATCCCAATCTCTTGGCAACGAGCGTGAGCAGATCGCCCATGGAACTTCCCCCGTTTCGTTTCTTTTTTCTGGGGCCCGCAGGGGCCGTTCGTTGCTGTCAGGTCGGGGCAGGGGCCTGGCCCCCGGGATCACCGGCGTGACAGAAGACGGCCCGGCGCAAGCGGTGCGCCGGGCCGGGTCGTGTCAACCGGTCAGCCGGTGAACCACCAGCGGCTCGCAGCGCGGGCGCCGTCGTTCTCCCAGCTTGCGGCCAGATTCTCGGGCGTGCCGACATTGGCGCGGGCGCCGTAGACGAAGTTGTTGAAGAACGGGATGACGGTGCCGCCATCGTCGCGCGCCAATATCGCCATCTCGCGGTAGATCTCGGCCCGGACGCTGTCGTCCAGCTCGCCTTTGCCCTGCAGGAGCAGCTCGTTGAACCGCTCGTTCTGCCAACGGCTCTCGTTCCAGGCCGCGTCCGACTTGTAGGCCAGCGTATACATCATGTCCGGGGTCGGTCGCGAACCCCAGGAGACCAGGCACCAGGGCTTCTTCAACCAGACGTCCGAGTAGTAACCGTCGCTCGGCTCGCGCACGACGTTGATGGTGATGCCCGCGGCCTTGGCGTGCTCGGCGTAGAGCACCGCCATATCGACGGCACCGGAGGTGACGCTGTCGGCGGTCGACAGGTTGACCGTGAGCCCTTCGGCGCCGGCCTTCTTCAGGAGCGCCTTGGCCTGGTCGGGATCATACTCGCGCTGCGGAATGTCGTCGGGCCAGTAGGGCTGGGCCGGCGAATGGTGGAAGTCGTTGCCCTTGGTCGCGGCGCCGAACATGATCTTCTCGATCATCTCGTCGCGGTCGATCGAGAGCTTGAGCGCGTTGCGCACATCGACATTGTCGAACGGCGCGGTATCGGTCAGCATCGGCAGGGTGATCGCCGCGCCCGAGGGCACGTTGAACAGCTGCAGGTTCGGGTCGCGGCCCATCAGCGCCATGGTCTTGAGATCGATCTGGCTGATCGCATCGACATCGCCGGTGACCAGCGCGGTCTGGCGCGCGTTGGCGTCGTTCAGGGTGATGAGTTCGACCTTGTCGAACCAGGCGCCTTCCCCGTGCCAGCCGTCATGACGGCTGAGGGCGAACTGCACGCCAAACTCGCCCGAATCGATCTTGTACGGCCCCGAGCCGTCGCCCGATTGCCAGTCGATCGAGCCATCCTCGTTCGCCGGGCAGATCGCGAACTGATACGCGGTCATGATCCAGGGGAAGTCGGCATTGCCGCCCGAGAGCGTCACCTTGACGGTATGATCGTCTACCTTGGTGATGTCGACCACGTCGGCGACCAGCGGTGCGGCCGACGAGGTCGTGCCTTCGCCGCGGTGATGGTTGAGCGAGGCGATGACGTCGTCGGCCACGACCGGGCGTCCGGCGAGATGGAAGGTCGCGTTCGGGTTCAGCCTGAAGGTCCATTCCGAGGCGTCGGCGCTGGCTTCCCAGCTTTCCGCGAGGTCCGGGCCGAGCGTGTTGTCGCCGTTGATCATGGTCAGGTAGGACCGATGGGTGTGGGCGAGAAAGATCATCGTCCGGGTGAGGTAGGATCCGGGATCGTGGGTGTCGCCGGTGTTGCCGTCATGGACGCCCCAGCGGAAGGTACCGCCGGCTTGCGGGGCTGCCTTGGCGCTGGAAGTCCAGAGGCTGGTGGCGCCCGCGGTGGCGAGGCCCGCCGCGGCCGAGTAGCTCATGAAATCGCGCCGCGAAATCCGGCCCGCCCGGGCGCCATTCGCGATCCGGTTGATCAGGTCCTGATCTTTTTTGGTCATATCAACTCCCAGTTGGTTTGGCCGCAGTTTTGGTTTCGCGGCCCTGCTTCCAGCCTCTCCCGCACATCGCGCAGACAAAGGCCGAAAAACGACATGTTTCAAGCAAATCACGAAACGACCCGCGCTTCCACCCCAATACCGAAAGGTTTTTGCGGGGTCTCATTGCAGGACCCCATGTCGTTTTCTGGCAGCAGGCTTCGGAAACCGTACACGCGGCTGCCGTCGGGCCGGGCCATACTTCGTGGAGTGAAGCAGGGAGGGAGAGCCATATGGGCGACGCGAAACCGGCGGGCCGGGGCCGAAGCGGTGGCGGACGGGCGGCGCGGCGCGCCCTGCGGTCGGCGGTCGATCGCACGATGTTGCCGGGGCTCGAGGCCAGGCTGCCGCTTTGCGAGCCGATGGATGCCGAAGAGATCCGCAGGATCGATGAGGCGTCGATGGCGATCCTCGAGGAGGTCGGTATCGTCTTTCGCGATCCGATCGCGCTCGCGGATTGGCGAGGCGCGGGCGCGGAGGTGCGCGGCGAGCGCGTGCATCTCGACCGCGGGCTGGTGCGCGCGCTGATCGCGACGATCCCCTCCGAGATCGCCTATACCGCCCGCAACCCGGCCAACAACGTCCAGATAGGCGGGCGCAAGACCATCTTCGTGCCGATGACCGGCGCGCCCTACCTGCGCGATCTCGACGATGTTCGGCGGATCCCCACGCTCGACGATCTGGCCATGTTCCACAAGCTCGCGCATATGTCGCCGGCGCTGCACAGCTCGGCGCATCACATCGTCGAGCCCTGCGATCTACCTGTCAGCCACCGCCACCTGCACATCACCTATTCGTCGATCAAGCACAGCGACAAGACCTTCATGGGCATGACCACCAGCCCGAAGAACGCCGAAGACGTGATGGAGATCTGCGAGATCCTGTTCGGACACGCGGCGATGGAGGCGGGCGCGGTCACCACCGGCAACATCAACGGCAATTCGCCTCTGGTCTGGGACGAGACCATGTTGGGGGCCCTGCGCGCCTTCACCCGCCGAAACCAGCCGGTGCTCTGCTCGCCCTTCGTGCTCGGCGGCGCCAACACGCCGGCCTCCGTCGCCCCTGCCGTGGCGCAGCTCAACGCCGAGGCGCTGTCGGCTCTGGCCTACACCCAGGTGGTGCGCAAGGGCGCGCCCGCGATCTACGGCCACTACCTCTCGACCGTCTCGATGAAGTCCGGGGCGCCGATGGCTGGCACGCCGGAAATCAGCCTGATGAACTTCATGATCGGCCAGCTCGCCCGCCACTACGGCGTGCCCTGGCGGACTTCGGGCGGGCTTGGCGGCGCCAAGACCTTCGACGCGCAGGCGGGCTATGAGAGTGCGGCCACGATGTCGGCGGTGATCCATGCAGGCGCCAATTATATCTGGCACGCGGCCGGCTGGAACGAGGCGGGCATGCACACCTCGGTCGCGAAGTTTGTCGTGGATGCCGAGCAGAGTGCAATGGCCTACCGGATGGCCGAGGGAATCCGCTGGGACGATTTCGACGAAGCGCTGGCGGCGGTGCGCGATATCGGGCCGGGCGGCCATTATCTCGGGCACCCGCATACCCAGGCGAATTTCCAGCGCGCCTTCTTCCTGCCCGAGCTGTTCGACAATTCGCCGATCGGCCAATGGGAGGCGGAGGGCGCGCTCGACACCAATGGGCGGGCGCTCGAACACGCCCGCAAGCTGCTCGAGGCCTACGAGGCGCCGCCGCTCGATCCCGGCATCGACGACGCTTTGAAAGACTACATCGCCCGGCGCGAACGGGAGATCCCGGCCGAGGACGCGCTGAACCAGACATTCTGAAAGGGGCTGGCTGACAGAGGCCGGCTGACACGGGCTGGCTGACAGAGGCTGGCTGACAGAGGCGGCGGCCCCGGGCGGGCCGGAACGGGAAGGAGACCCGAGATGAGCGACCAGATTGCCCACCTTGACGATCAGCTGCGCGCCCGGCGCGAAAGCTTCGACCGGATCCCGGTGGTGGACCTCGCACCGCTGCTCGACGGGAGCGACCCGGACCAGGTGGCCCGCGAGATCCGTTGGGCGCTCGCCAACGCGGGCTTCATGTACGTCAAGAACCATCGCACCAATCCGGAGCTCGTCGCGGCGACGTTTGCCCAGGCCAAGGCGTTCTTCAATTTGCCCGAAGCCGCGAAGATGCCGCTCCATGTGAGCACCTCCGGCACCACCCTGAGGGGATACATCGAGCCGTTCGGCGAGAACACCGACCCGACCCGGACCAAAGACCTGAAGGAAGCCTATGATATCGGGCCGGAAACGCCGGGATCCGCCACGCCGTTTTTCGGTGCGAACCCCTGGCCGGCCCCGCAGGCGCTGCCGGGTTTCGCCGCGACCGTCCATGCCTATCACGAGGCGATGAAGGGCCTGGCGCTGGAGTTGCTCGGCGCCATCGCCTTGTCGCTCGATCTGCCCCGCGATTATTTTGCCCCGCGGATGACCGACCCGATCTGCATCCAGCGGCTGTTGCACTACCCGCCGCAGACCGGCGTGGTGGACCAAAGCGTGATCGGCATCGGTGCGCATACCGACTACGGCGCGCTCACCCTGCTCGCGCAGGACGATGTCGGCGGCCTCCAGGTGATGAACCGCGACGGGATATGGATCGCCGCGCCGCCGATCCCGGACACGCTTGTCATCAACATCGGCGACCTGATCCAGCGGCTGACCAACGATACCTACCTCGCCAACCTGCACCGGGTGGTGAACACCAGCGGGCGCGAACGCTACTCGATCCCGTTTTTCATCGACGCCGACTACGATGCGGTTTTCGCGCCGATCGCCGCCTGCGTCACCCCGGAGAACCCGGCGCGTTACGCGCCCGTCACCTGCGGTGCTCACAAGTTCGGCCGGTTCAAGGACAGCTACCCGCACCTGACCGGGGTGGGCTGAGATGCGGATTGCCGAGGTTCACCTCAATACCCATGAGCTTCACCCATGAGCTTCCCGTCGTGGACGGATCCTATCGGATGGCGACGGCCGAGGTCTGGTCGCTGACCACGACACTGGTCAAGTTGGTCTCGGAGACCGGCGTGACGGGGTGGGGCGAGACCTGCCCGGTGGGTCCGACCTATGCCGAGGCCCATGCCGGCGGCGCGCTGGCAGCACTCACCGAGATCGCCCCGGGGCTCGTCGGCGCCGAAGCCTTGCCGCTGGCTGCCCGCCGGCAGATGGATGCGCGCCTCAACGGCCACAAATACGCCAAGGCTGCCGTCGATATCGCCATGCACGATCTGCTCGGCCGCGCGCTGGGCGTCAGTGTCGCCGATCTGCTGGGCGGCGCGGTGACCGACCGCGTGCCTTCCTACTATGCCACCGGGGTCGGAGAACCGGACGAGATAGCATTGATTGCCAAGGACAAACAGCGCGAAGGATATCCACGCCTTCAGATCAGGCTGGCCGGGCGGGACCTCGCGCAGGACCTCGCGACCATTCGCAAGGTCTGGGAGGCGATCGGCAGGTCGGGCATGCGCCTCGCGGTCGATGGCCGCCGTGGCTGGGCCTCCCGCGATGCGCTGCATGTGAGCCGGGCCTGCACCGGCATTCCCTTCGTGCTCGAACAGCCCTGCAACACGGTCGACGCGCTGAGACGCCTGCACAGCATCATCGCCCATCCGCTCTACATGGACGAGAGCGGCACCTCCCTCGACACGGTGATCAGCGCCGCCGGCACCGGTTTGGTCGACGGGTTCGGCATGAAGGTGACGCGGATCGGCGGGCTCGCCGCGATGGCGACGTTCCGCGACATCTGCGAGACCAGGCGGTTGCCGCACACCTGCGACGACAGCTGGGGCGGCGACATCAGCGCCGCCGCCTGCGTGCAGATCGGCGCCACGGTGCGCCCCGAGCTGCTCGACGAGGTCTGGCTGGCCGCCCCTTACGTCGCGGGGCAATACGACCCCGAGAATGGTATCCGGATCGAGGGCGGGCACATCCACCGCCCGACCGGACCGGGTCTGGGTGTCGTGCCCGACGAGTGCCGCTTCGGCGCGCCGGTGCTCTCGGTCTGATCCTGGACGTGGGCAATGCGTGACACCTGGTCACCGCGATCCCTGTTCCCATGACGCGGTGCATGGTCTAGAATCGTCGCGCATTGACGCATCCGCGAGTACACGGGCCATGGCCCGGCCCCGATGCGCGCCAAAAACCAATAGGGAGCACCATGTCCAAGTCTCATCTCGGGTCCGCCCGTTTCAATCCGACACGCCGTTCGATCCTTGCCTCGGGGGCCGCTCTGACCGGCCTCGCCGCCACCGGCCTCGGCCTCAAGCCCGCCCGCGCGCAATCGCGCGGCGGCCATTTCCGCGTCGCCAAGGGCCACGGTCAAACCTCGGACTCGCTGAACCCGGCGACTTGGGAAAACGGCTTCATGATCGCGCTGTCCTACGGGATCCACGGCTACCTGACCGGCTTCGCCCGTGACGGCTCGGTCGAGCCGCAAGTGGCCGAGAGCTGGGAAGCGAGCCCTGACGCGAAGATCTGGCGCTTCAAGCTCCGCAGCGGCGTGACCTTCCATGACGGTGCGCCGGTGACGCCCGAACACGTGGTGACCTCGGTCAACTACCATCGTGGCGAGGAGAGCACCTCCGCCGCGAAACCGTTGCTCGAAGCGATTACCGACATCAGCGTCGATGGCGACAGTGTGGTGTTCACCCTTGAAGCCGGCAATGCCGACTTCCCCGCGACCCTGAACGATTATCACATCACGATCATGCCGGCGGGCGACGACCGCGGGATCGATTGGAAATCGGGTGTGGGCTGCGGCCCGTACAAACTCCTCGAATTCGAACCGGGCGTCGTTGCGCGGTTCGAGAAAAACGAGAACGACTGGGATGCCGACCGCGGTTTCTTCGATTCGATCGAGATGCTGGCGGTGGTCGATGTCAACGCGCGCACCACGGCGCTGGTCTCGGGCGATGTGCATGCCGCCGACAAGCTCGACCTGAAGACCATCAGTCTGGTCGAGCGTTCGCCGAAAATTTCGGTGCATTCGGTGGCCGGCAACCAGCACTACACATTCGCGATGTCGGTCAACAAGGATCCGTTTACGGACGTGAACGTGCGCCGGGCGCTGAAATACAGCGTGAACCGCCAGGAAATGGTCGACAAGATCCTGTTCGGCTATGGTTCGGTGGGCAACGACCACCCGATCGGCCGCGGCCAGCAGTATTTCAACAGTGAAATGCCGCAGACCGAATACGATCCGGACAAGGCGAAGTTCTACCTCAAGGAAGCCGGGCTCGACAGCCTGTCGGTCGAGCTTTCCACCGCCGACGCGGCCTTTGCCGGTGCGGTCGACGCTGCCGTCCTGTTCCAGAACTCGGCGAAGGGCGCCGGGATCGACCTCAACGTCAACCGGGTGCCGAACGACGGCTATTGGTCGGATGTCTGGATGAGCCACCCGTTCTCGGCGGTGTACTGGGGCGGACGCCCGGTGGAGGACGCGATGTTCACCACCGCCTACGCCGCCGGCGCATCCTGGAACGATACCTTCTGGGACAACGCGCGCTTCAACGAGCTGTTGGTGGCCGCGCGCGCCGAGCTCGATACCGACAAGCGCCGCGAGATGTATTACGAGATGCAGGTGATCCTGTCGGACGACGGCGGCGCGATCATCCCGATGTTCGCCAACTACGTCTTCGCCACCGCGCAAGGTGTGACGACGGGCGACGAGTTCTCGTCGCATTGGGACATGGACGGTGAGCGCTGGATGGAGCGCTGGTCGTTCGCGTGATGTGACCGAGGCGCGCGGGGGGCGACCTCCGCGCGCTGTTTCCAACGGGAAAGGCGCTTCGAAGCGCCTTTTTCAATCGCCTTCGAAGGCGATTTGCACGCGGGTTGGAACCCGCGTCGGCCTCACTCCAGCTGCCTCACTCCTGACGCGCGCGCCGTTCCCTCAGACGCAGCACCGCGTTCGCGCCGATGTCGAGCAGCGGGCGGGGGACAAGGCGTGTTGGGCGCGGCTCGGCAGAGAAATGGCGGGTGATCTCTGAGGTCTGTCCCAAGGCCAGATCGGCCGCGCCGATGCCGGTGAGCGTGCCGCGCGCGGTGCCGAGCCCGTTCTGCACCGCCGCCGAATAGAGCCCCGCCTCGATCTCGCGCATCACCGAGACGCTGTTCATCGTCAGGCAGAGATGGCCAGCCCAGGCGTGTTCCATCCTGAGCCCGGCCAGCGCCGGAAAACGGCTGTCGAATTTCCGTTGCATGATGCGCGCGGCCCGTTGGAGGCCCTGTCTGGTCGGCACCATGCCGGGCTTCAACGTCGCGCAGGTGCGGGTGACGATCCGGTGGCCGCCCTGGCCGGGGTCGATCCGGCGCACCGTGGTGCCCATCGGGTCGGAGGGGGTGATGCCCCAGCGGCTTTGTCCGCCGACCCGCGCGAGCTGGTCCACGTCAAGCTCCGGCGTCATCACCGCATAGAGGAAGATCTGCATCAGGCGGCCCGGTTCGACGCCGAAGCTTTCGAGATGACCATTGACGGCAAGGATCACCTTGCCTGCGGTGAGACGGGCTTTGGGTGTGGTAAGGGTCCAGGTGTCGCCGGCCCGCGTGAACCCGGTGACGGGGCTGTTTTCGTGCACCGCGACACCGCCCTGCGCGAGCCCGGCGGCAAGGCCGCGGATGTAGCCCGCTGGTTGCAGCATCACCGTGCCCGGCGTGAAAAGGCCGGAGCGGTAGTGGCGTGAGCCCGTGAGGTCGCGCATCGCCTGTGCGTCGAGCATTTCGCAAGGCTCGCCGAGCGCGGCGAGATGGGCGGCGTAGCTGCGGTTGTGGGCATCGGCCGCCGCGCTGGCCGCCCCGTTCACTTTGCCCGCCGGGTCGAAGAAATCGCGCCGGATGGCGTAGGCCTCGACCGCGTCGCGGGCGAAGGTCTGGGCCTCACGGTTGAGGGCGATGATCGCCTTGTCGTCGCCGGCGCCGGCGTAATCCTCCGAGGTGAGCTCATGCGGCAGATCGATCATGAAACCCGAGTTGCGCCCCGCCGTGCTCTCCGCGATCCGACCCGCCTCCAGCACCGCGATCCGGGCCCCCGGTGCGCGGGTGGCGAGGCGCCGGGCGGCGGAAAGCCCGGCGAAGCCCGCGCCGATCACCGCGAAATCGGCGGTGGCGTCGGCCTCGAGCGGGCGCGGTGGGGGCGCGTCGCCAAGGATCGCGTTCCAGCCCGCCCGGCCCAGGTGCTCGGGCAGGCGGCGGGCCTTGTAGCCCATCAACCTACCGCCTCATCCGCGTCGTCAGCGAGGTCGACCCAGATCGTTTTCAACTGGGTATACTGGTCGTGGGCGGCGAGCCCGTTGTCGCGGCCGCCGAAACCCGATTGCCGGTGGCCGCCGAATGGCGTGGTGATGTCACCCTCGCCGTAGCTGTTGACGGTGACGGTGCCCGCGCGCAGAGCCCGCGCGCCGCGCAACGCCCGCTTGATGTTGCCGGTAAAGATCGAGGCGGCGAGGCCGTATTCGGTGTCGTTGGCGAGCGCGATGGCCGCCTCGAAGCTCTTGACCGTCAGCACCGAGAGGACCGGGCCGAAGATCTCCTCGCGGGCGGCGGCATCGTCGGGCGCGACGTCCATAACGGTCGGCTCGACATGGGTGCCGGAGCGGGACTTGCCGCCAATGTGCACCCGCTGGCCCTCGTTCAGATAGCCACAGACCTTGTCGAAATGTGCCTTCGAGACCAGCGCGCCGACCCGGTGCGCGGGATCGAGCGGATCGCCGAGCGTCCATTCGCGGGCATGCGCCAGGATGCGGTCGAGCAGCGCGTCCTTCACCGCGTCGTGGACGATGAGGCGCGAGCTGGCCGAGCAATTCTCACCCATGTTCCAGAACGCCCCGTTGACCACGTGGGCCGCGACCCGGTCGAGGTTGTCCGCGTCCTCCATCACGATCGCCGGGTTCTTGCCGCCCATCTCCAGGGTGATCTCCTTGAGATTGCTGTCGGCGGCATAACGCAGAAAGCGCCGTCCGGTCTCAGTAGAGCCGGTGAACGAGATCATGTCGACATCCATGTGCAGGCCGAGCGGTTCACCGACCTCGGGGCCGGTGCCGGGCACGACGTTGAGCACGCCGCGCGGCACGCCCGCCTCGGCCGCGAGCTCCGCCACCCGAAGGGCGGTGAGCGACGTGTCCTCGGCGGGTTTCACCACCACTGTGCAACCGGCGGCCAGCGCCGGGCCGATCTTCCAGGCGAGCATGAGCAGCGGGAAGTTCCACGGCAGCACCAGCCCGACCACGCCGACGGGTTCGCGCAGGATCATCGCGATATGGTCGTCGGAGGCGGGCGAGACCTGGTCGTAGATCTTGTCGATCGCCTCGGCGTGCCAGATCAGGCACTGGATTGTCTCGGGGATATCGACCGTCTCGCAATCGTAGATCGTTTTGCCTGAATCGAGGCTCTCCATCACCGCCAGTTCGCGCGCATTGCGCTTGATGAGCTTGGCGAGGCGGATGAGCGCCGCTTTGCGCTCGGCGGGGTGCAGCTTCGACCAGCGCCCGTCGTCGAAAGCCGCGCGCGCCTTGCTGACGGCGAAATCCACGTCTTCCGCCCCGCAATAGGCGATCTCGCAGAGCGCTTCGCCATTGGCCGGGTTCTCGGCAATGAAGGTCTTGCCCGAGGCGGCGGGCCGGTAGGCCCCATCAACGAAGGCGGCGGTGGGGAAGGTCATCCCGCGCGCGAGCCCCAGGTATTCGTCATGGGTCAGAAGGTCCGTCATGGTCAGTTCCCCCGCTTAATTTCCGGTCTCGATCTCGGCGATGGTGCGCTTGAGAACCCGCACCACCTGTTCCAATTCTCGCTTGTCATCCTTGTTGAGCGCCTTCAGGGGCGGGCGCGGCGGTCCGGCTTTGAGCCCTGCCATCTCGACCCCGTACTTGACGCACTGGATGAACTTGCCGCCCTGTTCGAGCACCCGCATCAGCGGCATCATCGCCGACATGATCCGCCGGCCCTTGGTGAAATCGCCCGCGACCCGGCAGGCCTCGTAGAGCGCGATGTGTTCCTTCGCGAGGAAGTTGGAGCCGGCGCAGACCCAGCCGGTCGCCCCCCAGGCGAAAAACTCGAGCGCCTGGTCGTCCATGCCGCAGAGCAACTGGATATGCGGGTAATCGCGCGCGAGCGTGTGCACCCGGTTGATGTCGCCCGAGCTTTCCTTGATCGCGCAGACGTTGCGCGAGCGGCCGACCCGGTCGAGAAACGCGTCGCCCATATGGGTGCCGGTGCGGCCGGGATAGTTGTAGAGCATGATCGGGAGGTCGGCGGCGCGGTCGATCGCGAGCACGTTGAGCGCGTTTTCGCGCTCGGTGGGCACGGCGTAGGGGGGGGAGGCGACGAGGATCGCATCGGCGCTCATCTCGCGCGCGCCTGTGGCGAGCGCGATTGATTCAGCAGTGAGCATCGCCCCGGTGCCGACGATCAGCGGCAGGCGCCCGTCGAGGCGTTGGTGTGTGAAGCGTGCAAGCTCCAGCCGCTCGGTCACGGTCTGGGTATAGTTCTCGCCCGTCGACCCGCCGGAGATCAGCCCATGCACTCGTGCGGCGACGAGATGGTCGATGATCGCCGCAAGCGCGTCGTAGTCGACCGCGCCGCCTTCGTCGTAGGGCGTTACCACGGGGGTGTAGATCCCATCGAAGCGCTGAATCGGGGTCATGGCGTTCCTCCTTCGCGCGCCGCGTGGGCGCCCGGCTTCGTGTCGATGCCGACGCTGGGCACGGGGCGACGGGGCTGGCCGCAGGGCACGGGGCAGTGGCTGGGGATGCGCGCGCGTGCCGGGGTCGTTAGCCCGCGTGCCGCAGGGACGAGACGTGTCGCGCTGTGCCGGCCGTGGTGCATCGAAGTCCCTCCCTGTACTTGTGGAGGGTAGAGCGGGTGCGCGCCGGACACAATTTGGATTGCGACGCGATCCGCGCGCCCGACGACATTCCCGCGCGCCTTTGCTACGGGCCCTGCGCCTTGGTTCATGCTATTGCGAAACCCAATTGGGTATCCCGGCGTGCGGCGGGCTGTCTCCCGGCGGGCTCACGCTTGCGTGACGGGACGTGGGCTTGGGGCGTGCTAACCTGCGGCCATCCCCCGTCCGGAGACCGCCGATGAACCGTATCCTGTTCGCCCTGATCCTCCTGATCCCGGTCGCGCCGCCCGCGGCGGCGCAGGAGCGGATCCCGTCCCATTGCCTGGCGCTCGCCGGCGATATCAAGGGTGCCTCCTATGTGCATCTTGCGAGCTACGCGGAGGCGCTGGCGCCGGACGAGGTGCGCATCGCCTATATCGACCATGCGAGTTTTCTGATCCAGGCGGGCGGCTTGGCGGCGGTCACCGATTTCACCGGGGCACTGGGCGGGGCCGAACTGGTGCCGGACGTGGTGACGATGAACAACGCTCACACCACCCATTTCACCTATGTACCCGACCCCGAGATTCGCCATGTGCTCGGGGGCTGGGCACAGGGGGGTGTCGCGGCGGATCACGATCTCGATCTCGGGATGATGCGCGTGCGCAATGTGCCGACCGACGTGCGCGGTGGCTTCGAGGGTGCGCGCGCGGACGGAAACTCGATCTTCATTTTCGAGGCGGGCGGCCTTTGCATCGGCCACCTCGGCCATCTGCACCACAAGCCCGACGACGCACAATTTGCGGCAATCGGCCGGCTCGACGTTGTGATGGCCGCGGTCGACGGCGGCCTGACCCTCGACACCGCGTCGATGATCCGGGTGATGCAGCGGCTGAAGGCGCGGGTGGTAATCCCGATGCACTGGTTCGGCCGTGGCACGCTGGACCGGTTCCTGGCCGGTATGAAGGGGGAATTCGACGTGGTCGACACGGGCCTGCGCGAGATCACCCTCTCGCTCCACCGTTTGCCGTCGCGCCCCCAGGTCATGGTGCTGGAGCCCGGGCGGCTCGACTAGTGCCGCGTGAGGTGCGGGGCGCTGTGGCGGTTTCCGCAAGGAACGGGCGTGGGCCGAACCGCGTGGGGTGCCGCGCATCGGACACCGGAGCGGTCTCACCGAATTGAGCCTGAAACCCGACCTCACCGGATACCGTTTGTGCGCAAACCCGTGTTCAGCGGGGCTCCCGTAGACGGTTGATAAATAGAGCAAAACCTGGCCGCAAACGTCCACACCCCTTGCCCGGCCGATAGCCGCAAGACGCGCGCGCACCCGGCGCGCAGGCCGCCCCAAGGGCCGGACCCTGGCGGCACGATCCCTGCGCTCTTGCCGGCGGCGCAAAACGGTGCATGCTCGCGCCCATGACACTGACGCCCCTCAACCCTGCCGACGACACCTTCGCCGCCCGCCTGCCCGAAGGTGTGCGCCGCCCATTGGAGCCGCGCTATCTCGAAGAACGGCGGGGGTTATTCAAGGGACAGGACGGGCTGCTCGTGGCCCCGCGGTCGACCGCGGAGGTCGCCGACCTGGTCCGGGCCGCGGCAGAGGCGCGGGTCGGCATTGTCCCCTATGGGGGCGGCACCGGCTTGGTCGGCGGCCAGGTGATGCCGGACGGGCCGGCGCCGATGATCCTGTCTCTGGAGCGCATGCGGCAGATCCGCGGGCTCTGGCCGGAAGAGAACGTCATCGTCGCCGAGGCGGGAGCGGTGCTTGCCGAGGTGCAGGCGGCGGCGCAAGCGGCGGACCGGCTGTTTCCCCTGTCGCTCGGCGCCGAGGGCTCCTGCCGGATCGGTGGAAACCTCGCCACCAATGCTGGCGGCGTCAACGTCCTGCGCTACGGAAACACCCGCGATCTGTGCCTCGGTCTCGAGGTTGTGCTACCGGACGGCGCTGTGTGGCACGGGCTCAAACGCTTGCGCAAGGACAACACCGGCTACGATCTGCGCGGGCTGATGATCGGGGCCGAAGGCACGCTCGGGATCATCACGGCGGCCGCGCTCAGGTTGTTTCCGCGACCGGCCTGTGACGGCGCGGCGCTGATGGTCGTCGAAAGCCCCGAGGCCGCTCTGGCGTTGCTGGCCCGCGCCCAGGCGCAGGTCGGCGCGGGGCTCAACGCTTTTGAGCTGATCGCGGGGCAGGGGCTGCATTTCCTGTCTGAAACCGGCTGCACCGCCCGCGCCCCGCTCGATCCGATCCCCGAATGGGCGGCGCTGATCGATCTCGGGCTCGGACCCGGTGCGGATCCCTCCGCCGAGCTTGTCGCGATCTTCGAGGCTGGCGCGGCCGAAGGGCTGGTGACCGACGGCGTCATCGCCGGGTCCGGCGCCCAGCGCGCTGCGCTTTGGGAGATGCGCGAGCAGATCCCAGAGGCCAACAAACGCATCGGCGCGATTTCGTCGCACGACATCTCGCTGCCGCTCTCGGCGATCCCGGACTTCCTGCGGCAAGCGCCGGCCGTCGTCGCCGGCCTCGGTGCATTCCGGATCAACGCGTTTGGCCACCTTGGCGACGGCAACCTGCATTTCAACGTCTTCCCGCCGGCGGGGAGGGGCAAATCCGACTACCCGGCCGAGACGCGGGCCCGGGTGGCGACGGCGGTCTACGACCTGGTCGCCGAATTCGACGGATCTTTCTCTGCGGAACACGGCATCGGCCGCCTCAAGGTCGATGACCTCGTCCGCTACGGCGACCCTGCGAAGGCGGCGGCCATGCGTGCGATCAAGGCGGCACTCGACCCGCGGGGGATCATGAACCCCGGCGTGATGCTCGCGCGCGAGGTCTGAACGCCGAACGGGTCTGCATCGCCCCGACTTTGCAGGTGGTACACACGCCCGGTCCGGCGGGGCGCACGTTGCGAACCCGATCGGCGGGACGGATGTCCGGAGTGCACGCGCCCGCGCGTCCGGCAGTGCACGCGCCCGCGCGTCCGGCAGTGCACGCGCCCGCGCGTCCGGCAGTGCACGCGCCCGCGCGTCTGGCGCAGACCGGTGGGTGACCCGTGCGTAAAACGGAAAAGCGCCCCGCCGGGGGGGGGTGGCGGGGCGCCCACGTCCGTTACGTGGTGTACAAGCAGCGGCCCGTCATTAGGGCCGATCTCCTTGTACCGCGCGAATCTTTCCATAACGTTACCGCGGATCCGGATCCTGCCTTGCCATCGCGCTATTTCTTCAGGCCGGCGCGCACAAACCGTCGCCAACGAGAAGGCACCGCGCCGCCAACATCAGAGCAGCGGCTGCGGTGCCGGCGCATTGAAACGACCCGACGGCGGTCAGCCAAACAGGCCGGGGTCGAACAGCATGACCCGGGCGGTGCTCCAGATCTCGGACGTTTGGCGGTGGGCAGACCCTGCCGACCCGCCCGATGTCGCAAAACTCCCGCCAATCGCCGCGGGACGCATTGGCATCGGTGGCGAAGCGGCTAAGGTTCGGGAAACGAGTTTCGAGCTTGAGGAGTCGCCATGAGACGCTACTCGGTCTTTGCCATCGCCCGCGAGGGCTTGCGCTACCATGCCGGCTGGGCGCGGGCCTGGGCGTCGCCGACCCCGAAGCGGCGCTACGACGCCATCGTCGTCGGCGCCGGCGGTCACGGGCTCGCGACCGCCTACTACCTTGGCAAGAACCATGGGCTGACCAATGTTGCGGTGCTGGAAAAGGGCTGGCTTGGCGGCGGAAACACCGGGCGCAACACCACCATCATCCGCTCGAACTACCTTCAGGATCCGTCGGCGGCGATCTACGAGAAGGCGCGCGCGCTCTACGAGACGATGAGCCAGGATCTGAACATGAACGTGATGTTCAGCCCGCGCGGCGTGATCATGCTCGCCCAGACCCGGCACGAGGTGCGTGGCTACCAGCGCACGGCGCATGCGAACGCGCTGCAGGGGGTGAAGACCGAGTTCATCGGGCCGGACCGCGTCAAGCAACTGGTGCCGATCATCGAGCTTTCCGGGCCCCGCTATCCGGTGCTGGGCGGGTTGTGGCAGGCCCGCGGCGGCACCGCCCGACACGACGCGGTGGCCTGGGGCTATGCCCGGGCGTGCTCGGCGATGGGGATGGACATCATCCAGAATTGCGCGGTGACGGGGATCGAGACCGAGGCCGGCCAGGTGAAGGCCGTCAACACCTCGAAGGGCCGGATCGAGACCGGCAAGCTCGCCCTCGTCGTGGCCGGGCACTCCTCGGAGCTGGCGGCGATGGCCGGGTTCCGGCTGCCGATCGAAAGCGTGGCGCTGCAGGCGCTGGTCTCGGAACCGATCGAGCCCTGTATGGACGTCGTCGTCATGGCCAACACCGTGCACGGCTATCTCAGCCAGTCGGACAAGGGCGAGATGGTGATCGGCGGCGGCACCGACGGGTTCAACAACTACACCCAGCGCGGCTCCTTCCACCATGTCGAGGAGACCGTGCGCGCGCTGATCGAGACTTTCCCGATGCTCTCGCGGCTCAGGATGCTGCGCCAGTGGGGCGGGATTGTCGACATGACCGGCGACCGCTCGCCGATCCTGTCGAAGACCCCCGTGGGCGGCATCTACGTGAATGCAGGCTGGGGCACCGGCGGGTTCAAGGCGATCCCCGGCTCGGGCTGGGCGATGGCGGATCTTGTGGCCAAAGACGCGCCAGGGCCCCTCGCGGCTGCTTTCGGCCTCGAAAGATTCCGCGAAGGCCGCTTCATCGACGAGAGCGTGGCGGCGGGGGTGGCGCATTGACCGACGGTCGGCGATATGTGGCTGAGCCGGCCCTCCCCGGGCCCGGCGCGTTGTACGGCGGTGACATCACCCCCACATTTAGGGGGCCTATGTACAACCCTGAATGGGAGGGAGTGAAATGTCACAACGCGTATGGATTGTCCTTTTGGTTGTCGTCGCGGTGCTGGTTTTCGGATTCTATTTCTGGCCGTCGGGCACCAATGACACTGCGATCCAACCGACCGGCGAGGCCGAGACGGCGCAGCCGGCCGACGAGCCTGCAACCGAAGAGCCGGCAACGACCGAATAGCCGGGATCGGGCCGCGAACACCCCGCGGCGCACGATCCGGACAGAAACCCGCACGGCCGGGGGGCAGGGCGCCCTCCGGCCGTGTTTTGGCAGAGCTGCGGAGGTTTGCCGATGCTGACACTTGAATGCCCCTGTTGCGGGGTCGTGGCCGATGAGACCGAACTGGCCCCGGGGGGCGAAGCGCACCTGAAAAGGGTGGGGCCCGACGGGTCGGACGCGGACTTCGAGAGCTACCTGTTCGACCGGGCGAACCCCAAGGGCGTGCATTTCGAGCGTTGGCGGCATGCCGCGGGTTGCGGCAAGTGGTTTCTTGCGGCGCGCAATACGGTCACGCTCGAGGTCTATGGGACCTATCGAGCGCAGACCCAGGCGCCGCCGGCTGAGATCGTGGCCCGGGTGAAAGCGAAACTGCCGGGCTGGGAGGGCGTGTGATGGTTTCGAATTGCATGTGCAATC
>Ga0209121_10000803_pt1 | contig 33481 bp, 27 predicted proteins | sample Cruoilmetagenom3_FD_187292 | JGI IMG/M metagenome (GOLD analysis project Ga0209121, IMG submission 187292) | Oil polluted marine microbial communities from Coal Oil Point, Santa Barbara, California, USA - Sample 3 (SPAdes) (version 2) | ecosystem: Environmental > Aquatic > Marine > Oil seeps ... | reverse complement strand
GAAGAATCGGGTTCTCCCAGCTTCATCCTCAAGCATTCCATTGCACTAACCCAGCCTTTGTCATCTCCAATGTATCTTACAGGGGCTGTCAAAAAGTGAAACTCAATACCCTCTTCTTCGCCATGCTTCACTTCCTCGATTCTTGCAGGCATTTCTGCTTTCGATCTCCTGTATACGATTACAGCTCTTTCGGCACCCAGCCTTTTAGCTATTCTTACTGAGTCCATGGCAACATTGCCTCCTCCAATAACAGCAACCTTTTTCCCTTTAATCACCGGAGTGTCATAATCCGGAAATCTATAAGCTTTCATTAGATTGACCCGAGTTAAATACTCATTGGCAGAATATATCCCAACCAGATTTTCACCCGGAATTCTCATAAAATTCGGGAGTCCTGCACCTGTCCCTATGTAAAAAGCTTCATAGTTTTCTTTCTTTAAATCCTCAATACTACCTGTCCTGCCTACAACAAAATTCATTCTGAGCTCCACGCCTAATTTCTTTAAATAATCTATCTCTTCCATAAGTATATTTTTGGGAAGCCGAAATTCTGGTATTCCGTAAGCCAAAACTCCGCCTGGAATATGAAGTGCCTCAAAAATCGTCACCTTGTGCCCTCTTTTGGCCAACTCCCCCGCCACTGTAAGGCCGGATGGACCTGTCCCGATAACTGCTATTTTATGTCCTGTAGAAGGAGGGATCCGGGGTATAAAAACATCTTCTATGTTTTTTTCATAATCTGAAACAAAACGCTCCAAATTTCCGATAGCAACAGAGATTCCTGTGGCTTTTTTAATGTTACATACGGCTTCACATTGGCTTTCCTGAGGGCATACCCGTCCACAGATAGAGGGGAGACAATTTGTTTCTTTTATCTTTCTTACACTTCCGATAATGTCCCCTTTCTCAATAAGTTTGATAAAAGTTGGAATATCAATTCCAACAGGACAACCTGTTACACACGGCGGATTTGCACAATCAAGACATCTCATTGCTTCCTTTTTTGCCATTTCAGCATTTAATCCAAAGTTTACCTCGCCAAAATCTTTATTTCTCTCGTTCGGATCTCTTTCTGGCATTTTCTGGCGTGTAATCTTCATTCTTTCTTTCAAAGAGATGGACTTCCTAACCTCTTTACGCCAATCTTCATTATAAGCTTTTCTGAGCCTTTCTCTTTGCTCAGAGTCTATCTTTTTTTTATTATCAGGCATCTTTTAATACTTTCTTTCCATCTATATTCAAGGAAAATTCTTCTTTTCCCAGGAACAAAAAGATTCGGTTTCATCATCAAAATATGAATTTCTCCTTGCAAAAAGCTCTTTCCAGTCAACACAATGCCCGTCAAAATCAGGCCCGTCCACACAGGCAAATTTTGTCTTGCCTCCCACTGTTACCCGGCAGGCACCACACATTCCTGTCCCATCAACCATGACCGGATTAAGATTTACTACTGTCTTTATCCTGTAAGGCTTTGTTGCACGAGAACAGTTATACATCATTGATGTACAACCAACAGAAATCATAAAGTCAATTTTATTCTCTTCCATGATATCTTCTATGACTCTCTGGATAAAATCCCTGCAATCGAAGTCATTGTTTCGACATGAAACAAGAAATTGATCACTCACAGCCCTCAATTTCTCTTCCCAGTAAAAGAGATAATTCGCTTTTGCTTCTATGAGAGTAATAACATTATTTCCCGCTTCTTTTAAAGCACGAGCAACAGGATAAACAGCACCAATACCATAACACCCCCCAACACATAGCACCGTTCCATATTTTTTTATTTCAGATGGTCTGCCCAGAGGGCCAACAAAGACAGGCACTTCATCTCCTGCATTAAGAAGAGATAACTTATGTGTAGAAGTTCCAACAATGAGAAAAACAGAAGTAACAGAACCCTTTTGGAGATCCCAATCTGCTATAGATAGAGGTATCCTTTCTCCTTTTTCATCTGACATGATGATGATAAACTGGCCTGGTCTACATTTCCTAGCAACATTAGGAGCATGTATTTCAATAAGATGGATATTTGGCACCAAACGTTCTCTTTTTATTACTGTGACCATCACTTTCCTCTTTCTATTCTTACAGGAATAAATCTTAAGGGCAGCTTTTCTGGAGAAGAAAAAGAAATAAGAGAAGCAGGGGAAAAGTCAGGATCTTCATTCCAGAGAAAGCCTGTCTTTACTATTCCCTCTGGAACAGAATCTGAAACAGCGATGAATCTTTTGAACTTTCCAAAAGAAGAATAAAGAGTAACACTTTCTCCATCTTTCACTTTCAGTTTCTTTGCATCGTCTCTGCATATGTTAATGTTTCTTTCATTCCTCATCAGACGAAATCCTTTAAATTCCTGACTTAACTTAAGATTTCTATAATAATCTCTACTGTAATCTAAAGAGAGAAGAAAGGGATATTCTTTGGAAGTACGGACATATACAGGCTTATATTTTACAGGTATAAACCCTTTTTTAGGGTTTTTTTCTTCCTCAATAAATACTTCTTCTCCCTTTTCCAGGCGAGAATAATATACATTTTTAAATCCGGGGATAGCCTTTCTTATTTCTTTCATCGTCTCCGATGGATTTTTGAAATCGAGATCTTTATACCCAATCTTCCGGGCTAATTCAGAAATAACCCAACAATCAGGCTTTGCTTCCCCTATAGGTTCTATAAGCTTGTTAAATTTCTGTACTCTTCCCTCCCCATTCACAAATGTCCCCTCTGTTTCAGCATGAGTAGTAACAGGTAGAATTATATCAGCTTCTTTACTGTTATTATCCATGAAACTATCCTGCACCATGAGAAATTCTGGTTTTCCCTTTCCTAAATATGGAACCGGAGATGTCAGATAGACTGCCTTAATCAGCCCATCCGAAATGTCCCTGAAAATTTGAGGAAGCATTTTATTTTTATCGAGAGAAGAACGATAAAGTTCAAAGAGTCCTCTTTCATTACTTTCGGAAGTAAAAGGAAAAAATTCAGCTTTAGTCTGAAGAGCAAGATTCCAAAGTGAAGCAACATTCACATTTGCGAAGGAGGAGCGCACCAGGTTCGCTCCAAAAATAAAAATAGACGGCGTTTTCTCTATAAGAATTTGAGCCGTCTTTTTTAAATCCTCTTCATCGATACCTGTAATCTCAAAAGCCCTTGACATAGGAAGTTTGGAAAGGTCTCCCTTGAAAAATTCATATCCTTCTGTTTGAGAAACATCCAGCCTATTTTGCTGATCCATTATGATCTTAGAAAGATAACCGAATAAGCAATAATCTGCCCCGGGTTTCACCTTAAGCTGAATTGAAGCATAGCGATTGAGAAAAAACTCTTCGGGACTTACAACAATAAGTCTTGCCCCTTTTCTAATTGCTTTAAAGATTTCAAGCCAGATAATCGGATGGGAAAGCGCTACGTCTTCACCAACAAGAAATATGGTTTTAGCTTTAGAAATATCTTTTATCTTAAAATTCAGAGAAGGCTCAAAATAATTTTCCCGGCCTAAATCCTTAAGAAAATACAAAGGAGAAAATGATAATGTACTTGCGATATTTTCTGTTTTCAGCACTTCTCTTGCAAATTTTTCAAAAAGAAAATTTTCTTCACAGCTTGCCTGGGTAGAAGTCAGAAAAGCAATCTCCTCGCATTTGTATTTTTTCAAGCAGTCTGCAGCAGTCTCGAGGGCTTCATCCCAACAGACTTCCTGCAGTCTTCCCTCTTTTCTTACAATAGGTCTGAGAATCCTGCGGGGATTATAAACTATATCTCTAATCAAGAATCGTCCCTTTACGCATGCCTGGCCTTGATTAACAGCGCTTCCTCTCGATGGATGCAAACTAATCAGTTTTCCACCCTTTAACTTAGCTTCAATAGCACAGCCGATGCTGCAGAGAGGGCATATTGTTTTTACTTCTCTATCGGACATGCCTTCATATTTTACAGCCCTCTCCACTAAAGCTCCTGTAGGACAGACATCAACACAGGCTCCACAAAATTGGCACCCTGAATCAACGAGTGATTTGTCGAGTACAGTCCCAACTGCTGTCTGAGAACCTCTATAAACAAAAGATATTGCTGAAACCCCTCTTATATCCTGGCAGATTCTTACACATCTTCCACAGAGGATGCAAAGGTTATTATTTCTGTCAAAGAAAGGGTCCTTTTTTTCCACATTAAATTCCTTGTATAGGGAAGGGAAATCAAGTTTTTTCATTTTCAAATTTTCAACAACTTCTTGAAGCTCACAGTCTCCGTCTTTTGGACAGAAGATACACCCTGTCACTTCTGCTGCTTTCCTGATCGTTAATTTTTGTTCCTCGCAATTATGTTTTTCAGAACACATAAGACAAGCATTTGGATGTTCGCTCAGAATGAGGTTTAAAATCATCTTTCTCAATTTTCTTATAGCATTTGAGTCAGTTCTTACTTCCATCCCTTCTTCGACAAATGTACTGCAGGAAGGAAAATATCCCCTTCTTCCTTTTATCTCAACGAGGCACAAACGACATCCTCCAAAAGGTGTAAGGTAAGGATGATCACAGAGAGAAGGAATATATATTCCATGTTCACGGGCAGCTTCTAAAACAGTCTTTTTCTCTCCTGTTTCAATCTCTTTTCCGTTTATTCTTACCTTCATTTGTCAATTCTTTCTTGAAGAAAACTTCTTGAGAATTTTCTCTTTGCTCTTTCCTGTATATTTGGATACAGCCATAATTTTAGGAGGACAAATATCAAAGCATGCGCCGCATTTAATGCATAAATCCTGATTAATAACATGGGGTTTCTTTTTCTCACCGGTGATTGCACCCGCAGGACAGTTTTTTAAACACAACTTACATCCTATACATTTTTCAGGTTCAATGTAATAAACTATTAAATCTTTGCAGACAAGTGCAGGACAACTCTTTTCTTTAATATGAGCTTCATATTCATCGCGAAAATACCTGAGAGTCGTAAGTACTGGATTAGGAGCTGTCTGTCCTAATCCACAAAGAGATGCAATATTCACTGTCTTCGCCAGATCTTCTAATATCTTAATATCCGCTTCTTCTCCCTTTCCCTGAGTAATCCGCGTCAAAATTTCCATCATCTGTCTTGTACCCACCCGACAAGGAACACACTTTCCACAGGACTCCTCCTGAGTAAAACTCAAAAAATATCGGGCTACATCTACCATACAGGTATCCTCATCCATGACAATCATTCCTCCAGAGCCCATGATTGATCCTGCCTTAGATAAAGTCTCATAATCTACGGGCAAATCAAGCATTTCCGCAGGAATACAGCCTCCTGAAGGCCCCCCTGTCTGAATGGCCTTAAACTCTTTGTTGCTCTTTATGCCTCCTCCAACATCGTAAATAATTTCCTTGAGTTTTATTCCCATAGGCACTTCTACAAGGCCTGTATTTTTTATCTTCCCCACAAGAGAAAATATCTTTGTCCCTTTACTCTTTTTAGTGCCTATCCGAGAATACCAGCCCGCTCCTTTATTTATTATCAAAGGAATATTTGCCCATGTCTCAACATTATTAATGTTTGTGGGCTTTCCCCAAAGACCTTCCTGTGCAGGGAAAGGTGGTTTCTGCCTTGGAAAAGGACGTCTGCCCTCAATTGAAGCCAACAGAGAAGTCTCTTCTCCAGAAACAAAAGCGCCTGCTCCTTGTACTGCATTAATATCAAACTGGAACTCTGATCCCAGGATAGATTTGCCAAGAAAACCTAATTTTCTTGCCTGTTCTAAAGCAATTTTTACATGCTTAACTGCAAGAGGGTATTCCTTCCGTACATATATGTAGCCTTCTACAGCTCCTATGGCATAAGCACCAATAATCATTCCTTCGATAATACTATGAGGATTTCCTTCTAATAGACTCCTGTCCATATAGGCCCCTGGATCTCCTTCGTCTGCGTTGCAAACAATGTACTTTATCTCAGAATTAGCTTTTCGGCACACTTCCCACTTCTTTCCAGTAGGAAATCCTGCTCCTCCCCTTCCTCTTAATCCAGATACTGAAATCTCTTTTATAACTTCTTTACCTGTCATGTTGAAAAGGACTTTAGCCAGTGCCTGATAACCGTCCAGGGCAATATAATCTTCTATACTTTCTGGATCAACCTTGAGATTATTCTGCATCAATAACCGCATCTGTTTCTTATAAAAAGGAATCTCTTCTATTCTGACGATTCTATGGCCTTTTTCATACTCATAAACCAATGAAGGAATAATCTTATCTTTAATAATAGTCTTATCAATAATCTCAGGAACATTTTCAGGCTTAAGTTTCTTGTAAAAAATGCCTTCAGGATAAATTATTATATTAGGCTCCATTTCACAAAATCCGTGACATCCGGTTATCTTAATGCCTACTGAGCTTCCGAGATTCCTTCTGCTTAATTCCTCATTGAATGCTTTAATAATTTCAAGAGATCCACTTGCCTGGCCGCATGTTCCAGAAGAAATAACAATTATTTTCTTTAATAAACTGCGTTGGGAAAGAAATCTTTTCTTCAAGTCATTTAACTGTTGAGGTAGAGTTAGTTTTTCCATTAGTTTTTATCCAGATTCTTTGTATTTTTTAAGAATTTCCTCTATTTTTCCAATAGTTACTCTGGAATAATACTTCCCATCTATAACAATTACTGGACCAATTGCGCAGCAACCAAGACAATTCACCGTTGTAAGAGAAAATCTTTTATCAGGAGTCGTCTGCCCTGAATTGATTTTAAGGTTTCGTTCAATTTCCTCTAAAATTCTTTGAGCTCCCCTCACATGGCACGCAGTTCCCAAGCAGACAGTGATTATATGTCTGCCTCGAGGTTGAAGATTGAAAGCCTTGTAAAATGTGAGAATTCCGAAGATTTCACTTTCGGAAATCCCAAGATATTTAGAAACCTTAGAGATTTCCTCAGGAGGAATATAACCGTATTTTTCCTGGATAGCATGGAACATTGGAATAAGCTCCTTCTGCTCCCTCTCAAACTCAATTAAGTTTTTCATCATTCAAATAAAAGACTCACTCAAAACTAAAAAATCTTCTTCTAAATAAAGATCAAAATACAACAAATTATTCTTATAATCAAAAAATCGATTAATTTATGTTTAATTTTCTTATCAAATAAAGATTTTCAGAGTTAAGAATAAATAAATGATATACAGAACTAAAAGCAAAATTCCTTTTGCCTTTCCTAATCTACATCCAACCCTCATACTCAACAACATAACGGCGACTATCAAAATCATATAAGGAAATGCAAAATTAATAATATCCAATTCGACCGTAATGGGTCTGACCAGAGAAGCCATTCCTATTATCCATAAAATATTTAAAATATCGGCTCCGATTATATCCCCTACCGCTATCTCACCTTCACCTTTAAGAGCAGCAGTTATACATGTGCTTATTTCAGGAAGAGAAGTCCCCATAGCCACTATGGTTGAGCCAATAATTATTTCTGAAATATCAAAATGTTTTGCAATATTTACAGCAGCCCACACTATGACTCTGCTTGTAATCACAACTCCAATAATCCCTACAGTAAATAGAAAAAGAGGTCTTTTTAATAAGGTCTTCCTTGAAACAGAAGCTTCTTTATCGTCATCCGAATTCTGCTCGATGGATGCCTGTTCGCCGAAACTTACATTCCTATTCCTTATAATAAAAACATAATAGATGCATAAAATAAAAATTAGAGTAATGCCTTCTATCCGACCTATTGTTCCATTCCTTGCCATTAAATAAGCCAGAATATCAATAGAAAGCAGAAATGTACCTGCAATTTTCACAATCCTGCAGTTTACAAAAATAGCTACAGGAGCGAGAAAAGCAGCCAAAGCTAAGGCTACACCGTCATCGCATATTACAGAACCAACAGCATTTCCCAAGGCAATCTCAGGATTACCTAAAAAAGCTGCTATAACAGAAACAGCGAATTCTGGTGCAGTTGTAGCGAGCCCGACAAGGACTATCCCTATAACCATCTTTGGAATATGCAAAATTGTTGCGATCGCCGATGCCCCTTCGACAAACCAATCTGCACACTTAAACATAAATACAAAAGATAGTGCAATCGAGACAAAATATAAATAAATCATCCTATAAATCTGCTTTCGTAAACGATTTTTCCATTAAAAACTGTCATTAATACCTGAGTTCTTAACATGTCTTCAGCAGGAATCTCAAAAAGGTTCCTGTCGAGTACCACAAGGTCGGCAAATTTTCCCTTTTCAATAGATCCTTTAACGTTTTCTGAAAACTCTGCATAGGCTCCGTTCAACGTATAAGCCTTTATAGCCTCCATTATGGAAGTTTTCTGCTCCGGAATCCAGCCCTCAGGATATTTACCATCCAGAGTACGTCGAGTCACAGCCGCATAAATCCCTGTAAGAGGATTGAGGGGAGCCACCGTCCAATCTGAACCAAAGACTGTAATTACTCCTTTATCAAAAAGAGATTTATATGCATAACTTTTGCTTGCTCTTTTAGTTCCAAGCTTTTTTTCCACCCAACATCCATCATCGATAGCGTGGTATGGCTGAACTGAAGCAATGACATTGAGTTTACCCATTCGTTCAATATCTTCATCCAGAAGATGTTGTGCATGCTCAATCCGCCAGCGTCGGTCTCTTACTACATTTTTATCCACAATGTCCTCGAATAATCCGATAATTATATGATTTGCTCTGTCTCCTATGGCATGTACTGCAACCTGAAGGCCTGCTTCATCTGCCTTCATTAATCTTTTCTTAATGGTCCCTTCAGGTAGCATATCCGATGAAAGAAGACCTGTGTTTTTGGGATTATCTTCATAAGGCTTAAAAAAAAGAGCAGTTGATGAACCCAGAGAACCATCAACAAATCCTTTTAATCCTCCTATCTTTAAAAAATTATTCCCGAAAGATGCTTTTAACTTCCAATGTGCATAAAGATCCACTTCTGATATTGGAATAAAAACATAGAGCCTCGCAGTAAGATTGTCTTGTTTAAAAAGCTCCTGATAGACTTCGAAATTCGCTGCAGTAGCCATCTCATGGATGGATGTTACTCCTGATTCGTTAGCATGTTTTAAAGCTAATCTTGCGGATTTCATCTTTTCCTTAAGTGGAGGTTCAGGAATATGACTCCTAACAATGTCCATTGCTGAATCCTTCAAAATTCCTGTAGGTTCTCCTGAAAGAGTATCTTTAACAATTTCTCCTCCAGATGGAGAAGGAGTATTTTTACTGATGCCTGCGATTCTTAAAGCAACACTGTTCACAAGTACCATGTGATGATCGAGGCGGTTTATACACACAGGATTCTTACGAGTGACATTGTCTATCCATTCTTTCCTCGGAAGCTCCGGCATTTTAAACAATTGGTGGTTCCAATCACCATTGCAAATCCATTCTCCCTCTTCGATTTCCTCAGCCTTTTCCGCTATCTTTGATACAAACTCCTCCCTGGTCTTTACATCTCTCAATTGGATACCCGAGAGAACAAAACCGCCATCAAGAAAATGTGTATGGCTATCGATAAATCCTGGAATAACAAAGGCGCCTTTTAAATCAACGACTCGTTCTTTTCCTTTTACTATATTTTTAATTTCTGTCGTTGTGCCTACTTCAAGTATTTTCCCTTCCTTTACTGCAACCGCCTCAGCCCATGGCTGTACATCATTTACTGTCCATACAGACCCGTTGAGAAGAACAAGGTCAGCGCTGTTTTCTAAATCATCTGATTGGTCAGAAAATTGCATAATATTTCTCTTATTCAAGAATTATTCATCTTTTCTTTCTAATAATCTCTTTTATTTAATGGTAATTCTTGTGAAATCTTTTGGTATTCTCAGATTTCCACAATAATTCCTCTTTATTTCCTCTTCTATTTCGGAAATCGAAAAATCTATTTCACCAAAAAAATGACAGGGAATGAGGTTTTTCACGCCGACCTCTTGGGACAACCGCCCAAGCTCCAGAGAATCCGTATGCATAGTCCGGAGGGATGGATACTCCTGAAAAAAACGTGATGGGGCGCTGCAATCATGAATTAGAAAATCAACATCAGCAGCCCTCTTAAAAAGAGGAGCAAAAGGGGGAGTATCTCCTGAATAAATTATTTTCTTCCCTTCATCTTCAAGAATAAATTGAAAACCCAATGAAGAAGGGTCATGAGGGACCTTCATAGAAGTGCACTGAAGAGAAGGAAACAAATCAAAGTTCTCTTCGGGCTTTAAGGAAATAAATTTGACTCTACATTTTATTTTCTTATCTCTCAGATGAAATAAATCAAGAAGCCTCATGCAAAAATCTACTGTTGTTTGAGAACCGTAAAGACATATTTGGCATTCATCAAGCATTAAACTGTGAACAAAAGAAGGTAATCCATACACATGATCAGGATGAATATGAGTGATAAGGATTGCTTCTATCCTCCGAGGATCAAAATCCAGCTTTTTTATCTTCTGAATTACAGCACCCGGACAGTCTATTAGTACTAAATTATCATCACAGTTGAGTATAAAAGAAGTATTGTCTCTCTCTGTAGTAGCTACAGACCCGCTCGTACCTAAAAAACAAATCTCTTTCATCTTATCACTGAACCGATAATCATTTATAAATAAAAGTTTATCTAAAATCAACTTTTATCGAGCTCTATTATGAAAATCATGGTCACAAATATCAATGATGAGAATCAGGATAATCTTCAAATATTTGACACTTATATTCTATTTCAGATAAATATAATGCATGAGAAATAAAGAAATTTCTGTTTCTGCTCCCGGAAGAATATGCCTCTTTGGAGAACACCAGGATTACCTTGGCCTTCCCATAATTGCCGGAGCAATAAACCTGCGGATATCAATCAGAGGGAGTCTCAGAAAAGACAGGCAAATAAATATAAGTCTTTCTGATTTAAATAAAGAAAAGAATTTTCTTTTAGATTTAGATAAAGAACTTACTTACAGTAGCAAAAGAGATTATTTAATAAGTGCTATAAATGTTCTCAGGAGAAGCGGAATTTCACTACCCAATGGATTGGATTGCTGTATCCATGGAACCATTCCTATCAATTCTGGAACGGCAAGTTCCTCTGCTCTCGTTGTCGCATGGATAAAATATTTACTGGAAGCCGCAAAAGAAAAAAACGATCAACATCCGGAGACCATCGCCAAGCTTGCATTCTTATCAGAAGTGGCCGAATTTAAAGAGCCTGGAGGAAAAATGGATCATTATACTTCTTCTCTGGGGGGAATTATATGTATTCATTTTGACAGAAAAATCAAAGTAAAAAGATTGAAAAATTCTTTAAAAGAATTCGTTCTTGCCGACTCTTTACAAAGAAAAGACACAACATGTACACTCGCTGCGATCAAAAAAAATGTCTTTGACGCAATTGAAATAGTTCGAAAAAAGATAAAAGATTATAATCTAAAGAGCCCGTTGAATTCAGAGATTAGAGAAGAAATCGAAAAATTACCCTCTCTTCAAAAAAAACTACTCAAAGGCACTATTATGACCCGGGACTTAACCGCCGAAGGTGAAGCATTATTTAAATCCGACGAATTCGATCATGTGCGATTCGGAAAACTCCTTACTTCCCAGCAAGATATCTTAAGAGATTACCTCCAAATTTCTACGCCAAAAATAAATCGAATGATAGAAACATCACTTGAGGCTGAAGCATTGGGAGCAAAAATTAACGGGTCAGGAGAGGGAGGATGCATCTTTGCGTACACTCCTGAAAAGGCCGAACAGGTAGCAGAAGCTCTAAGAAAATTAGACACAAAAGCCTATATCGTTCAAATTGACGATGGAGTGAGGAGGAACGCATAAAAATTCAGCCAATCTCATGAATTATGTTCACTCTTACAATTGACATAAAGGAGGAAAAATGATCAACGCTACACAGATAAGAAAAGGCATGATAATAAAACTGGAAGGAGAAATTTATAAGGTCATTCATACTACTCACATCACTCCTGGCAAAGGTCAGGCATTGATGCAGACAAAACTTCGTAAATTAAGTGATCAAAGTCTTTATGACTACAGGTTCCGCTCAAAAGACAGAGTAGAACAGGCGTTCCTTGAAACAATTAACATGGAATATCTCTATCAGCAAGGAAATAATTATGTATTCATGAATATAGAAAATTATGAGCAGTTCAGGCTTTCTTCAGAAGTAATAGGCAGCGGAAGGAATTATCTCATTCCCAATGTAGTATTCTCAATAGAAATGTATGAAGGGAATCCTGTTGGCATCAATCCCCCTATGACCATAGATTTAAAAGTAATAAAGACAGAACCATTTCTAAAAGGAGCCACTCAATCAGCAAGCAATAAACCTGCGACTCTTGAAACCGGCATCACAATAAATGTCCCTCAATTTATAAAAGAAGGAGATATCATTCGAATTGATACAAGAGAAGATAAATACCTTGAAAGATTAAAAAAATAAGCAAATAGTTTTTGAGATTAATGGTACTTAGAATATCTGCCTTGCGACACCAACGTTATCCTGCCAATCGACAGCTTTTATGCTGACGAGGTTATCAAATTTAGCCGGAAGGTTTATAGTCAGATTGAAATTTTCCTTATTCGAATCGCAAATCCCATCAACCGGGAATAAAGTTTTCCATCCTCCAGGTCGAATCAAGAATTGTACTTTCTTAATACAAGAAAATGAGTCTTCAACAGAGAAAGTCAGCGTCAATTGATTCTTATTTCTTACAGCCTGAGAATTCCTGATAACAGGAAGGGAATTATCAATTATGAATGAACGACTGGTTTTATAGGATTTCAACTGTGTTCCAACAGGATTAGACGGACTATCTGAAGATTCAATTTTCAAGAAATATACTCCGTCAGGAAAAGAGAGTGTATCAAAAGCAAAAATTTTCTCTGAGTACTTTTCCTTCAGCAGCCTCCATTTGTTTTCTTTTTCTTCTTTTATCCAGATAGAATAAACCAGGCTGTCATCATTTGCATCGCGAGCATCCCATTTAACAGTTTGGAAGCCCTTTCTATACGATTTCTTAGGAGATAAATAAATCTTAGCTTTATACTTATCCTGAACCCGATCAGGCAGGTTTAAATCCGTTCCCAGTATGATTTCATCTTGCTCAGGCGGCTTCAAAAAAACATCATTTGGAGGGAATAGTTCAATCTTATCTATTACTGGAGCTAAATTCGACTGAAGATAAAAAAGCGAAACTTTTTGAAGACGAGGAAACACCTTGCCAGAAGAAGTTTTAAAAATAACTTTAAATTGTATGTATCTTGCTTTCGGACTTAAAACCTGCTCTCCTCGAAATTTTCGATAAGGAGGAGACCACTCACTCCAGCTCTGATTAGGGCGATTTGAGTTTCCACTCCTTGTCTGGAATTGGATAATTGTTTCTTGCGGAATATCTGCCTGCCAGCTTATTTTTCCCCACGATGAAACTGTTTTTGTGTCAAAAACTCGGCTAATGTACTCTCCGCTAAATCCCTGTTCTGGCAAAATTATACTCAAGTTTGAAGGATTATTAGAAAGATTATAGATCTTCGAATTAAAACTATTAAGAGAATAAACCTGCTCAGAATTTTTCTGGAGAATAAGAGATACATTTTCGTTTCTATCAATCATAAAGATTCTTCCCCTAGGCCCTGTACCAAAAATCACTCCATTCTGTTTTTCATCCCAAACCAAGGTAAAAATCAAGTCTTCATCTGAATGCCAGAGCTTTTTTGCCAGGCCATCTGGATTAATCTTATAGAGGGCACCAGGCTGTTTTGAGGCTGTAGGCTGTATAAGTCCGAAGGTTGAAGAGGAAGGTGTTACTGTCATACTTAAATCTGTCTCAGATGTTTTCAAGATAGGAACAGTCTTAACTTTCATCGGACTGATAACATTTCCGCCTGCAGCGGCATAAATATTCCCTTCTGAATCAATATCTATACTTTTAACTTCTTCATATGATGATTCAAACAAAACCGAAACATTGTTTTTGCGAGAAATCCTGTACACAAGACCTCTCCCTCCGCTTCCAGCAAATAAATTCCCATTTTTATCCATTTTCATACACAGAATATGATTTTCTTCTGCTCGTAGGATTGATCTTCCTTCTCCTTGAGAATTAATCTCATAAATGCCTCCGCTCTCACCTACAGAAGCTAAGAGGTTGCCTTTTTTGGAAAACATTAAACTCCAAATATATTTTTCCTCAGGATTGAAAAACACATCTCCTTTTCCTTTAGATGTAATTTTATAAATCTTTCCGTTTGGTGAAGTTCCTGCATACAGATACCCCTTCGTATCAAGGGCAAGACAGTAAACGTCCATCTCTGGCACTTTAAAATAAAGCTCGGCCTTTCCAGCGGGATTGATTTTGTAAATATTTCCCCCATGTCCTGTTCCAAGATAGACAGTTCCTTCGGATGTAATAAGCAAACTTAAATAGAATTCCTCTGAAGGGCCTTCAATTTCTTCTTCACCGGGAGAAAGAGTGAGTACACCTTCATTAGAAACAGAAATTCCATAACATTTTCCTTTTAAAAATTCATCCATATTCTGAAGTTCCCACTTTTGAGGAACAGCCCCTTGTAACATCTGAACAAAAACAATTATAACTGCAAAAATTCCAGTTAATACATTTTTCATTCCTATTACTCCTGTTACTTAATTTTGATAGGAATAACAGCCATTCCCTTAAACACATAAGGAACCGGCAATTGATATACTCTAAGTGTCGAATTTTCGAGGTCAGTAGGAACAGAGGTTGCTGCTCTCGAAGAAGAAAACATAGATTTCACCGTGGGAGGTAGGTTTGGCATTTCTTCGCCTTTTAAAAAAAGGCCGGGTTTAGCTGCCATTATTCTAAAATAGATACGATTATTTTTTCTCAAATTATTTAAAATCCTGATCAATTGACTCAGGCTCCGAGGAACAAAAACTTGAGTTTTGTATTGTCTTGTCTCTAACTGATGCAAAGAGTTTGCATCGGCAATTATCAGTTGAAATTCAGATCCAGAGGGAAGATGCGGGGCAGAAATCCCTACTTTCTGCATTACACTTTCTCCCCTAAATGTTCTTGAATAAACCTCTATCCTAATCACTTCACCGGGAGAAACATTATATTTATCGAGCCAGACCTTTTCCAGATAAGCAAATTTAACTTCTTCTGAAGAATGGATCTCAAGGTCAATGCGGTGAATGGTTAAGTCCTTGAATTCATTACTGTTTAAAAAATAAACAACAGAGGCCAAAAGGCTTGAAAGATTTAAAACCGAAGTATCAAAATTACCAGAGAAAAGATCTTCAAGATGAATGCTCATGCCATTCTCGAGGTAAATATTTCCCGTAAAGGCAAGTGAAAGGTCTCCAAAAGAGCGTTCCTCTGATAATAGGAGATTCGATATAACAAGATTTGCTACAGCAGGTGAAAGAATCTTATCATTTACAATTTTTACTTTAAAATTCTCTGTTATGCCTTTGGAATCTATAATCTTTATGTTCAACGGAACGAGCTTAGGCATCTTCCCAAGCTCTCCATAAATCCCTGTTGCTCTGTCTTGAGAAAATTTTCCAACCATATTACCAGTGGTAGCCATCATAAAAGAAGCTGAAAGACTTGGCACAATGCTTATGACTCTTGCTTTAGCCATTGCATAATCAACTTTGCCCAGATTATAAAATGGATGACCAAAAGCCAGGACTTTGTTCCCATCTACATAAGTGATAGTACCAACAGCAGAAAGGCTTAAATCGCCAGTCACAAGTTGAACTCCCACTGGTTCTCCAGCTTTCAATCTGAAATCTAGCGAAGAAATATCCTTCATAGACTGGCAGGATGAATTATCTCTTACAGGATCAAAGACTGAATTCGAAAAAAAAGATTTTGCTTTTTCAAAAACCTTTGAAGAAAATCCACCAAAAGCAAGAGGCGTTTTAATCGGAGATAAAGTATGTCCGTCAATGATAAGAGGGCTGTTAGTTCGATTTAAGGGTTTATAGAGATCAGAAAGATCTTCCAGTGTAAGATGCTTTTTTATGGGTAGTTGAGGCGAAAAAGAAGATTTCCGTGGCTCTTCTTTAAGAATTTCAAGCATTTCTTCAATTGGAGTTATGCCTGTGATGGCCTCCTTAGCAAAGGAATAGCTGTAGGCTACGGCTCCAATCAGTTTACCGTCGATGTACACCGGACTCCCACTCATCCCCTGTATAACACCTGATTTCTCAAGGATAGAATTATTGAGTTTCGCAAGGATCACGTTTCCATTCAAGTATTGAGGGTTAGAAACGATACCAAGAATTTCAACATCAAATTCTTCAATTTTATTTTCTGAGAAAACACACTTCCCTTTTCCCGCCATTCCAGGTTTAACCTGATTTAATGGAAGAATAGGAACAGAACTTTCCATATTCAACCAACCTAAAAAAATCACAAGAGATATCAAAAAAAACTTTTTAAACTTATTTTTCATACTTCGCTCACATTTTAGGACTAAATTATTCCCATCTTCTTACCTGATTTTTCAAATCCTTCAAGGACTATATCCAGTTCTTCATCTGTATGAGTTGCAGAATAGCTTGTACGTATAAGAGCCTGACATTTAGGAACGGCAGGATAAATAACAGGATTTGTAAAAATTCCTTCCTCCCTTAACAATTTCCATAACATGAAAGCCTTCTCATCGTCTCCTATATAGATTGGAATGATAGGAGTTTCTGTCAATCCCGTATCATAGCCCATCGCTTGAAAAGCTGAATTCATTTTTTTTGTTATCTGCCACAACCTCTTTCTCCTTTCTGGCTCTGTCTCAAAAATATTAAGTGTAGCCAGAACAGTAGCCACAGAAGCGGGAGTAATACTGGCACTAAAAATTAATGCCCGAGCAAAATGCTTGATGTAAGAAATTATCTTTTTCTTCCCGGCTACAAAGCCTCCTAATGAAGCAAAAGATTTACTGAATGTAGCCATGATCAAATCGATATCATCCTCCAGCCCAAAATGTTCTGCAGTTCCTCTACCGTTTTCCCCCATCACTCCAATTCCATGGGCATCATCTACCATGACCCTTGCTCCATACTTTTTGGCTTTTTCAACGATCCCAGGCAGATTTGCAAGATCCCCCTCCATACTAAATACTCCGTCTACAATTATAAGTTTCCCTATATTTTTATCTAAAGAAGAAAGAATTCTTTCAAGATTATCCATATCATTATGCTTTATTTTATAGACATCACCATGAGAAAGCCGGCAAGCATCGACGATACTCGCATGATCCATTCTATCCGTGATAGCAGCATCTCCTCTGCCTACAATCGTAGAAATAATTCCCTGGTTTGTCTGAAAGCCTGTACTAAAAGCAAGGGCTGCTTCTTTCTTCATAAATTTTGCCAATCTTTCTTCAAGCTCAACATGGATATCCAGAGTACCGTTAAGAAATCTTGAACCACAGGTTGATACGCCATACTTTTTAATAGCCTCCTGTGCAGCTTCCTTGACTCTTGGATGATCGAGCAAGCCAAGGTAGTTGTTGGAACCAACCATAATCATTTCTTTACCGTCGATTTTGACTTTATTACCTTTAACCTCCTGTATAGGGGTAAAATAAGGATACATACCCATCGCCTGTGTTTCCTCTGCTCGTGTAAAAGCATAACATTTATCGAAAAGATCCACATTATCCTCCTTATTTAAATTGAATTTCGAAATTTATTAATAAAACTCTCATGCTTTATTCACTAATATTCAGTTTGACCAAAACAACTGATTTTCATAAAATCATAGCAATGAAAATATTCGTTACAGGTGCAACTGGATTTATTGGAAGTCATCTTATCGATTACCTCTTAAATCATAAAGATGCCGAAATATATGCTCTCATCCGAAATCCCAGTAACTTAAAATGGTTAAAGGAACTCAAAATCCATTTTTTAGAAGGAGACCTCTTTTCTATCCCACTTCTTCCAAATGATCTTCAATACGTCTTCCATATTGCAGGCAAAACCAAAGCACTCAAAACGGCTGATTATTATACAGTAAATCAACAGGGAACGGCAAGTCTTTTCCAATCGCTCCGTAGCCAGAGCATTTTCCCCAAAAAAATAGTCTATCTCAGCAGCCTTTCAGCCACGGGCCCCTGTTCCGATGAAAAGCCTTCCAGAGAAAGTGTTTCTCCTAACCCTGTTTCACCCTATGGAAAAAGTAAGCTCCTTGGAGAAATTGAAGCTTTAAAATTTAAGAATGACTATTCCATTGTTATTTTGAGAGTCGGGGCTGTCTTTGGCCCAAGAGACAAAGATTTCCTAAACTTTTTTAAATTTATAAAGAGAGGATTTCTTCCAGATTTTGATCCTTACCAATCCCGGATTAGCCTTTGCTATATAAAAGATCTCATCAATGCCATTCACCTTTCAGCAGAATCCTCTCTTGAGAGTGGCGAAATCCTTCACATAGCTCACCCTGAACCCTACTCCTGGGTTGAACTTGGAGAAGCCGCTGCACGGATAATGGGGAAAAAACTAATAAAGCTTAAGATCCCTCTCCGCGTAACTCAATTTGCCGCTTCGATTTCTGAAGCACTAAGCAAAATAAGCAGGAAACCAAGTATCATAAACAGGGATAAAGTCATAGAAATGAAACAAAAGGGAGGCTGGGTCGCCGATACTCACAAAGCCGAAGAAAAACTCTCTTTCCGTGCTCAATATAATATTGAAGATGCCCTAAAAGAAACCATAGATTGGTACATTAAAAATAACTGGCTGTAAGCAGAAGTTTTGGGTAAAAATAAAATGGATTATTTACTCTTTTTTATTGCTTTACTCCTCGTATAAAAAGAAGCTGAAAAATTAGAAATATTCTTTACACACCAATTCTCTTTTTTGGAGCTAGCAAAATATTTTATTCTGCCTTCCAGGGTATGATTACCCTGTTTCACATCAAGGCTTACTGTAAAAAGAATTTCTATAGGCTTTTCTATGTTTAAATATTCTTTGCCGTTTTCTTCTGTGACTTCAATTCCTAAATCAGAAGCAGTGAAAAAATCCTTTGGAAATATCAATTCATCAGAAGGACTCAGTTCTATCGTAAAAGAAGGTTGTGACATTATATTTATCCCATTATCAAGAGAAAGCTTTAATACTAAATTTCCTTCTTGGCCCCGGTAAAGTCTTTTGGGGACTACAGAAGCATCAATCTTAAGGATCTCTTCTTCATCTGTAAAAGAAAAAATAGGAATTATCAAGAATATAATTAGAGGAAAAACATACTTTTTCAAGAAAAACTCCTCTTTTATCTTACAAAAAATACATAACTTTCTCTCAATAAAAATTATCTTAGAATATTATAACAGAAGAACAAAAAGTTCAAACATCTTTCCTCCTTTATGATGAAAAATGCGTTAAACAATATTAAATATTGCCTTAATTTCTTAACTTATTTCTATTAAAAGAGCAGCCCATCGGGCAGGCCAATGGATGAAAATCCCAAGTTCAAAAGAAAAACCAACCTTTTCTGAAAAGACGTTAGGAAGCAGAAGATATTTCCCAAGGATGAAGGGAAGACAAGTGTTCAAAAAGGCAATGGCTATAATATCTTGCGTTTCTCGTTTATTTTATGTTAGTATGTCAGAGCTAAAAAGTTAATTTTGCTCTTATAAATATCTTATACAGGAGACAAAAGATTTTAAGAAGGAGGAAACACAATGAGGAAAAAAATTATACCTTTCTTAATTCTTCTATTTGTTCTGATAAGCACCGGTTTGCTCATGTCCCAGAAGAATGACGAAGATGCCAAGTTTCAGAAATTACTGGACAATTATTTTGATGCATTATGGAAGTTCTATCCAACGACTGCAACTTTAGAAGGTTATCATAAATATGATAACAAACTTGAAGACCTTAGCAATAAAAACATAGAAAAACGCCATGAAGCTTTAGATGAATTCAATCAGGAATTTGTAGCTAAAATAGATAGAACGAAATTAAGTCCCGATTTAAAAATAGATCATGGAATTATAATCGATGCCCTTGAACTGGAGCTTCTCAATCATGAAAATCTCCTGCCCTGGGATTATAATCCTATTTTTTATAATAATATCTTCATTAATTCTATACGCAGTCTGTTTACAAAAGAATTTGCTTCCCTCGACATAAGGTCAAAAAATGCTGTCGAAAGGTTAAAGAATCTTCCCAACATTATAAAACAAGCCAAAGAAAATTTAAAAACTCCTCCTCCACTCCATACAGAAACTGCAATCAGGCAATTTCCCGCTGTGTTGAATTTTTATAAAAATGAGCTTCCAAAATTAATTGATGAAGCACCAGCATCTTATAAATCCAAACTACAGTCAAATCTTTCTAAGGTAATTCCTGCCTTAGAGGATTACCAAAATTTTCTCAAAAATGAACTTCTCCCTAAATCTACTGGAAATTTTCGACTCGCTCAAGCTCATCCAAGACTCTGGCGATCAACTTTCCAGATGAGTCTTTCTCTTGATGAACTCATTTCCAGACAAAGAGCCAATATCAACAATATTCGTCGCGAAATGTTTCTTGTATGCATTCCTTTTTACCGGATAATGTATCCGAAAATAAACCTGGAAAAACTAACCACACAACGAGGTGAAACAGAGGTCAGGAATATCGTTATTAAAGGAGTTTTAAATAAAATAAAAAGCGATCATGTTCCTAAAGACGAATTTCTAAACAAGATAAAAAGCACGAGTTCTGAAGTAAAAGATTTTCTTCTCAAAAAACAGCTAATCGACCTTCCTGAAGAAGACTTAAACATAGAACCAATGCCGCTTGAAGTTCAGGGAATATCATGGACACGCCTTATTCGACATGGAGTTTACGAAGCTTCGGGTAGTTATACCTGTCAAATAGCTCCAATCTCAGACGATTTAGAAGAAGAACAGATTCAATCTCTTCTTGAAGAATATAACAATTTCTTTCTCCCTTTTTATACGACGAGAAAAGTTTATCCAGGAGAGTTTGTCCCCTTGATACTTTCCAATAAAAACTCTTCTCTTGTAAGAAAACTGTATCCCAACATGCCATTGATTAAAGCATGGCCAGTCTTTATAGAAGAAATGATGATTTATTCAGGATTTGGAAATTACGACCTAAGGCGCCGATTGAATCAGCTCAAATATCGTTTAAAGACGGCTTTGGACTTTACTCTTGAATTCAACATACACGAAGGAGGGATGACTAAAGAGGACGCTATTGCTTACATGGAAAGAGTGGGTTTTCAAACTCAGGCTGAAGCCGAAAGAAATTGGAATCGAATAATTCTTAATCCTGGTGATGCTGCTTATCCCTATGTAGGCTTACAGATACTCTTAGACCTGGAAAAAGAGTACAGGAAGATCAAAGGCGAATCTTATAACCAGAAGGAATTTATGCATAAAATTCTGAGCTATGGAGCTATTCCTCTCAGAAATTTAAGAGAAAAAATTTTAGAAGATTAAATATAATCTTATATTTTGCCTAACTGAATTAATTATTCAAGAATAAGGTACTTCTTTGTATATAGTTGATTCTCACGCGCATCTAAGTTCGCCTGAATTCAATGATGACCGGCACGAAGTAATCCAAAGATCATTCAAAGAAGGAATATCAGCAATACTATGCCCTTCAGAAATAAGTCATCCACAAGAACTTAAGACTTCACTCGATTTAGAAAGTTTATACGAGAATATCATTATCGCAGCAGGACTACATCCTCACAATGCCAGAAATTACAACACAAAATTTCTCCTCCCTTTTCAGGTTTGAAATAACAAAAACCAGATGTTAAGATAGAATAAAAAAGTATTTACTGTTAAAATTTGTATCTCCAATAAATAATGAGAAAACCAGAAACAGATATTACCAACACCCAGAGTAAAAATGAAATAACCCTGGAAAGTTTATGCAGTTCTATTCAAGACGACCTTGATAAAATAGAAGAAAAACTCAAAACATTCACCAAGTCTTCAAACCTAATTGTTTCAGAGATAAATTCTTATCTATTTCAAAAAACTGGAAAGAGAATTAGACCTGTTCTTCTTGTTCTCTGCTCCAAGCTCTTCAAATATAAGGGTAATGAACATATTTTCCTTTCCGCTCTGATTGAAACCATGCATACGGCAAGCCTGATTCATGACGATATTATTGACAATTCAAAAACAAGAAGAGGTCTTCCTACTCCTCACACAAAATGGGGTCCAAATATAGCAGTCCTTCTCGGAGATTATCTTTATATAAAATCCCTCTACCTTTCTCTCAAGAACAGCAGTAAGGAAATTAACCAGTTAGTCGCAGAATTCTCTGCAAAAATGATTGAAGGAGAACTCAACGAATATTATATGAGCAGGAACTTAAACATCAAAGAAAAAGATTACCTGGATATTATCAGTAAAAAAACTGCTTCTCTTTTTTGTGCATCTTGTCAAATTGGAAGTATACTCGGATACGCCTCTGAAAAAGAAAAGAAGATTTTAGGCGAATTTGGCACAAATCTGGGAATTTCCTTTCAGATTATAGATGACATCCTCGATTACACAGCAGATGAAAAAACGCTGGGAAAACCTGTTCTTTCGGACCTGAGTGAAGGGCGTATCACTCTACCGTTAATCTTTACTTTAAATAATGACGGAAAGGAAAACCGAAAACGTCTTATTGAACTGCTTAAGATAGAAAAATTGGGGGACAATCCCAAAAAGGAAATCTTGAATATCGTTAAATCTAACGGAGCGCTTGATTATAGTTATAAAAAAGCTCAGATTTACTCAATGAAATCTAAAGAAATAATCAATCAATTTCCTAAATCTATTTATAAGAATAGCCTCGCTCTAATCCCTGACTTCAATCTCAATAGAAAAAAATAGCAATCAAATGATAGAAATCGAAGTTAAAATAAAAATCTATAATATAAAAGATATCACTGAAAAAATATCTTCTCGAGGAACAAAACTCGAGAAAGAACGATATTTCGAAGAAAATACTCTATATGATTTTTCTTCTCAAAATCTTTATCAATGCTGTCAAGCTCTAAGACTAAGAAAAATAAATAAAAAAAACTATTTAACCTTCAAAGGATCTCCCCTAAAATCTAGGAAGTTCAAAGTTCGAGAAGAGTATGAAACAGAAGTCAAAAATGAAAAGCAGATAAAAAATATCCTGAAATCTTTAGGGTTAATTCCCATGTTTAAATACGATAAATACAGAACAGTTTACAGAAAAAGAGACTTAAAAATATGTATTGATGAAACATCCATTGGAAATTTTCTCGAATTAGAAGGTGATCAAAATAAAATAAGTAAATTTGCTAAATCTTTAGGTTTTTCAAAGGATAAATACATCAAACAAGACTATGTTCAACTGATAAAAAATGAAAAACTTAAAGGAAAATCAAAAATAAGAAAAACTTAGAATTTTTATTTCCACAATCCTCTTAATCTTTAATATTATTATCTTTTCACATTTTAAGGTTGTTATTATTTCTCTTGCTTATTTTCATTTAAATCTTTTTCTTCTAACTCTTCTTCAATAAGCTCCTCTCCAATGAAAATTTCATCTTCATCTTTGAGAAATTCTTCCTTTTTTGGCTGAACAATCTCAAAATCAATTAATCCATGTTTTACTTCTTCTTGTGCAATACTTATAAGATTTTTCGATTTAGATTTCAATTTTGGCTTTTCACCCCGTAACAATTGTTTTGCTCTCTTTGAGGCGACTATAACAAATCTAAATTTACTGTCGATACCGCCGTAAGTCTTCAACTCACTCTATCTCCTTGTAGTTAATTTATTTATTATAAATGATTAAAATACCAAAAAAACTCATAAAATTCAATATATTTCGGAGTTACAACCACTTCTATAGAGCTAAAAACACTTTACAAAATACTAATTATTATTCTCGTTAAATACAATGTTAGTTGGCTATAACAAATTATGTTACTGTGATAAAATAAAATACCTTTTTAAATAAATCTAAAATGAATGTTAATAACGATATGCCTATTTTATCTTTTCATAAAAACAAGCAGAAAACTATCTGGGCGATAAACAGATAAAAAAGATTTTCTCCTGGGTAAATCCATAGTTAACATCGCTCAAAAACATCTCGTCATAGATTTAGATTTCTTAGGAATCATTCCTCATGATGAAAGAGTATCTAAAAATCTTAAAGACTTAACACCATACATAAAAAAATTTCCGGAATCCGAAATAGCGACTTCTATAAAATTTATACTTCATAAACTGTTAGAAACATACAATAAATAACATTTTCACTCAAGAGACTTTTTGAGATAAAATTTAAAAATCCAAAACAATATCATCTTTAGTGTTAAATTTTCCATCCATGCCCGCGGAAACAAGACGAAAATTTTGCTCTGAAAGACATTCATATTTTATTTTTTTCCCCCAAGCATCCACATCTGCACCTGGCATAATATGAAAAGGTTGAATTTCTTTTAAATCATTAGGCAGCCTTCCTTTACTTAAGATAAAATCCGTAACAGCTCTGCCCAGAGTCTTCATATTTATCTTTGTCAGCTTAAACTTCATATCGCTAAACGCATTTACTTCTTCTTTTATGTTTTCTTCATCGCCTGACTTTATAATCCAGATAAAATAAACTAAAACTACAACCAAAAGGAGGATAGCTAAAAATCCTTTTATTTTCATAATATCTCTATGCTATTATTTTAACTCTAATTTTTCAAACTTCATTTCTCAGAACACCGCATTTAACAAAACAGAACATTAGAAATTTGATGTGAGAGGTTTGATATAAAAAAAGCAGTTGCTAATTAAAGAATAGAAAATGACCCGTGAAGGACTCGAACCTTCAACCCGCAGATTAAGAGTCTGCTGCTCTACCAAATTGAGCTAACGGGCCAAAAAACTTTCTTAGTTTAGAAAAGTCTTTTTTCCTTGTCAAATCCTATGTCGGCTATAAAAAAATAACTTTATTTAAATATGTGTAAGCAATGCTCCTATCCCCCCAACAAACAAAACTGCTCCAATAATAATAGCTAAAATTTGAGCAATAACGTTGAATATCCAGGTAAGAAAAGCCTGGCCAAAAGTCGAATTAAAAATGCTTTTAATGGCAAAGATAGCAATAATCAAGCCAATAATAAAGCCTAATGTTGTTCCAATAAGTGGTAAAATAGAAAATACAAGCGCCACAAAATATGTAATAAATGAAGCAGCAATGGCAGCCAGAATGGCTCTCCAGAAGGTAGCCTTTTTTATGCCGGCCAATTTGGCTCCAATCCATATAAAGAAACCAGCAATGATGATGCTGAGCACTAAAATACCGATAATTGATGCACCTAATGCTTCGATCATAGATTTCCCTCCTTTTCTAAATTACAGAAATTTTTTGACTCCTTTTACTCTACCCATTTATATTGAAAAATCAAGTGCATATAAAACGAATTTTTAATTTCTGCTTAAGCCGAGCTGCTTTCTTTATTTGACTTTTTAGATATTCATATAAATATCTTCGTAAAAAAATATTTCTTTATTCAAAAATCTACTTTCCTAAAATTCTCTACACATCGCAAGTCAAGTTGAAATTCTTCATCTGATTATTTATAATAAACACTCCTTAGAGGAGAGAAGGTGGGTTATTATTAACGTTTTGTAGAAAGGAAACAACTCAATTATAATTAACTATCATGAAAAATAAATTAAAATCTTCATATCCCTCAGAAAATTCTTCTCCGATAGATATTTCCATTATAATTCCTGTCTTTAATGAGGAAGAGAATTTATCAGAACTGTATGCTCGTTTGAGAAAAGTAATGGAGAAATTAAAAAAAGTATATGAGGTTATTTTCGTAGATGATGGAAGTAAAGACCGATCTTTTACTATCCTTAAGAACCTGCATAAGAAAGATAAAAGAGTTGAAATTATTAAATTTTCCCGAAATTTTGGGCATCATATAGCCTTAAGTGCCGGTCTTGATTATTGTAAAGGAATAGTTATTGTGATGATGGATGCTGATTTACAGGACAAACCTGAATATATTCCAGATTTATTATCTAAAATAGACCAGGGATATGATATTGTCTATGCTATAAGAAAAAGTCAAAAGAGTCCTTTTTTAGATAAGCTAACTTCAAAGATTTTTTATAAGCTGTTTAGTAAATTATCTAAAATAACTACTCCTCAGAAGGCCGGTACTTTCAGAGCAATGAGAAAAAAGGTGGTAAATATCCTTATTAAACTAAGTGAAAAATCACGATTTATACCAGGTTTAATAGATTGGACAGGATTTAAAAGTACAGGAGTGGAGGTGGAACGAGATACAAGATTAGAGGGAAGAAGGAAATATAATTTCTTGAAAAGAGTAAAATTGGGAGTAACCGCGGTGATATCATTTTCTCATTTCCCTCTGCAAATTGCTGGCTATTTAGGATTTCTGGTAGCTGGTTTAAGTTTTTTGTGGGTTATTTATTTGATAGTGAAAAAAATTATTTTTGGCATTCCACTAATCGGGTATACTTCCTTAATAATCTCAATATTCTTTTTAGCTGGAGTTCAACTCATAGTGTTAGGATTGATAGGTGAATATATTGGAAAAATTTTCTTGGAAGTCCAAAATAGACCTCTGTACATTATTGATCAAATAATTGAGTAGGATCATTAGCGCTAACACTTTGACTTCTAACAATCTGCCTCACATTAAGCCTTTAATTACAAATTATAAATTTAAGCCTTACTATTACTATAATATAAATAATCGAAAGTTAAGTGAATATTTTTTCTCCTTAATTAAAAAAGAAAATATAATTTTCACCCTTGAAGAGGAAGAAAAAGGTTTAGGGGCAGCTAGTGTAGTTAATCTCCCATGGGATTCCGAGATATTTGAAATAAAAATGGCTAAAATTGGTTTTATACTTACCAAAGAGAATTACTCTCATTCTACTGATATTATTCATAAGCTGATAGGAAATATTTTAATCTATTGTAGAGAAAAAGGTATTAAACATATCTCCTTTCAAGTGAATTCCCAGGAAATTTCCCTTATTCATGCCTTAGAAAAAAATGGATTTACCTTGATGGATACGATTATTATCTACTCAATTTCTCTTAAAAATATAGATTTCGAGAATTTCAAACTAAATTTGGAGTATTTTATAAGGGAAGCGAAGAAGAAAGATCTGCCAGCAATGCAGGAATTAGCTGGGAAAGCTTTTTTTACTCCCAATATGTTTTTAAGTAGGTTTTATGTTGACCCTCTTTTAAGAAAGAGGGCCAGTATCCTCTATAAGGAATGGCTTAAAAATTCCTTTAATGGAGAACAGGCTGACATAGTACTTGTAGCAGAAATTAAAAACAAACCTGTAGGTTTTATAACATGTCAGTTACCGAAAAGAGAATCAATAGAAATTTTTAATAGGAAAATTGCCACTATCCCACTTAATGCCGTTTCATCTAAATTTAGGGGGCGTGGAGTATATAACTGTATAATGGAACATGCATTAAAGTGGTTTAAAGAACAAGAGGTTGACATAGTAGAAATTAAGACTCAAATTATTAACCTGCCAGTTCAAAGGGTCTGGCACAAATATGAGGGCAAAGTGGTTTCTTCTTACCATACTTTTCACAAGGAGTTATAAATGAAGACTTTATTAATTACTGGAGGAGCAGGCTTTATAGGAAGCAATTTCGTGAGATATATTTTTAAAAATTATCCTGACTATAAAATAGTAGTCTTGGACTCCCTCACTTATGCTGGGAATCGAGAGAATATCCCTGAGGGAATTAAAAATAGTAAAAGATTTCAATTTTGGTATGGGAATCTGAATAATTTAGCCTTATTGGATAATCTTGTTGCTGAAGTAGATACAGTAATTCATTTTGCTGCTGAAACCCATGTCGCTCGTTCCATTTTTGATAATCGACTTTTCTATGAAACTGATGTCTTAGGTAGCCAATCAGTGGCTAACGCAGTTTTGAAGAATCTCTCTAGAGTTGAAAGATTTATCCATATTTCCACTTCAGAAGTCTACGGGACAGCTCTCACAGATCCGATGACTGAGAAACACCCTTTAAATCCAACTACTCCCTATGCTTCAGCTAAAGCTGGAGCAGATAGGCTCGTTTATTCTTATTGGAAGACTTATAATATTCCAGCGATAATTCTAAGACCATTTAACAATTATGGACCCTACCAGCATTTAGAAAAAGTTATTCCTCGTTTTATTACCAGCGCTATTTTGAATGAGCCTCTCACTATTCATGGGGATGGGAAAAACCTACGTGATTGGTTGTTCGTGGAAGATTTCTGTCGAGCAATAGATAAGATTATGCATTGTAATCTCAAAAAAGTTAAAGGCGAAGTGATTAATATAGGTAGTGGCCGAGAAATAGATGTTTTGACTATTGCCCATATGATACTCGAAAAAATGAACAGACCAAAATCATTAATTACTCATATCAGTGACCGCCCGGGTCAAGTAAAAAGAAATATTTCATCCACTGAGAAAGCGAATAAACTGTTGGATTGGAGAGCAACAACCAGCTTTGAGCAAGGATTAGAAAAAACCATCGAGTGGTACCAGAAAAATCAGAATTGGTGGGAGAAAATGCTATGGATGAGATATGTTCCTATTGTAACCAAAAATGGGAAAATGGAGATGCACTAATGAGTTCTGATGGACAAATGATTTGTCCCAAATGCAAATTAAATTTAAAATCAAAAAACAATAACTACTTCTGCTCTCAATGTAAAAAAATTTATCCTATTTCTAATGGAATAATATCATTTATTAATGAGAACACGAATAGAGAAGGATATAAAGAAGATTATTTTCTATATTTAGAAGAAGTAGAGAGAAAACACTTCTGGTTCCAAGCCCGCAAAAACTTAATCTTACATTTTATTAAAAAACACTGTAAAGAAATAATAAATGGCCAACACAAAATGTTAGAAATTGGCTGTGGTAATGGGAATGTCCTTTATTATCTGAGAAATAATGGGATTAACTGTCAAGGCGGAGATTTATTTCTTGAAAGTTTGATGAATTGTAGAAAAAAAGGGAAGGTTTCCTTATTCCAAATAGATGCTTTGCATCTTCCCTTTCGTAATTATTTTGATATTATTGGATTGTTTGATGTGATGGAACACATTGAAAAAGATAAAGAAGTATTAAAAGAAGTGTCCAAGAGTCTCAAATCCAATGGAAAATTAATAATCACTGCTCCCGCACACAAAAAATTATGGGGAAGATACGATGAAGTATCCTTTCACAAACGAAGATACTCAGAAAAAGAATTAATTGCGCAATTAGAAATCTCAGGATTTACGGTGGAAAAAACAACGCATTTCGTTTCTTTGCTCTTTCCAATTTTACTATTATTTCGTTACTTCAATCAAAAAAGTTACTCTCATATTTCCGATGAAGAATATTTAAAGAGAGAGATTCAAGTAATACCCTTTCTTAATACTCTATTTCTATGGATCTTAGCATTCGAAAGAATATTAATCCATTTTATACATTTTCCTTTTGGATCATCATTAATTGCAATTGCCAGGAAGATACCAAATGAAAGTTGAATTTTTCAAACATAACATAGGACCAGAAGAAATAGCTAAAGTGACCGAGGTATTAAATTCCATCTTTTTAACTACTGGTAGAGTAGTACAGGAGTTTGAGGAAAAATTTTCCCGCTATCTCGGATGTAAGTATACAATTGGAGTGACCAGTTGTACGGCTGCTATACATTTATCTTTGTTAGCCTATGAAATTGGGCCAGGTGATGAAGTTATAACTACCCCTATGACCTTTATTGCCTCCGCCAATTCTATTTTACACACAGGAGCAAAACCAGTTTTTGTAGATGTAGAACCGGAGACAGGAAATATAAAGGTAGAATTAATTGAAGAGGCCATTACTGAAAAGACCAAGGCGATTTTACCCGTTCATCTCTATGGACAGATGTGTGATATGAAAAGAATGGAGGAGATTGCCCTCAAGCATAAGTTAGTGATAATTGAAGATGCGGCTCATTGCATTGAAGGTGAGAGAGATGAAATTAAACCCGGACAACTGAGTGGAGCCGCCTGCTTTAGTTTTTATGCCACCAAAAACATAACTTCTGGTGAGGGAGGAGCAATTTCTACTAATAATGAGAGAATTGCTGAGAAGTTAAAGCAATTAAGACTTCACGGAATGACGAAAGGAGCAGCCGAAAGATATACAAATAAATATCAGCATTATGATATGGAACATTTAGGCTGGAAATACAATATGGATAACATTCATGCTGGATTATTACTTAATCAACTTGATGAAATTGAGAAGCATTTATCAAGAAGAGAAGAAATATGTAATATGTACGAAGAAGCCTTTTGCCAGGTGGAAGAGCTTGATTTCCCAAAAATTATTCCTAATTCCAAAAGCGCTCGACATTTGTTCACCATCTGGGTTAATCCTGAAAGAAGAGACGAAATTATATGGAAGCTTCAGGAAAAGGGAATTGGAGTAGCAGTAAATTTTCGACCTGTTCATTTGATGAAATATTATAGAAATAATTTTGGTTTCCAGAGCGGTATGTTTCCTATAGCAGAAAAAATTGGGAACAGCACAATTGCTTTACCTCTATATCCAAAATTAACAAATCCCCAGGTAAAATATGTTATTGAACAGGTAAAGGAAGCGGTTATCCCACAGTAGAAAAAGATCTAAGAGAAGTGATAAGTTAGACTTCTAATTAATCCTTAATAAGAACTATTTTTTATTGAAATTTAAGGAAATCTAATGAAAAGGAAAAAACTCCAAAATTGAATCTTGAAAAATTAAAAACAGGCCTGTTGTTAACAATTATATGTATCGTTGGCTCACTTTTACGCTTTTTCAATTTAGGGAGAATAATTTTCTACTGGGATGAACCATACCATACGGTGAAAATTGCCGCCCAATCATTTTCCTATGCAGTCTCTAATGATTTTGGAAGTGTATTTTATCAACTTCTTTTGCACTTTATCTTACCTTTGGGAAAACCGGAATTTATATCCAGGCTACCAGCTGCCATATTTGGTATCTTAACTATTATAGTAACTTACTATGTAGGGAAATTATTAGTTGGAAAAACAGAAGGAATAATTGCGGCCTTACTGGTGACCTTTTCATCCTACCTTATTAGTTTTTCCCAGTACGCCAGAGGATACAGTGGTCTGACTTTATTCTCTTTACTCTCTCTTTATTTTTTCTATCGAGCCCTTAAAGAAAATAAAGTAGTATTTTGGTCCTTGTATATTATCTTTTCCGTGCTTAATATTTACACCCACTTTTTTGCTTTAATAACCGTTTTTATTTATCTCTCTTTTGGGGCAATTTTATTATTGGAGAAATTAATTGGAACTAAATTTAGAAAATCATGGAGTATTGATAAAAAAAGATTTATTTCTTTTTCCATAAGTACGTTCCTACTGTTGCTATTTGTCTTTTTACTTCGTTCTCCGGTCAAATTGGGAGGAGTTAATGTTGTAAACTGGCTAATAAATACGGTAGCCAGGTTTAGTAATGCCAAGACCATAGGATTTTTCCCTTTAATTTATAAAATTCTGAATGCTCAAATTGCTCATTTTCCATCTTTATTCTTTGTAATTTCAATTTGCTTTATCATTCTTGGGATAATTAGCTGTCTTGTAAAACTAAGAAAAGAATATGTTTTAATTCTAATTTATGTGTTTTTACCTTTAGTGGGTTTTGTGTTGATAAAACCACGAATGGTGTTTGTGATAAGTGCTGATCGATATTTTATCTTTCTTTTGCCTTTTCTTTTCTTGTTGTTGGCCAAGGGAATCACTTATTTCAGCTCTGTAATTAACTCCTTGATTAGTCGTTTTAATTTGATTAAAAAAAGGGAACATTTTTACAGAAATTCTCTCCTTACCATCTTAATATTCAGCCTCTTTCTTATCGAGGCTTTTAATATCAAAGAATATTATCTTTATTTTTGGAGATTGGGTTCCCTCAACTTAAACGACAAGGTCAAGCAGTTATTAACTGATAAAGTAAACACAATAGAAATGATTTTCTTCGACTTTCGTCCTAATAAAGGAGAGCCTATTTTAGTAAGCCCTCTTTACTTGAGACAGAAAGAAAAAAAAATACTTATCTACAAGATAAATAAATTTAATTTAGAAGAGATTTCCTATCAGAAATTAGGGTTATGGGTCATCATTGATAGTTCCTTACTCAGAGATAAAAATTTGTCCAGTAAATTACCTGGAAAGTTAGAAGGTACTGTTGATGAATATTATATGATTCACTTGGAAGCAGGAAAGCAACCTCTTATTAAAAATCTTATAAAAATGACTCAATTTCTTATTCCGCTCCGGCCAGATAGAGAAGTAGAATATCGGCTGCTGTTAACCAAATTCTATTTAATGGACAATAATATGAATCAAGCCTCCCATGAAGTCGAAACAATAAAGAAAATGCAATTTTCCCAACCAGAAGAAAGAGAGTATATAAAAGAATCCACCTGGATATTTAACATCATGGACACATTTTTAAATATAGATAGTAATGAATATAGTAATATTATACAAAATTCCGTTTCCAGTGAGATAGGGAGATTATTTTTTATTCAAGGTAATAGATTATTAAGGGCAAAAAAATGGGATGAAGCTGGGTATGCCTATGATCAATCTATCCGTTTTACCGACCTTTATATCCCGGGCGTCTCCCATAAATACGTAAAACTTGGAAGACAATTTCTGCAGCGAGGGAAAATCGATGAGTCTATTTCTCAATTTCAAAAAGCAATAAAATTCAATCCTGATGATTATTCAATCTATTTCTTTCTCGGTGAAGCATATAGGAAAAAAGGCATAGGGTATACGTCTGTGAGTGCATACCGGAATGCTTTCAGTCTACCCTCAGTCTCTAATAATCTTCTCTTCAAGATTATCTCTTCTCCTCAAGTATTTGTTATCTGGAGAAAGGAGAAAAGGTGGTATTTTATGTGGAGAACTAATAGGGAGTGTAACTTTTCCGGGAAAGTTCAGTTCAGTAAGGGAATTGCGAAAATTAAAAAATATCATTTCAGTCCAAAAGAGATTTTGAATCAACATACAAAAAATGAGGTAGAATTCATGATTACAACAAAAAATAGGTTGACAATAAAAATATTGGAAATTGAGACGAATAAGAAGGCTCACCTAACTTGTTATTTGGGAAACGGTGACCAAATAACAACAGACAAAATAATTTTTCTCAATACAGGGAAAAATCCGAAAAAAATTCCTTTTTCATTCCCTTAATTAGAATTACCTACATTTAACAGTTGAAAAATATAATTTCTTTAAATACAATAGGATACAGACATGAAAAAGCTTTTTGCACTACAGATTCATAATCTGTTTTCTCTCTAAATCATTCTTTCCTTGTAATTTTAACTAACAAAATAGTTTTTATTTCTTGATAAATTAGTTTCAACAAATTATATTAATTATATGTATGTGAAGTTCAATCCTTTAAGGAGGAAAAAAGTGAAAT
>Ga0209121_10000802_pt1 | contig 33491 bp, 25 predicted proteins | sample Cruoilmetagenom3_FD_187292 | JGI IMG/M metagenome (GOLD analysis project Ga0209121, IMG submission 187292) | Oil polluted marine microbial communities from Coal Oil Point, Santa Barbara, California, USA - Sample 3 (SPAdes) (version 2) | ecosystem: Environmental > Aquatic > Marine > Oil seeps ... | reverse complement strand
TTAGCTGTGTCAACGGACCATTCAATAGCGCCAATAATATCGCCCTCCTCTAAACCCGAAAGGCCTCCAGCCTTAGCATTAATTAAAGAAACGCCTGGAGCAACTCCTCTGTAAAAACCACTCGAACCCCCTCCATCACCCCCTATGATACCTGCAATGTGAGTTCCATGACCCACATAATCTTGGTATTCGAAAGGATTTGCTCCAACAAAATTCCTGCTTAATATTAAGTTTAAATCTGGGTGTTCGTATATTCCAGTATCAATCACAGCAACATTTACGCCACTACCATCGTAACCTAAATTATCTGCTCCCACAGCAGGTATCCACCAATTCGGATAATAATCTTTATTTAACGCACTAGTTTCTGGAAATTGCTCTTGAAAAGAGGGTGAACTATAAAATCTTGACTTATAAATCTTTTTTAAAGCGGAGTGAACTTCTAATAAGCTCTTTTTGGCAATTAATTCTTTTGGATCGCATTTCATGTAAACGCCTGGAATAACGTTATAGTTGTTAATTATTTCAAACTCATCGAAAACAGAATCGATTAATTCAATTCTTTCTGATTTTGAGATTTCATCTTTAAATAGGATTATAATCTTGATTAATGTCTCATCACGTTGTTGAGATGATTTAATAAAATTTAATTCTTTTATCAATAAGTCGTCAAATAGCGCGTTTTCCTTATTGAAGGGTAATATTGAATCGTATCTTTCATTATTTGCTTGATCTGATGAATTATGCAATAATCCACTGAAATCTAACTCTAGTTTTTGAAGATTATTGTGATTAATATTTTTTACAGTTCCAATTCCAAGAACTGGATTAATAATCGCGTTAATAATCAAAATAGTAATTAACAGATAGTTTATTTTTCTCCAAAATTTTTTCATAGTCTTAAAATAATAAATCTGATATTTTAATTTAAGTTCAATAGTTCAAAAAACATAATTTTTTTTAAAAATCCATTATTATTAAAATCTACACTAACGATCTAAAATGTGTCCGATAATGTTGAATTAATATTTTTAATTTTTAAATGGGGCTGTGGATTAGCGGATGACAAAATCATTTGATTTGGTCTACTAGAGATCGTTCGCTTGGCATGCGAAAGGCCGGGGGTTCAATAGAGTGCGGGATTTACCCGCAATAGGGAAATCCCCCCAGCTCCACCATATTAAATCTACTTTTTATCTTTAACTCATTAAAATAAAAAATAGTAAGTTCTTTTTTTTAATAAGAAAGATCGTGAAATCGGGATTTCACGATGATTTATCTAAACTTTTCAATATGAATTAAACATACATTTTGAGTAAAAAACAAGAAAAATATGAATAAGTGTGAATAATTATTAGTCTTAAGAATTCATTATTAAAAAAGATACAAAGAAAAAGCTATTAAAACCTTAAATATATAAAAATTAGAATCATTAGAAGGAAATGGGAAAAGGAGTTTAATTAAGATGGGTCCGAAAAAGATTGGTATATTGGGAGGAATGAGTTACGAATCTACGATTAAGTATTACGCCCAAATTTTAGAAAAATACTATCAAAAAAAGCAAGACTACGCCTACCCTGAAGTAGTGATTTTCAGCTTAAATTTTCAAAGAGTAATTGATCTTGAACATGGTAATAATAAGGTTGAATATGTCGATTATTTAATGGAAGGAATCAAATCTTTAGAAAAAGCAGGAGCAAATTTCATCTTAATGGCGGCAAATTCTCCTCACGCAGTTTATGAAGATTTAACTCAATTGGCGAAAGTTCCAATACTTAGCATTGTAAAAACTACAGCTGAAGAAGCTCAACGGGAGAATTTAAGCAAACTATTATTATTAGGTATTAAATTTACGATGCAATCTTCGTTTTACCAAGATTATTTTGCTAAGTTAAATATGCGGATTATTACGCCTTCAGAACTGGAACAAGATATAATAAACCAAATTATTTTTGATGAGTTAGTGATCGGTAATATTACAGAAGAAAGTAAGCTAAGACTCTTAAATATAATAAATAATTACGAAGTAGATGGCGTTATTCTTGGATGTACTGAGTTACCGTTAATTCTTCAACAAAACGATACTAAATTAAAATTACTCGATACAGTAGAGTTCCACGTGGAAGCGGCGTTAAAGTATTATTTAATCCAGAGTTAAATTTTTAGTAATTTTTAACTTTAAATACTCAATTTGGATAATTTACATTGTTTGAAAGCTTTTTAAATTCCCAAATGCTATATAATATTTAACATAATTAATTACATTTAAGTGGTAATTGCTATAGCACGGCCAAAACTTACAAAAATTAAAATAAAGGATTTAGCCCCTATTATTTTAGTTATGTTATTACTATTTGTGTCAATAGCATGTGCTAACATGCTAATTCCGAGCTATGGGGTAATTAGGATTGAGTTTAATCTCCCTGAAGCGCTGATAGCAATTCCAGATTCGTCTTTTTTGTTAACTAGCGCTTTGTTTGCTTTAATTTGGGGATATTATACCGATCGTATTGATAGAATTAAAGTTATAATGGCAGGAGTTTTTTCTTGGACTTTTGGGATGATGCTAACTGCTTTTTCCACAAATTTTTCAATGTTATTGATCTCTAGAATGGCAAGTGGAATGGGACTTGGTTGTGTCTTGCCAGTTGGTTACTCAATTATTTCTGATTCAATTCCCCCTGACGAGAGATCTGGATGGTTTGGTACTCTTGCAATACTAAGTTCGGTTTCTAATGGCGTGGGTCAAGGTTTATCTTCTTTTATAGGACCAATATTAGGTTGGAGGTTTCCTTTTTTTTTGTTATCTGGAATTAGTACTATAATTGTATTTGTTTTATTTTTTGTTAAAATCCCTCAACGCGGTGCTAGCGAAAACGAGCTATTGGACATGGTTGAGATGAACTTGGAATATAGCTATAAAATCTCAAAAAAAGATTTGTTAAGCATTTTGAAAAAGAAAACTAATCGCTATTTAATAATACAAGGCTTTTTCGCTATCATTCCTGGTACGATCTTAGTTTATTTTATGACTTCTATGCTTTCAAGTCATTATTTCAACGTATTACCTGACGAAATTAGACTTCAAACAGCGACGATATTTGCTGGCTTACTAGGTATAGGGTATTTGCTGGGAAATGTGATAATGTCTTATATTGGCGATATTTTATTTCGAATAAATAAAAAAAATAGAACGCGATTAGCGACAATTTGTATGATACTTAGCATTCCTTTTGTCTTTTTATCTCTTTTTTCTATTCAAACTCTTAGTAGCGAATTTGCTACTAATTTAAGTTATCCGGTTCCAATCCCTACTGAAGAGATTACTTCATATATAATTTTAACAATTATAGAGATTTTTAAGATTTATCCGAGCTACATATATTACTTCATTTTTGGATTTATAGGTTCGGTCTTAAGTACAGGATGGGTTTCTAACAAGAATGCAGTTATGGTAGATGTAAATCTTCCCGAACATAAGGGTACTTCTACCTCATTTTTTAGTCTTTCGGAACAAGTTGGAAAGGGAATTACATTATTGATATCGTTTACTTTAATATCGATTCTTGGAAGTGTATTTAACATGATGATTTTTGCTATCTTTTTTTGGATACCTTCAGCTCTACTATGGTTTTTCGCAGGTAAATCTGTAGAGTATGATATGGCAAGTAAATCTAAAATTCTTTCTGAAAGGAAGCAAGTAAATTTATTAGATTATATATTCGAATTGGATGTCCAAATGGATAGAGCTATTCAAAAAATACAAGATTCAAAATATTACATATTATCTAATCAAATAAAATTTAATAAATTACTTGATGACGCAATTAAGATTTTTAATTATTGCGAAAAAGTAGGAGAAGTTAGGAGCATCACTAACATTGAGAATAGGGCTCGTGAATTGAATATTAAAGCGTTATCGATTAAATCTATGTCTAATCAAATATTTAAAATTCTTAATTTAGATGATCTATCTGCTAAAGAAATAGATTTGCTTAACGAGGATTTAAAACAAATAATTTTAAAAATCGGTGAAGGAGAAAAAAGTACGTTCGGGGAACTTCAAATTTATTACGAAGACGCGTATTTAAAAATCATTGAAGCTCGATTGTTAAGAAAAAACGACTTAATCAAAAGTAAGGAAAAGATTTTATTAGCAATTAAGATTTACGAGAGAGTTAAAAGCCTTTTAAATGAGAGATTAGAGGAGATTGCCGATAATTCGCAATTAACAGAAGAGGATCTTTTTGTTTACGAAAAAGAACAGGATTTATTCAAGAAATGTTCCAGTATTTTAATCGCAACAAATAAATTGAAAGAAGATATTGAAGGTGTCTTCAAAAAATTAGAAGAAAAAGGAATAAACCAGAAAGATTTAAAAAAGATTTTAGAATTAACCTTGGAATATAATGTTAACCTTTATAAAGTGATTATAGACACTTTTGGTCAAGACAAAAAGACAAAAACGGCCATTAAGGAAATATTAAGCGAAATAGATGCTATTTTTAACGATTATGACAAATTTAAAGAAGAAGAATTAAAAGTTTTTTAAATTAATTGAATCTTACTTTTCTCTAATTCATTAAAAACTCTGATTTTAATACATCTATATAATTGGATTTATCCTCATCCAATAGCTCTCGAACATTTTTTCCTTTTTTATTATAAAAATCAGGACAATCATCGTTAGAGAATAAATTAACGAGCAAAATTAAACAGTTTTGTAGTTCTAAATCGTTTGTTCGCCCTTCGTTAACATTTCTCATAATCTTAATAAGGAGATTGCTTAGCCAAACTTTATTAAAATGAGATACATCTATTTCCTCATCCTTAGATTTATTATTGTAAAAATCTAAGATACTAGTTATGCAATCCATTTTTGTTATATTCCTATACCTATATAAGAATTCATGTAATACTTGAGCTTACGCTCTTGAATCTCATCGATTCAATCTATAATATATTTACTATTACATAAAAATTCGAATATAAAAACATTTTTAACTATTTGTCGTACGAGAATTAAGAAATTCTAAAATAATAGAGTTTTATAGAAATACGATGCTTAAGATTAAAAAAATAATTTACTCTTTACTTTATATCAAAGAATAAAAAAGAATATATTGATGCGGCATATTTAGCAATAGTTTCAATAAATTTTAAAACTCATAATTCCACTTCTATGCTTTTTACGAAAGTATCAATAGTTTGTTCAAGGTCGATTAAGTCCTCAACTTCTTTAATATCAGAACTGGCAAGTTTACTAAGAAATTCTTTTAAAAGTTTTTCTTTTTGCTTATCGTGTGGGAAGATTAGACTGCTTTTGTAATGCTCCCAATCCAGAATATTTGTAAACACTAGGAACAAACTCTCGATATGGCTGTAATCAATTAAACTTAGAAGTTTCTCTTTTGTGATGAGGTTTTGTGTTTGATCCTTATAGAAGCTAGATAGGTCATTGTAATAATTTGTGATGCGGGCTACATTGTCCAGTTGAGTTTGTAAAGCGATTTGGTTAATTGGGCTTTCGTCGCCTTTGTACATGATCTCAAAATAAGTATTGATAAAATCTTTTAATTTTTGAAGTTTTTGTTGAAATACTCGAGTTTTTACTATTCTTGTAAACATAGGACTCTCTTTATCCTTATAAAACTTCAATTCAAACTTTACTATCGCTAAAATATCAAGAAATAATTCCTTAACATCAATATCGTCGTTTTCCATTTTAATACCGTGTTTGTTGTGAATAAATTTTTATTTTTGATACTAAATACTAATATACCTTTGAATAATTTAAAATTATTCTATCTATAGAATTCTAATTCATTAACCAATTTAATTTTTAAGTTTACAAATTTTTAATTAATATCGTAATGGAAAATCTCGTTGTAATATGTCGTATTCATTTACTTCAAATTTGGTTTCGGTAATTTTTCTTTTTGTTAATTTCCTAAAAATTATTGCTTTAATGTGAATCTTTAAAATCCTAAAGGGACAGTGCAGCATAAATTTTAAGTTATTAAACGGTTGGTTTCTTAATTCGAGAAATTCATAATAGAAGCGCTTAGCTTTTGGTTGGGTTTTAGACTTTTCAAACGAAATAAATCGTTCGACAACTGTATTTAACAATTCTGTGTCTTCAAAACAGTAATAGTTCGAAGCTTTTAAAGACCATTTAATTGCCTCTAATTGGTATTTTATTGAATTAAGTTCTTTTCTCGGTGCGATTAATAAAGCAAAAAAGGAAATAAATAGGTTCATTACGGTACTTCTAAACATCTCCCGAACAGAAATTTTGATTTTTGGTCTAATAATATTTCTTAAATCATCGCCATATAAAATAGTACTATTCTGAATTACATTGCTCAAAACAATATTTCGAGGGGCAAAGACAGCAGAAAAAACTTTATTTACTCTGAAAATCTTATAAAAGACCGCTTGTTCCCAATATTTCCGTTTAGTAAGAAAGTGGCTTATGAACATCCCCGTTGAGTGCTGTATAACGCCTAATACATTATTTATTAGTTTTGGAGTTGGTTCTTTAAAATTATGTTTTATTTCTAATGCGATAAAGTAGCGTTCAATTTCTTTAATATGATGGTCTGAAACTCTATTTTTAAAAATAAAGAGGAGGTCACAGTCAGAAACAATAGTCTTATCGTTATCTGCTTGTTGGCTTCCAAATAAAATAATAGATATAATTTTATTAATTCCAATTTCTTTATTGATTAAAACTACAATATCTCTAATGTAATTTCGTGATTGTTCACTAATTCCTCTTAAATTATTAGATATTTTATGCTTTATTTTCTCGTCCGCTTCGTTGGAACCAGTATCTTGCACTTTAATCAATAAGGCTTTTTTTTTTTAATAAATATTTAAAAATAAAAATTAAAAGATTTTATGTCGCATTTCCAATCTTATATCCTCTAGCTACAGCTTCCAATACCGTTTGTGGTTTTCTTGCATCTCCAATTTTTTCTACTTTTATATTTAATGTTTTAACCTCTTTAGAGAGAGAATCATTTGGTTCCACACCCGTAGCGTAGTATACATAATCAACGTTATTAATTACTTGTTCTTTATCAGCAGCGTCTAAATAATTTACATAATCATCTCCAATTTCTTGAATATTGGCACCTGTAATTAATTTTACGCCTAAAGCATCGCATTTATCAAGTAGCACCCATTTCGTGGTTTTTCCTAAAGCGGAACCTAGTTTTGGTAGCATTTCTAGCACAGTTACTTGGTTTCTTCCTTCATGGAGCATTTTTAAAGCTATCTCAGGCTCTAGTGCTTTGTAAAAAGTAAGGAAATCAAATGCTTCGCGATTTAGTGCACCAAATTTAGTTAAGAATATTGCTAATTCAATTCCGGTGGCACCTCCTCCAATTATTACATTATTTTTACCCACTGGAGCATCTCCACTAAACACATCGTTAGCCCAGTAAACATTTTTTCCGTCTATGCCTTTTATAGGAGGTCTTGTTGGTTTCGAACCAGTTGCGATAAAAACTACATCGGGATTAAATTCCTTTACTTTTTCTATTGATACCTCTTGCTGGAGATGCATTCGAATTCCATGTTTTTGAATCCAGTAAGTATAGTTTTCAATCATTCTTTTAAACTCGTTTCTTCCAGGCGGTACCCAGATTATATTTAATAAACCTCCAATTTTATCTTCTTTTTCAAAGATATGTACTTCGTGACCTCTGATAGCAGCAACTCTCGCGGCTTCTAATCCCCCTGGACCAGAACCAATAATCATCACTTTCTTTTTTTCTTTTAATGGTTTTAATTCAGTTTTAGCCTCATTTCCGGCGCGAGCGTTTCTTAAACATGTTATTGGCATCATTCTAAAAACACTATCGAAACATCCTTGATTGCATGCAACACAATTCATGATATCTCTTAATTCGCCTTTCTTTGCTTTCATTGGAAGATATGGATCGGCAATCAATCCCCGACCAATGCATATAGCGTCGGCTTTATCCGCCATTAATACTTGTTCGGCTAATTCGGGAGTATTGATCCTATTAGAAGAAAAAATAGGAATTGATACATGTTTCTTAATATTTTCTGCAAGATAAGTATAGCACCCTTCTGGAACATCCATCGTCAGTTGTGGTGTTTTAGTTTCGTGCCATCCCCCAGTGACATTAAAGTAATCTAAATATTTTTCTAATTCTTCTGCAATAATTGCTTTTTCTTTATAAGTATTACTTCCAGGTACAAAATCATCTCCAGAAATTCTATATCCAATAACAAAATCAGGTAAACTAGATCTCATCAGTTTAATTGTTTCGATTGGAAACCTCAAACGATTTTCAAGAGAACCACCGTATTGATCATTTCTTTTATTAGTCTTTGGAGAAATAAATTGATCCATCAAATAACCTGCATTAGCGCAGATTTCTACTGCGTCAAAACCCGCTTTTTTCACACGGATGGTGGCGTCTACAAATGCTTGTTGTTCTCGTTTTATATCTTCCAGCGTCATTTCTTTAGGTGTGGTTTTACTAAATTTACTGTAAACTGCCGAAGGTGCTATTGGTTGCCGACCTATAATTTGTGGAAAAGCGTAAGCACCACCGTGATATAACTGGCAACAGACTTTAACGTCCTCTCGAGCATCATGTACGGTCTTAGTAAATTCAGTTAATTTTGGAAGATATTTATCGTCGTCCACCGCTATCATTGACGGTAGTCCTTTTGCATATATATCTACATAACATCCACCTACAATTAATAACCCTGCGCCTCCCTTCGCTCTTTCAACATAAAAATTGGTTAATTTCTTTGTAATAAATCCGTCGTTAGCTAGGCCGAGATGCATTGCAGGCATCACAATCCGATTTGAAAGGGTTATATTGCTAATTTTCAAAGGTTCAAACAATTTGAAGAATTTCATATAATTTTCACATTAATTTAGTTAGATTTAATAATTTTATTAGTTAATAAAATTGATAACAATATAAATTATTAACTTTTGTAGGTCCTAAGCACTATTCACTGCTTTAAAATACCATTAAAAAGAAAGTAATTTTAGATTTATCGAAAATAAGAATCAGAACCACTTTCGTCTCGATTCCCCTTCATATAGTGCTCTGCTTGCTTTTTATACGAATCAATCACTTGTTCCATTTCTTCTATTTGTTTGTTTAATTCATCGAAATTCATATCGATGTTGAAATACTCTTTTAAGATTGCAACTAAAGCTTTAGATGCGCGAGGGTCCAGTGCCATCATAGGCAAAGGTAATGTTTCGGCTAGCAAACACACTCCAGGAGCATAGCCCTTGTTTCCCGCCCAAGCAGGTAAGATCCCATTTGCTCCAGCAATAACACCACCTTCCATTAGTTTAGTATTTTCGTATTTCAAAAAAGAATCAACAACTTCTTGATCCGTTCCACAAATATGCACAAGGGATGTACCTATCACTTTATCAACGACCATAGCACCAGTGCTGATATACATTTTGATTTTACTATCTGTTATTTTATCCATCTCTTCGCAGAACTTTTGAGAAAAATCAAATACACCTTCTGAGGTTTGAGGTTGATAATTGGCCGTTAATATGAAGAAATCTTGTTCTTTTTCTTGTTTTCTTGATTTATAATAAACTTTTGCACTTGGAATTTCCAATTTCCCTTTTTCAACGTTAGATTTGGGCGGAAAATCAAAATATTCTATGTCTAAAAATTCTTCGGCACCAATGGAATCCTTTATAGATGTAATCGCTAACTTTGCCACTAATGCGATCCCAGGCCAACCTATTAATACGATAGGGTTATTCAGATCGTCCGTATTTAATTCAAATTTACGAATAACATTAAAATTCATAAGAATCACCAATAACTATCTTATAGTTCGAAATTAAACTGTTCTCCACAATGGGGGCAATATTTAGTTTTATCTTTCACAAATTTCCCACAGAAGGGGCAATATAAACCCGATCCGGGTTTATCGGTTGCATTCGTACTCTCAATTGTACTTGATTCATCGCGATATGGCGTTCCATAACTCTGAGGGGCTTGATCGTAAGGAGTTTGGTATTGCACAAGTGTTTCTTTTCTAGTTTTTAAAGATACATACAGAGAAGCCAATAAACATATAAACAACGGAGCAAAAATCAATTTAACGATGCGATATAATAAATCGTATAAAATTATCATGCCATAGTTTCTTGTGGTAGGATTATACCAAGAAGTTTGGTAGAATTGAATAAAGAAATCACCCATGAATAATTGAAAAAAGAAATCAATGATGGCTATAATTAGATTACTGACTATAAAAATTCCAATTATTTTCCAAAAATACTTCCTTGCTATTTCTCGCGCATCTTTTAATGGCTGATTAGAATCACCAGAATTATATGTGAAAACATAAAAAGCATAATACCCAATTAGGATAATGCTCGGAATAAAGAGAAGAAAGGATCCTATAGAAATTCCAATTCCTAATAAAAGAACTACGGATATTAATTTTCCATTTATTGCTTTTTTAAATTCGGAGAAAAACTTTGTCTCGTTCCCAATAAATTTGTTATAGAGATAATTACTAACCAAACACATAGATAGTACGTTAAAAATGGTTATGACAAAACTGTTAATGAACCCGCTAAATAAATTCAGAGCTAAATACTCCATCATAAGATTAAGATCCGCATCTGTTATAGCAGTAGGATCCATACCAAGAATCACTTCAATGGCAGGTGTTATTTGTATTGATTGCCAAACTATATCGGCTACTAATAAATTCTTTATTATTAACGAAATTAGCAGAAACAAACCAAGTGGTACAATTAAAGCCAAATAGTTTTTGCCGAAAAATCTAAATCCTTCCGATAATACTTCGTTAAACCGTTTATTTGAATATCTTTCCATCCTTGGATAAGCTTCCGACATAATTTTTATTATTTTTGTAATTATTTATAATTTCTTAAAAAAAGTTAATAATAAGGATAATTCATTTAATTACAAGTAGGAATAGTAAAAAATTTAATAAAAAAATATATTTTTTAAAATCTACAATATTGACGATAATAATTCATTTAATTACCAAGTGGTATAATTAAAGTCAATGTACGCACAACAACAACCAACTCGCAATGTCCCTGGAATCATTTCATATTTAGATTATTTTTCAACTAAAAAATCAGCGTACGTAATATTTTTTAGCTTACCTACCGTAATTGGATTACTATCATTTATTTTAAATTCGCTCTATACAAACATTTGGAATCTATTTTATCTCTCTAACGCATTAATCACGTTCTATTTAACAATGGGAGTAGGGATCGTATTATCAATTTTCTATTATTCAAAGCGAGCCCCTATTTTAGCACCGCCTCCGAAAGGATGGGGGATTCAAATGAATGCTTTTATATCTGGTATGATTGGACTTTCTTTGATAATTGGTCAAATAATTACAATTTTTCTTAGGAATGTAACATTTCAAGAAGTATTTTTTATACTTGGGGCAATTCTAGCTTTTATAATTTCTTATGTCTTACACTATTCATTTACGACCGTTGGGAAATATGGAAATTTTATTCTGGCATTTATTCAACCCGTGTTAGGAATTACTTCTTTTTCAATTTTCGCATCTCAGATCCCACTTTTTTTTTTCATTAGAGCTATCTTGTTTTTTACAGTATGTGCAATTTTCTTCGCAATTCCCTACGCATGGAATATGTCTCAAGTAAGTAATGTATATAGGCAAGCGACAGGCATAGGCGGTTACCCATTTATTAGAGCCTTCGTGCTTTCTATGATGACAGAAGGCAACGATGATTTACTAGAAGGTTTTTTCGATAAAATTGGTGTTCTTTCTGATGTGAAGATTCAATATTTAGCAATTCGAGGTAAAAAATCTAAAAAGTTAAAGGGATTATTTGTTATCCCCCATATTCATTTCGGGCCGTTTAAAACGTGCGGTTCTTCTGATTTACCTGCTTGCATTTACGAGGCTTTTAAACACATTCCTGGAACAACCGTTTATCATACAACCAACGATCACACGCAAAATTTAACGTCTCAAAGTGAACTCGAAAAAGTTTTAAGGCAAATAAATAGAGATGTAAAATATATTGAAGAAAACTCTCAAAACGAATGGATTCATGAAATAAAAAATGTCTCAAGAAAAATGTCGAATTCTGCTAAATTAATCGGCTTTGATTTAGACAATATAGCTATTGTTTTTTTAACGAGACATCCTCTACCTTCTGATGATATACAATCTCAAATAGGTGATGAAATTAGAAAAATAGCAAAATCAAAAGGTTATCGCGAGATAATTATAATTGATTCGCATAATTCCATAATTGGCGACGAAGTTTTAATAGAAAAACAATCTTTAGAGGCGAAAGATCTCATTTCAGTATCAGAGAAATTTCTAACCTCTAATATAAATAATAAAAAAGAGAGCATTAACAAATATATTGTACAATATGGCGTTGCAAAAGATTTGATGGCCGAATATTCTGAAAAGGATGGAATTGGAACAGGTGGGTTAGTCGTCCACCTTTTTAAAGACACAATTACTGAACAAAAAACGGTATTGGTCCATTTTGACGCGAACAATGCCTACGTTGACATTCGATCGTTCATTTTAAACATGTTACAAAATAGAGGGATAGAGAGGGGGGAAATAACGACTTCGGACTCCCATACAGTTGCTAGACAATTTACTCGAAGAGGCTATTCACCAATTGGAGATAAAATTAAACTAGAAAAGATTTTAGAGAAACTTGATTCCTTAATCAATAAAGCTGAAGAAACTTTAGAGGAAGTCGAATTTTTTTATTACGATTCTGTAGTTGAGCGTGTCAAGATTTGGGGCAATCCTAGATATTTCGAAACGATCATGAATACTTTAATGAAAAGTATAAAAGTGTCTCAAGGGTTACTCACATACAGTTTAATTATTCCAACTCTCTTTTCAATAATCCTACTCTTGTTCTTTTACGAAATTAATTTTGGAGTAATTTTTTAGCTCTAAATTTTTGGATTTATGATTCTTTTGTGATAAAATCATAATATGTCGATATTATATACATATATGTAATTTATTTTCTCTTTTTTTTATTAAATATATTCTTTTCGTAATGATTTAAGAAATGTTGAGTTCAGAAATAAACAAATTAATGAAGGTAACATTTATAGGTTCACCTGCAGTTGGCAAAACAACTATGCTAAAGCTTCTTTCTAAGGATTCGATTGATCGATTATATTTGCCTACTCATGGGTTCGATTTAAAAACGGTCAAATTAGACGATTATTATCTCAAAGTGTGGGATATGGGTGGGCAAAGGTCGTACTTTAAGGCTTATTCAAAAGATTTTCTTTTAGGTTCAGATGTAATCTTTATCGTAACTGATTCAACTCCGCGTAATGTTTTAAATTCACGAGAATTAATTAATTACGCTACGCATTTTATCGGTAAAGAATGCCCCATTATAGTAATAGCAAACAAACAAGATTTGCAAAAGAGCGATGGCCGTATGAGCCCTAGTCGCGTAGAAGATATTCTTCGAGTTAAGACGTATGGATTTTCGGCTATTAATCCCAACAATAGAGTTAAATTAATGGATATTATTAGAAAAGAATTGAAACAAATCGCAGTAAGGAGGAGATTAAAAGAAATTGAACTTTAATGAAAAAGAGCTTTTTGGTGCGGCCTTAATAGGCTTCGATATGATAGATGGGCCATTTCTCAAATGGAAAAAGGAATATGGGGCACCTACTAATTTAATGAACCTTGAAGATTTTGCTATGAATTTTTATTTAGCATTTCGAGGAGGTAATGCAGGAAAAAAACCACGAGCTATTTTATACGATAACTTTTACATTGTTGCGTTTCCAAAAGATTTAGAATTAACATGTTTGTTCATGAAACCTCGTGGAATTGATAACAACATTAAACAACTTAATAAAGTTGCTTCAAGGATTGCCCATGAAATGGATCTTTTAGAAGATGAAAACGATACACCGGTTGAATCTAGCGAGGATACAATTGAAGAAATTAAAAGGTTAATTGTAAATTTATTAAACGGTACAGAAATGTCAACTCCGGAACTAAGAAGGTATTTCCAATTGAGCAACTCACAGATTTGGAAAATAGTCTCCAATTTAGAGAATTCTAATAAAGTTAAACGTACAAGTAGAAAAGGAAGAGCGATATATTGGACAAGTAATTATTAAATTAATTGGGGAAACATATTCATATTTTTTTTTTAATCAATGACAAAATTTCTACCTAAGAATAAAACACTTATTTTTTAATATATATTTTCTTAATCTCCAAGAAAATCTTTAGGAACATTGTAATGTAATTTTATGATTTGATTATAAGACATCTTGTTATTAAACACTACTTCTAAATCTCTCCTATAATTATCAAGTGAATGAAACTTGAATGCGTCTCTAAATATTTTTTTAGGATGCCAACCTTGACTTAATAATTTTACAGCATTTATTTGCCTAAGGATTTTTTGAGTTTGTCTGAAATTGAAACTATGTTTTCCAATTAAAAGATGGGAAATCTCCTTATAAGTTCTTTCTATAGTCTTAGTACTGACACCTATCTCATTAGCTATATCTTCGTGTTTAGCCCCCTCCATTGCCCAAGTTTTCCATTGATTTAGTGATCTACCTCTTATTTCTGTTGATGTATAAGTTCTTAGAAATCGTTTTAAATTCCTAAATGATTTACCATCATGCCATGTCTTAAGATAATTTCTTAATGTTTTATCGTTTAACTGGATAACTTTAAGAATGTCTGTATATTCAAAATTAGAATCGTCTTCTATAAATTTATCAATAACAGGTTTTAAAAACAATCTTCGCGCATCATCTATTGTATTCCATATTTCTCTAATTCGATTGCGAATTGTCCAAGTAGATACTTTTTTATTATATTCTTGAACTATGATTTCTGTAATTTTTGGTATTTTTAATCCCAGAGATAACATAGCGGCAATATCCAATAATGGTAATCTAATGAAAACTTCACCCCCACTACACCCACACGCTCATTAAGACCGTTAGGGTTAATTGTACCAATAACCTTATTACCGTCAATGTAATTGATAAAATTTAATGTATAATACTTCTCTCTGTCTAAAGCAGTCTCAACTTCTTTATGCAGTTCTATGACATCAACATCAAAATTCTCTTTAATTATGCATTCAACTATCATATTGAGCATCTTATAGTAGATCCATTGACCTTTTTGATTAATTAACCAGTTGTATAAATCTTCTATACTTTGAATAGTATCATTCCGTATTAAATCGGGATGTGTTAATTCTATCTCATCTTGTATTAAATTAAAATTCCATTGCATTGTTGCCCTAATTGCTTGATGTAGGGGAACTAAAGTCTTAAATTTACACCCTTGGCCGTAGGGGTTAATTGAGTCTTCTACATGAATCATAAGTCTTCTAACTTCATCTCGTGCCCAGCCGATATATAACATATCTTTAAAATCTAATATTTTGCATTTTAACTTATAAACTACTGCCCTATATAGGAGTTTCCCTCTCTTTGCTTTAGCCATCTCAAAACCAGCTTCACCCTTCATAATATATCCTTTTCCAAAAAACATTTGCCTTCCTCTTTGCGTTTTTTGTATTTCATGTTTAGCCTCAAGTTCAGCCAATAACTTATTAGATGATTTAATATAATTCTCAATTACAAACTTAGAGTGTTCTAAGAGTTTAATGTATATTAGTCCGCTTGCATTCGCATTTTGAATATTTCTTCGTAAGTAATTATATCCCTTTAATGGCATTTCAGTTATTCTTATTACACACCTCGATTTAATTTAAAAGTATTCATACCACAAAACTATCCTAAAACATTTTATATAATACTTCTCCTATATCAATGTTTTAGATTTAAATTTTAAAACATTTCCCTAAATTCTAACTATTATTGCTTTTTTCATAAGAAAATTGCTCAATATATTACATATTCCATCCATACTTTTTTAACTTAAGAGAGTGGTTATTTTTCGATTAAACCGAAAAGGTAATCTCACACTTAAACATGGGGTTTCTATTTTGGTACTTAGCAAAGTGTAAAATACTATTAATCTTTAGAAAACAAATATCCTAATTGAATTAGAATTTAAATATAAATATTTTTAATTTCAATTAAAATAATTAATAATTTGAAAAGTTCAATCGCTAATTTATTTCCTAAGTTCTTCTATGAGGCCAATTTTTTTGTTTAGTATAATATCTTGAAAACATGATGTAACAAATTTCAGGTAACTTCTTTTCGAGATTATTTAGTGTAATATAACGTAGCACGTGATTAATTAAGAAAACTCCTATTAGTTCTATATGATAACTTCCGATTTTTTTAAGAAGTTCCTTACCAGAATAGGAAATATCTAACCCCTCTTGATTATCATAAACTAATTCTATAAAAATATCAGGAAAAACTTCTTTTTTGATTCGCCATTCGTTACCCGTTTTCCAAACTTTTGCCCCTAAAAATGACGCTAAACCTTTTTGATCCTCGTCTTTTAATAAATTGAACGGCTCTTTTCGTTGGATTAATACCTTTTGCATCAATTCAGTTTTTTTATCGTAAGATTTTTCAAAGGGTTCTTTATTTTTTATCATCCTTTCCAAAAAATTAAAAATAATATCAACGTAAGTTATACTATCTTCACCGGGAACTAAGGTTATTCGCTCTCCCGAAAAAAAACACTTGAATTCGGCCGTAATACCACCCCCAAATTCATCTCCAAAATAAGAATAAGCTAAATGAATAATTACTTCGGGAAACATTTCTAAAGTAATCGTCCAATCTTCGTCAAATCCGATATTTTCTATTTTTCCTCCAATATCCTCTGCTATTATCTTTTTGAGGATAATCATATCAATATCCGTGAAAAATAAATAATTTGCGTTGCTTATATCTTCAAATTCCTTTTCATGGGGTCCTTTTACCCCCGTAGCGTCAATTTGCCCTACCGTCCAAAATTTTGACCTAGTCGTCTTAAATCCACCTTTAAAAAAAGTTGTTTAAGTATTATTATAATTACTTTTTTTTGAATTTTCCTATAAAAAAACCTTTAGTTTGATGTATTGCGGGAAATAATCTTCCAGTACCTGAAATTTGTTGATTTTTAACTTTATAGCTGGGAGAAAACCATTTTGGAAGCTCCAAAGGTTCAAAATTGTCTAATATCTTTAAAACTTGCAATTCGCCTTCCTCGGGGTAAAGACTGCAAGTAGAATAAACGAGAATGCCGGAAGGTTTTAACAATTTGAGAGCACTTTTAAGCAATTTCTCTTGGAGCACAACATTTTGATGTAGAAATCCTTCATTCTGCCGCCATTTAAGCTCGGGGTTCGTAGAAAATGTCCCGCTTCCAGTGCAAGGTGCGTCTATCAAAATTTTATCAAAAAAGTTAGTAAATCTAACAGGTAATTTAATACTGTCTGAATTTATCAAATGAGAATTTAATACATTCAGATTTCTTGAAATTCGTCTCATAACATTCAACCTGAAAGTGCTAAAATCGCTAGCTATAATTCTTGCTTGATTTTGAGATAATTGAGCAATAATACTTGTTTTGATCCCAGGCGCCGCGCACATGTCGCATATCAACTCGTTAGGATGAGGATGTAATAAATGTACGACCGCGAAAGACGCCTTGTCTTGAATAACGAGTTTACCATCTTTATACGATTTACTCAATACGATTTTATTTTTGTCTTTTAAATTAGTATGAAACAATCTTGAGAAATGGATATCTTGTTTAACACTAATATTGTGTTCTTCTAAATCTTTCAAAATAAGATCTATTGAATTTTGGTTCGATTTCTCACTCCATAAATCGTTAGTTCTAAATGTTAATGTCTCACTACCTTCTATATTTTTCAAAGGTTCGAAATTTTCATTTATAGATTTAATACCTATTACTGGTAATAACTTTTTAATTAAAAAAGACGGAATTGCGAGTTCTAAGCTTAATCTTTCGATCTCGTTTTTTCCTTTTAAGGCTTGCTTCCACGAAAAAGATTCAATGGTATTGAGAAATTTCGATTGTTGTTTGGTTAGATTGAGCTCTTTTACAATTTTTAAAGTATTTTCCTTTTCCCATACAATTCGATAGATAGCAATTAAATACTTAGCAATATCAGAACTACCAGAGACGAGATGTTTATTTGTAGAATTAAGCCTTCGCTTTAAAATATAATTTATTTTATTCCAATATCGGATAATTTCGTAATAATAATGAACAATCTGAGGGTTGCTACGGTAACTCCCAGAAAGAGCACCGGGATTTCTCTCAACAAATTTGGATAATAATATCAATAAATCATTTAATGTCTGCTGATTAATATTTAGCACGCTCTAATATTGGAATTATATTTACAGCTTTTTTGCTCAATATTGTTTAAACTAAAAAGAAATAAAAAAATTAGCATTTAGAAAAAATTGAATTATTTGATCTCTACTGGCACCAGAATCCCTTTATTTTTTAACGAAAGTATAGAGCTTATAATTTGATCTCTCGATTCCTTTCTACCCGCAATTCCAAAGCTTAATAAGCTAGAAATAAAGAAAAATTTCCTTTCTTTTTGAATCTGTTCAGCAACTTCTAATAATGCTTTTTCAAGAGTATTTAATTTGAACACATCTCGGTAACTTGCTAACTTCAAAGGATACATTAAAGTTATATTGAAATATTTTTCAATCAATGGGTCGGTCTCTCTAAATGGTAAGATATCTCCGGTAAAACTTTCAAGGTTTGGTCTAAATTTAACTTCAAATGCATTAGTAAATGCGGTTTGATTATATTTTAACTGGTCAGATGGGGATTTGTCTAAAATTAAAGCAACCCGAGAAAAATCACCGTCAACGATAATTATTTTAAAATCATAGTAATCCATTTCGAAACCCTTACTTGCCTGTAAATCCTTTGTTCCTTTTGTAAATTCCTGACGGAACTGTGAGATTGCTTGTAGGAAACCTGAAATCAAATCAGAGTCGAGTCCTTCGAGAGCTATTTGTTTGCTGTATATTGAAACTCCAACTTCCTTATGGATGATCATAATATAAGAAATATTTACTAAGTCATCTAGAATCATAGCTTCTGCTGACCAAATTCTTCTTAACTTTTGTGTCTTGTGTCGTTTTACAGCAATGAAAATGAATAAGCCGGCTAATATTGCTATCATATAAGGCAGTAATTGTAGGAATGTATCCATAAATAGAATAAAGTCATCAACGATTCTGATATTGATTGATTGTAATTCTGAACTCATATAGATTCCTTCCTCATCATAAATCGCTTTTATTGAATAATAATCTCCTGTCTGTAATAATTCTAGATTCGCCGTAGCTACTCCATCTCTATTGGTTGTTGCTCTAGTTTCATAAGTCACGAAGGTATCGCCTTGGAGTAATTGAAAAACAATCTTTAAAGTCTCTAAAGGCTTTCCATCTCCACCAAGAACTCTCACAGAAAAAGGATGGTTTCCAACTTTATATTGACTATCAGGGTTTTCAAGGAACTCCATTAGAACTTGAACTTTATAGACCTCATATGTTCCATTTACATCGAAATTTATGAAATTCCAAAGGGAACTAACATTAAACTCAAAGAATCCCTGAAGAGGAGCACCAAGATCGATATCGCCTTCCCAAATTCCTCTACATGTCCCATTATCAACAACATCTACACCAAAATTCTTTAATTTTATGTCAGAAGGTTTTAAATTGTTGTTATCCAGTCCAAATCCAATTTTTGATGTAATATCTGATGTGATCGTATTCTGTATGTATAAGTTGAGAGTAAACTCGTCAATCGAAACATTAAATTTTTCAAATGTTCCGTTCCCTGCATACCTTAAGCGGATTCTAATGGAATTGTCATCGCTGGAATTTATTAATTGGAGCATAACCCAAGTGTATAGTGGTTTCAAAACTTCATTAGTGGTAGTTTCTTCCTTAAATGCGAGAGATTTATTATTTCCACTAAGTTGTAGCCAATCCTCTTCATTTTGTTCATCTGAAAGGAACGATAAATTTGCATTTCCCTTGTAAATTTCAATTAATGCTAAAGATAAATCATTTGGATTATCAATACTTACATTAGAACTCGTTCGAAAATCTATTTGAGGTATATATGGATAAGGATAAAGAGGAGGCACTCTTATACCATAATCAAAGCCCCAATCATAGAGATCAACATCCCATAACGATAAATCTGCATCCTCAAGAATATTAAATTTAAATTCTATCGAAAGATTATTAGTGTCTGCTTCTGCTCTGAAGAATTTGTCATCGTTTAATTTTAAATCATTTAAATCTAAATCTCCAATGACCGTACCATTTAAAGCACCTTCCATTAGTTCATTTGGAAATTCTAGTTCTTGAATAAGTGGATCGTAGGGTAAAATTGTATCATTAAATAGCAATCTTTCACCAAAATTTGCCGTGAAAAAATTATATGAAACATCAAATTGGGTATTACCAAGATAGTTATATTGCAATTCCATTGAATTATTATTTGAATAGTCAATAAAATGTTTAAGGAAGGCTATTTTCTCATCTGGTTCAGATATTCTATAGCTTATTAATGATTCTGTTTCCTGTTTAATGTTTATTCTATCTGTAAGATCGAACCATTGACCGTTGCTGTAGTTTTTAATTAGTAATGATGCCGTATTGATGTTTACTATATCGCTTATGGTTGTAACTAAATAAAAATCTATACTATTTAGGAAGTAAGTGTGAAATAACCCCCATAATAGTGGTGTAGTATAAAAATAATCAACAATTGTTTCATTTAAAATACCAGATGATACATTTTTGATATTAAAATTCATCCCGATTGTTAGATTCGTTGTATCTGCTCTACAATTATATCTATTATTATCAAAAACTTTGAGAGATTCTAAATCTCCGCTTAGCTTTGTTCCGTTTGCTGGACCAATTATCTCATTAACATTATTTATTGTAAAGTTTTCTTTCCATACCTCATTATAAAAAAGATACGTATCTCCTTCACCAACATCAGCAGAATCACCTCCGTCGGGATTAAAATATAGGAATTTTGGTCCACCTCCATAAACGCTATCGTCAGGAGGGATTTTTATTCTAAAAGCAAACCAGTATTTATCAATACCATTTTCATTAGTATAGTATGTTTCCGAAATATTTAGAAACACGGGCCCATTGTTAGAATTTAAAAAATCAAAATGTTCCCAATGAGCCGCTATATTAAGAGGATGCGGTTTAGTGAGCTCGCCCAAAGTTTCGTTATTGGGAGCTCCTTCGAGAGTACAGTTTACTATAGCGACTTCCCAAGAATTTTCTTCAGTAAAGTTATATGTATTGACTATATCTTGAATAAACATACTTATATTATTAACAAATTGGCTTAATTGAACGGAGAATTTTTGATATATATAGAGAGGGCCTTCATCAGAACTAGAAATAAATTGAGTAGGATCAACTTCGACCTCTTTTGTGTAATTCATGGCCGTAATATTTTCGAAATACATTTTAGCATGTGAGAGATTGTAGTTAGGAATGTAAACACTTGGCTGAATATTTAAATTCGATTGTTCTCGGTTAACATAGCAATTTGAGCTAATGCTTGTTACATTTGTAAATATCTTTCCAGTTCGATTCACTGCTTGAGAATTTAAATCGTTAGTTGAATATATTGGATTGAACTTTCCGCTTGAACTAAATTCGCTTATCAAAACAGTGCTATTAGAGATTACCATGAACGAAAAGATAATTGTTATAATGCATAGTCTAATTCTACATATTTTCATTATTAGATCCCTTAAATTGTTAAAAATATAAAATTTAAATAATATATAATATCAAATAGAAAATCGAGTTTTTAAAATTTAGTCTTCTAATCAAATAGAATGTTTAATTTTTACTCTTTTCAGTGTTCTCTTCTCATTAAATGTATTATTAGAGAGCTTTTAAAGAAATGAATTATTAAAATTATAATATAAACTTGTCAACAAAATCTAAGTGATTAAAATGTGGTTAGTATTTCTGCTATGGATTGTTGTTATTTTCATTTCTACAATATTAATTAGTCAATATATCAAAATGCAAAAACGAGAAGATGTAGCTATCGCTTTATTTATCTTATTTATTACAATGTCGCAAATATTAGCAGCAAAAATTGGAGATTTTAGCATAGGAGATTATCAGATCACCGCACCAGTGGCAGTGCTTATATTTCCTTTCACTTTTCAAATAACTGACATGGTAAATGAGAATTTCGGTCAGAAGGCAACTCATAGAATGATTTTTATCGCTTTCATCACACAAATTTTGATGACTATTTTTATTTGGTTTAGCATTGAAGTTCCAGCAGCTCCATTTTGGGGTTTTGATTGGCTAAGCGATCCTATTGAAGCTCAAAAGTTTTGGTTAAATTTCTTCGGTTCCACAATTAGGATTACGATTGCATCTTGGATCTCTTTCATAATAACTGAAAATTTAGATGCAATTCTATTTGCTAAACTGAAAAAATGGACAAAAAATAGAAATCTATGGATAAGAAACGTATTTAGCGATATTCCAACTCTAGCATTAGATAGTATACTTTTTATATCTATTGCGTTTGGTGGTGTTTTACCACTAGATGTCGTGTTAAGTATAATCTGGGGTCAACTGCTTACAAAATGGTTTTTTGGTATTATAGATACTCCTTTCATGTACTTATCTCGTTATATCATCAATGGCAAAATTAATCTATTAGGAAATCTGTTCGCTAAACCTGTGAAAGAATAAATTAAAAATAAGAAATAAAAAAAAATATTAAATAAGATTATTTTCTCTTTTTCATTATTGCATAAATCAGGATTACCGTCATACCCATTGAAACACCGAGTAGGATTGAAATTTCAAAGCCAGGAATCTCTGCGGTTGTTGGTAATTCTATAGAAAACTCGTAAATCGTATTAGTTTCGTTATCTTGTATTTTATACCCGATCCAAGCTCCGTATGTGGCATCATAAGTCCAAGTTTCAGTGCAATCTTCTAAGTAAGTATGGCCCCATAAGAATGCGACATCACTTGCCTCTGCATTGTGAACTACTGTATTTCCCACATTCCCCCACTTAGGTTCCCAAACAAGAGCGCCTAAGTACTGTGCTACTGAGGATGGAAGTTGAGCAAAATGGCCCCCTGCTGTGTGCATGGATATATTGTAAGGAATCCCATATAAGAAAGTATATAAAGCGTTTACATAAGTAGTGAGATTTGCTGGGTCATAAAAGCTGATGACAATATCTCCAACGGTATCAGGAGTATTATTAAATGTTCCCGTTGTCCAATCCCAGTTACTAGTATTATATGTACAAACATCGTATACACCAAAAAAAACAGTATCGTATATAGCGCTAAAATTTACACTAGTTACTAAAGATTTTTTTCTTGCACCTATATTAGCAGCTCCAGCTCCAAAAATTTCAATAACATTAACCCAGGATGGTCCAAAGAGATCCTCTAAACTTGCATTATTTACTGTTCTAACTTTTAAGGTTTTCACATTCCCAGCTGCTCCGTGGAAGGTATAAACGCCAACTTGTGGAGTGACTGTAGGAACAAAAGAAAAGGCAATCGAAATAGACATTAAAATTAATAATATAATCTTCGTTTTTTTCATTATTAACCCTTAATTTAAGTTTTTCATATAAATTAATTATTAATCTATATTTATTGGTTATCTATATAAATATTACCCTTAATTAGGAATTAACTAGTAGATATCATAAAATTACATCTTACTTAATATCCTATACATAAATTAACATTGGAAGATATTTTTCTAAAGGTAAATTTATTAAATAAAAAGGAAGTATTTTATTATATGGAATATTATTCTCCTGAAAAAAACATAGAAATCTACTATCAGATTAGTGGAAATGAAAATGGACCTAAAATGGTCTTAATCCATGGTCTTTTTTTAAATAGTGATTGCTGGAAATTTCAGCTTCCTATTTTTGAGTCCAATTATAACATTTTGAGGTTTGATCTCCGAGGACACGGAAAATCCACTAAACCAAAGAAACGCTTCACAATCCGTAATTATGTAGATGACATGCTAGGTTTATTAAGTCACATTAATTGGACTCAAGATCTTTATTTGGTGGGCCATTCGCTAGGCGGAATGATTGCTTTAGTTTATGGTTTAGAAAATCCATCTCATGTTAGAAAAATAGTCGTAGCAGATAGTTTCTGTTTTATTAGTCAAGAAGCAATTACAGATGTATTAGGACGCGTCAATAGTAGTAAATTAGAGAAGTTTGCTGTAGGAATCGGCGTAAGAGGGTTAAATCCTTATAATGACGAGATAGCAAAATTTGTCGCTAAATTAGTAACAGATCATATGACAAAAAAAGACTGTCTACAAGCAACCGCAGCTTCCGCAGGATTTAATATATGTGAAAATTTGAAGAATCTAAACATTCCAGCTTTAATTTTAGTAGGAAAAAAAGACATTACTACTCCAGTTTGGGCAAGTGAAATGATTCACGAATGGCTCCCGCAATCTGAATTAATAATCGTTCCAGATGGAGGTCATTTAATCATACTCGATCATCCTAAAAAATTTAATGATCTCGTTTTATCATTTTGGAAGAAATAAAAAAAAATTAATCGTTCTTACCCCATTTAATTACGCCTGCATTCCATGCCCATCCTATACCTGCAGCAGTAATTATAACAATATCTCCGTTCTTAATTTTTCCACTCTTTATTCCTCGTTCTATTGAGATTATTCCATCATTCTGGCCATTATGTCCAATATCTTCAAAATAAGTCGATTGCTTATATGGATCTACGCCCACTGCTTTTGCTACATATTCAAACGCGCTCCTTTTCATGTGTAAAAGAGCTAAATAATCGATATCATCTCTACTAAATCCTGATTTTTTTAAAGCATCCTCAATAACTCTAACAAAAGAATCCATCGAAAACTTATCTAATCTTCCTTTTAACCCTCCAGGGTCCGGTACATCCAGATAGATTTGTCGATTCTCAATCGCTTCAGCTGAAATTGGTTGTATTGTACCCCCAGCAGGTACATACACATCATCAGCAAATCTCCCATCTGAAATTGCTGATATTCCTAAAATCTCGTTTATCTTATAATCTGCTCTAACGATAGCGGCAACTCCACTGGCAGCAAGATTAATCATAAATCTCGATCTTAAGTTTTTATAATCAATTAAATCCGAATTTCGATATCCACTAGCTACTAATACTCTTTTGATATTTGAATCAGTTTGCATTAAGCTTTTTGCTAGAAGCATCCCAACCAAAAAAGTGCCGCATCTTTGATTTATGTCAAACGCCCATGCTTTAGAAGGATTTCCTAATAATTGTTGTAGTTTAATACCATAAGTCATCATTGGTCTTTCAGCGTACACTTCTCCTGCCCAAATAATAAGATCAAGATCTTCTGGAGATAAATTAGCTCGTTCGAGAGCTTGAAAGCTAGCCTTTGCCCCCATTGCAACAGTGTGGTCGTCAGGACCAGGAACTGTTTTACTCTTTAAGCCAAATTTCTCTTCTATTATGTTTTTAGGAATTCCCGTTTTTTGAGAAATATATTCACTCGTGTGTCTTTCTTTAGGAATGTACACCCCCCAAGCCTCCAATCCAACAGAACGATAATTCAAGAAAAAATTCACCTATTCCAATTCACGTTTTAAGATTTTTCCAGTAGCACTAGTAGGTAAGCTATCTCTTATTTCAAAAAATTTTGGAACTTTATATCTAGCTAATCTTTCACTTAAGTATTTTCGAATCTCCTCTGAAGATGTTGCCCTTCCAGGTTTTAAAGTTATAAAAGCTTTACCAACTTCGCCCCATTTTTCATCTGGTATACCAATCACTGCAGCTAAATCGATCGATGGATGTTTAAATAATAATTCTTCAATTTCAACGGGGTATATATTTTCTCCTCCACTAATATACATTTCTTTCCTTCTTCCTACAATGTAATAGTAATTTTCTTCATCTTGTTTTGCTAAATCACCTGTATGTACCCATCCATCTATTTCTATTGTTTTCTTAGTTTCCTCAGGTTCATCCCAATATCCTGAAAATATATGAGGCCCCCTTAACAAAAGTTCTCCTACTTCTCCTTGTTTTACAATTTTATTTGTTTTGGTATCAACGATTTTCATATCACAATGAAATACTGGTAAGCCAACAGATGTCGGTTTTTGCGTGATAAATTTCTCAGGTAAATAAAAGTTATTAGGTCCAACTTCTGTTAGACCATATCCCATCTTAAATGTTTTATTCCTAGCCCAATAATTTTCCATAATACTAATTGGGCATGGTGCTCCACCAGATATGAATGTTCTCACCGAACCAAGATTTGCAGAATCAAATTGAGGACTATTTGCCATGGTATGAAACATTGTTGGGACACCAATTACAATAGTGCAACTCTCTTTATCAATAATTTTAAGAGTTTCTTCAGGATTAAAATCTCCCATCAATATTGTCTTTGCCCCTAAATGGTAAAACGGGACTAATAATACGTTCCATCCTCCTGTGTGAAATAATGGAAAAAGGAGAGGTTGTATATCCTCCGAATTTAAACTCCATGAAACAATAGTATTTACAGAATTCCAAAAAATAAGCCTATGAGAAAGAACAGCTCCCTTTGGTAAACCTGTTGTTCCACCCGTAAAAAGTATGAGATGAGGATCTTCAAAATTAATGATTGGCTTTTCAATTTCTGATTTTGAGACTTTAGTCATTAATTGTCGAGTTGTAGGATCGCTTTGGATAGATTTTTCTCCCATTACTATATTCTTGGCTATGAGATTTTTACTTTTTATATCTGTGACTTGAGATTCTAATTTTGGATGGTAAAAAAATATTGACGGTTTTGTCTTTTTAATAAGGTATTCTAATTCTTGAATGGATAATCTCACGTTAAAAGGAACAAGAATTCCTCCAATTTTTCCTGTAGCTAAGAATAGATCTATACATTCAATCCTATTAGTAGAAAAGACAGCAATACGATCTCCTTTAGAAATTCCGTAATCTAATAAGACTCGCGCTAATTGATTCGCTCGCGTATCAAGTTCTTTATAAGTGTAGGTTTTCTTTTCTAAATTATCAAAAATGGCTTCTCGATTTGGGGTTAAACTTGCACGTCGTCCTGCCCAATCTCCAATCCATGTGAACTCTTTTGATGTTGAAGATTCTCCAGCGTTGAACGTTGTAGAAATCACCTAAACAGCTCTATAGATAGGCCATTTTCTCCAAACATAAGCAAACAAGATTTCAATCCAAAGAAACCACAAAAGAAAAGGAGTTGGATTCATTTTCCAGAAATCTGTAGAATCTCCAAATATAATTGGTGATAATAGATAATAGCCTAGAAAACTCAAAGTTCCAATAACAAAAACTAACAAAAATCTAAATAGAAAATTCTTCCATTGAGTAAATTTTTTTGGCCAATTGTCAAAAAATAAAGATACTAATACCACAGCACATATTAGAAATATAGCATAAGTGATACTCATCATATACCAGCCTTTAAGTCTGGTCACCGCATCAGGCGGTGTTCCTCCAATTGCAACAAAGAACGGATCGAAAATATTTTGAACAATATTAGGAAAGAAATAAGATACAAGTAAACCTAATAATGTGCAAGATATAAATGCGATTATCCCAATAAAGGGTTGTTTTCTACCTAATTTACTCCATGGCCAATATTCAAATACCATAAGAGTGAGAAGCGAAAAAAAGATCAACCATTGTGTCCACCCAAGTGAGAAGGCGTAACTGGGAAAGAAAGTTATGGGTTTTACTGCGCTAGCTTCAGAAGTAGCAGTACGTTCACCTGCAGGAAAAAATAATAATAACCAAACAATCACCATTATTACAGTTCCAATAATCCAAACTATAATACCACGTTTAGGTTGTTTAATTTTAAAAAATGGCCAATACATTGTACCAGCAACCCAGAGGACAGCAAAAGAAAAACAAGAACCACTTAAAGCACCAAGAATTGAGGCACCAAGGAACCATGCTATATATGGATCTGTTATTTGACTAGAGTAAAATGAAGTAAAGAGGGGTAACAGTACAAAAACGAAAATAACAATAATTATAGCATTAATTACTGTCCCTACAAGCCCTACTTTCCAAGGAGTATGAAACCAATTATAATAAGGCCAATTTTCAAACCAAATTGCCCAAACTACTCCAATTAATCCAAAACCACCAATAACTGTTGCCCATGCTGTTATTTCCATATCCCATAATGGTAAGGGGTTATGCCAACGTGGATCAAAGAAAATCCACCAAGTGATTAAACTTATTAAAAAAGCAATCAAAATAGATAGAAAACCCGCTTTTGGCTGCTTATAACGGGCCATTACAATTAAAGGTGCCTCATCTGCAGAAGGAATTCCAACTTTTTCGCCTGCTAAAACCATAAAATTCACATATTTTTTATTTTTAGTTTTTATTAAAAATTAATTTAAATTAAATAACTTAATCTATTGAATATTTTACATTATGATATTTATTAATATAATTTATCGTTATGGTATTTAAAAATATCTTTAAATCAAATCTGAATTAACTTGTAAATCGTAGACCCTATTTTATTTTTGAGTGCAGCATCAAATTGTAGATTGGGATCAGTTAAAGTCATCATTGCTTTAAATTTCTCAATACCTCGATCTAAGGGTTCAGTCCATTGCCCATCTTCTTTTAAAATTGGTAAACCGGGGGCGTTAATTTCTGCTTCGATACAGGCTTTATCTATTGCTACAGGATCAGAAGAACCAAATATTCCAAGATCGGGAACCACATTCATACCTGCATTTGGAACGCAATCGCACATAAGTGGAATTTCCAAAGCAAAGTTGATATAGCGTATATTTTCTGGATCAAATGACTTTATAACTGCAAAGGCATTATCTATAAAGCGATCAACAAAGACACTGATATCATTCATTCTTGGGCTTTTAATAGCTCTTTTAACGGGACATTTTTGGGTACACTGAAAACAACCGTAACAGAGAGAAGCGTCGATTAAAGCAGAATCGCCATCAATCTTAATCGCTTGTACGGGACATGACGATGTGCATTCTTGTTTACATTTAGATAAGTCGCATCTTTTAGTGTTAACAATTAAACTACTTTCAAAGTGAGCTAAATGCTTGTTATGTTTAGTTACACACCCTATCCCAAGTTGCTTTAAAGCGCCGCCAAATCCCGCTTGAGGATGACCTTTAAAGTGAGAAATTACTACAAGTTTATCGAAATTATAGAGCCCTTCAGCAACAGAAACTTCTTCAAATTTAAGTCCATCTATTTTTACAATTTTTCTCTCAATACCATTTTCTCCATCAATAAATTTCAGTGGCGCTCCGATTATTGATTCGGAATATCCATGTAACTTAGCAATTTCACGATGTTCTATAGCATTCTTTCGATGGCCAATACAGATTGAATAATCCTCACCAATTTCAATATTTTCAACATTATTTCCTAAACCTTGAGTCTCAATTAGGGAGGGTATGCCCCCTTTTGATTTCACAGCCTCAACTACTTCGCGCACATAATCGTGCCTTAAGTAACGAGTGTTTTGTGCCTCTCCCACATGAACTTTTATAGCAACCTTATCTCCAAGACTTATATTATCTAGGATTTTATCCAAAATCAATCTTGTCTTCACTAAATTATTTGTAACCATATTTTTTGATGTATTTCTTAACGAAGCGACTTCTATTGGAAACGCCCAATATACTATTGATTCATTTGACATGATATATTTTACTCTTTTAAATAATTAGTAATAAGAAAATCTATTTCTAATTTATAGACTTCTTCTTAATAATATTTAAAATTACTTTTATATTATTATTAAACGAACAATTTTAATCTATTAAAAATTAAATCATTAAAATTTAAAAGCAATAAAAATTGGCAAGAAATTATGAACGAGAATGAAGGATCATCTAATGTTTTAAACAATTGTATAGTATTTCTACTTTTTTTAACAATTCTAATTTCTTTATTTGCGTGGATAACATACGGCACATTGGAAGGAGCGTTAGGCGCTCTTGCACATTCGATTGTTGGATTATTTAATGTTTTTCCATGGATTATACCTTTTGTAGGAATTCCATTAGGAATTTTAGATTTTCTTGGAATTTACGGTGTTGGGATGTACAACTTAACTTTGAATCTGGCTCGTTTGGGTTCTAGTTGGATGTCGGTGGTGTGGTACTGGACAATGGCTATTATTGGAAGTGCTATTGATATTATTTTAACATTTTTCACAATAGGCTGGATAAAACGATTAAAATATAGAAAAAAAGAACCTAAAGCAAATCTTGCGCTTATCAATTGTAATATAATTGACGGTAATCTTAAGAGTTCAATAATCAATAAAGGAGTAATATTAATTAAAAATGTTGTGGAAGATGGTGAAACTCCCGGTTTAATTGTCGGATTAGGAAAAGAAGAAGATATCAAAATTCCAGAAAATTACAAAAAAGTAGACTTAAAAGGAGAATATGCTCTACCAGGTTTGATAAACGCTCATTGTCATTTAACGGGAAGCGGAAAACCAATGAAATTGATGAATTTAAGCGATAAAACGATGGAAAAAGTAATCAAATTACTTGAAACGCCCTTAGGCAAAAAAATCCTTAGTAATATGATGAAAAATAATGCAACCAACGCTTTAAATGCGGGCGTAACGACTTTAAGAACTATGAGCGATCCGTTCTACTTAGATCTTAAACTTAGGGACAAAATTAGAAAAGGAAAGTTAATCGGACCTAGATTAATTTGTGCTGGAATGGGTATCTGTATAACTGGTGGACACGGTGGAATGATGGCGTATACCGCGGATTCTCCAACGGAAGTAAAAAAGGCGATAAGAAAAAATCTAAGAGAGGAAGTAGATTTTATAAAAATCCTATCAACTGGAGGCGTTATGGATTCGCGAAAAGTCGGCGAAGCTGGACGCCCTCAAATGACTATAGAAGAGATCGAGACTGCGTGTTTTGAGGCTCATCGTGGTGGATTATTAGTAGCCACTCATTGCGAATCGACTCACGGTATTAAGGAAGCACTTTTAGGGGGTGTTGATAGTATTGAGCATGGTGCTAAAATAACTGATGATTTAGTACCATTATTTAAAAACAATCCTAAATCGCTTCGGGGATTTACAACATTGACCTCTACTACTTCTGCAGGTATGGGTATGGCTGTACTCTCTAAAGAAGAGACGAAAATAACGGATGTAAAAAAAGAAAATGCAGTTTTGATTGAAGTAGGAATGATCAATGGATTACAGAAAGCGTACAAAGAAGGTATAAAATTGACGGTTGGTACAGATGCGGCAGTCCCTTACTCCACGCATTATAATGTTTGGAAAGAATTAAAGAACTTCTTAAAATACACAGATATGACGGCACAAGAAGCGCTTCATTTCGCTACTAAAGGCAATGCCGATAATATTGGGATTGGTGAAATAACTGGGAGTATTGAAGTTGGAAAATCAGCTGATATTCAAGTCGTTCCAGGAAATCCCCTAGAGAATATTGATCACTTAGGGCAAGTATCTATGGTAATGATAAAAGGATATTTAATTAAGAATCCCAAAATTAAAAAAGTTAAGAACTTAAAAGAATTCGAACCAATAGAGCTTTAAATTTTTTTTTTATTTTATTTTTATCTAATTTCTTTTTAGTAAATGTCTAATAGTTAACTAAATGAAATATTTAACTGATTTTCTTTAAATCCCCACGATTTTAAAATCTCTCCTGCCTCGTTCATAATGTTTTCGATGAAATCGCTTAAAGAAACATTTTCTTTTTGATACGCTATAGCTGTTGATAATACTCTAGTTGCTTTTAAATCTCGATGATACAGTTTTTTATGGTAATCTTCGGAAAGTAAATCCATTTCTAACCATTTCTTTTTTATCTCTTTAGGTACGGAACTTTCAGCTGTCGTAAGAATTGCTGAACCAAGGCAAACGCCCTCTGCACCCATTGCAAGTGCCCCTAAAAAACCACGCGCGTCTCCAATTCCACCTGCGGCAATGATGGGACTTTTCAATAACCGTTTTGCCATGGTTATGTTTACTAACGTTGTGTGTTGATAAGGATTTTTAAAACCTGAAGCTTCCATTCCAATCAAAGTAATAGCGTCAGCTCCCGCTTTTTCAGCCGAAATAGCGTGTCTAATCAAAGCACATTTGTGAAACCAATAACAGCCTGCATTGTGGATTCTTTCTCCTAAATGAGTAGCTTGATAAGCAGAGGTTGTAAAGATTTTCACGCCTTCATTAATAGCTATTTCTAAATACTTTAAATAGTCATCTTTTGAGACCTTAACATTAAGTGCTCTCACGCCTGGAGGTAGAACAGTTAAATTAACACCAAAAGGTTTGTCCGTCAATTCTTTCATTTTTTGCAATTCGGATCTAAAATCACCGATTTGGTAATTCAAGGCAGTAATAACCCCCAATCCACCCGCATTTGAGAACAGTGCGGCAAACTCAGTTTTACCGTACCCAGCAAAAGCGGCCATAATTAAAGGGTACTTAGTACCCGTCATTTTATTTATAGAAGTTTTCCAAATCATTTCGTATCACTACTCAATGTTTAATACTTTGATCGCATTAAGCCCCATAATCCTCTTTTTAAACCCCTCAGAAATAGATAAATCTTTGACAGCGGGAATTATTTTATTCCAATGAGTTAATGGATGATCAGAGGCAAATAATACCTTATGTTCTATATTATATTTAGTATAAGCATCCCAAGGAAAATAGGTGTAAAGTTCTGGATGCGCTGATATGTCAGTATAAACATTAGGATGTCTTAAAACTACAGAGTACGTGTCCCAAAACCAAGGTGCCCCCATGTGTCCAATAATAATCGTTAAATCCTCATTTCGCATTGCCATCTCGTCGATTAACATTGGGTGTCCATATTTTGCAATAGAGCCTCCAGTACTCACTTGATGACCTCCGTGAGTCCATAAAGGAACGTTTAAATCAACCATTTTTCGCCAAAGAGGATCGTATTTCTTATCTGAAATGTCAAACTTCTGAACAGGAGGTACTATTTTAACTCCTTTTAAATCTAAAGACAAAATTGCGTAATCTAATTGGTCCAAGGCATCTGAAGCGGGTGGATCAATACCAGCAAAACCAATTAGCCTATTTGGATGCAATTTTACGAGATTGGCGATATCGTCGTTTGAAACAAGGATTAAGTCGTAGGCAGTTTTAATGTTAAAACTTACTATTACTGCTTTATTAATTCCAAATTTATCCATCAAAATAATGTAATCATCAATTGAGATATTTTCCTTTAAGCCTCTAAAAGCCCTGTACATGTATTTTTCTTTATGAGGGTCCAACCCATACATAACTTTACAGATTTTTTTCAGATCATCCCAACTAACTTCCTT
>Ga0209121_10000801_pt1 | contig 33497 bp, 32 predicted proteins | sample Cruoilmetagenom3_FD_187292 | JGI IMG/M metagenome (GOLD analysis project Ga0209121, IMG submission 187292) | Oil polluted marine microbial communities from Coal Oil Point, Santa Barbara, California, USA - Sample 3 (SPAdes) (version 2) | ecosystem: Environmental > Aquatic > Marine > Oil seeps ... | reverse complement strand
TTTGGGTTCGTTGGATGGATATACGCAAAATGGGGTAAGAAGAGTGGTTTTTTTGGAAACATAGCAGTGGGTATTTCTTTTTCAATTGGTATGGTTTATGGAGCGGTATTAAACAGTTCATCTATTCCTCCTTTTATTTATTTTTATTTTATAACAGCATTCTCTCTTTTAGTTTCTCGAGAAATTATTAAAGGTTGTGAAGATATTGAAGGAGATAAAAATCATGGGGTTAAAACATTAGCTATTAAGATTGGAATTAGAAAATCTAGCTATATTTCCTTAGTTTTTTCAATTACAGCAATAATATTTTTTATTTTACCTATTTTTACAAACATTCTAAATCCAATTCTTTTTATGGTTTTAATGGTTTTTGGTCTACTTGATGTAATTTACGCACTTATTCTAATGCTTACTACGAAATTGGAAATAAAAGATTTTAAAAGGATTAGTTTACTGTTAAAAATTGGAGCATTTCTAGGGTTAATTGCTTTTCTTTTTGCTAGCATTTAATACACTTGTATAAACTATATGCTTTTTAAATAATCTAATAATCCCTCAAAATCTTTACTAGTAATTAAGGATTTCAACTCTTGCGTTTTACTTGAAGTGAGCTTTCCATAGGGGAATGTTTCAATCAATTTTCTCGTTTGATTTAAACCTAAATATTTTCGCGTGTATTCTGCGTGAGAGTATTTGTAGGTTGTTAAAAATTCGCTATCTAATTTGAGTCTAAATTGCTCTAAAATAAAATTAAAATAATCTCTTAAGAGAAATTGATTATCTGTGGAAATAATTGGCTCTAAGAAGATTTGGATCGGATGGGTTCTATAGGTTTTATGGGACACATAAATCGCACGAACATCGAAATCTTCTTTTACTTGCCCTAATCCTGCTCGCCCATTATAGGTGCCTGTATCTACAGTTCTAACATACAAAATATTTGATTCAATTATTCGCTTTAACATTTCATTTACTTTAATGTTTAATTTTACATATTGATTGTTCTTGTACTGGTTCGCGTCAATTACTTCGATCTCTAAATTGCCTTTATTTTGCGATACTTTTTCTTTCAATAAATAATACTTAACTATTAATGGATTAACCGTTTTATAACTCTCTAAAAATTCCTCAAATTTGGAACCTGCTCTGTATTTATATTTGGGGTTTAAATTGTAAACCATCTTCAAAATATCATTTTGATTTTTGGTCTTTAACCCCGTAAATGTCTGAAGCTCATCTTTGGGAACTTTTTTCTTCTTATAAAAGCCAATACAAATATTTGAACCTGTATATTCAAAGATTTTTGTTTCAAGAATTATCATTTTAAGAATATTATAATATTTTAAAAAGTCTGAACGAAATTTATTAGAAACAGATGCGCCATATAAAAAGTTAGTAGGAATTACATAAATCAAATTCTCAACATCGTTACGCAAATCATTAATCATAGCGATTTGATATAAATCTTGATACCCCTTATTATCTTTTTTAAAATATTGAAGAAACTTTTGGGTTTCGTAGTGCTTCCTAATGTAACCTAAATATAGGTATGGCGGATTGGTAATGTGAAAAATAGGAAACTTTTTTCTTTTTAAAATTTGAGGAAAACTTTCAAGATTATCACGTTTTTTTATATTATTTTCTGCGATTTGCTTAGGAATTCCATATTCCTCAGCGTTATAAATGCACTTTTGAACCATATATTTTTGAGTATCAAACAAAAAAATATGACCTCGGAAAAAACTTTCTCGCTTATCATAGGGGATTTCATTTAAAATTGGCAAAATTAAATTACCCTCACCTGCGTACAGATCAACCCATAAGTAATTATCTAATAGATCTTTAATTTCAGGTAAAATGTATTTATTGAATATTTCAACTGAAGTTAAGTGAATACCGAATTTTCGCCTTTTTGTTTTTTCCTTGGAATTTCTTGAATTATTATCCATTTTTCTGTTAATCTAATCTTGTTATTATGTAGTCATAGACCTAAATTTTAACATTCAATGTGCTCTTACATCTTGATACGAAGTGATATTTAAAATTGGTCTCCGTTTTTTTTAATAGAATATTATCATTACTTGTTATTAAAATATTGAAATATTATATAATAAAAATGTGATTAAATAATAAAGTGGACTATAATGAGTGATTCTGAGAATAAACTTGTTAAAAATTACATTACTCAAGTTAAACAAAAACTTCCAGAATGGTTGAAATGGAAAGAAGAAGAATTAAAGAGCATATTAAACGATTTAGAACAGCAACTTTACAACGAGGCAAGAGCAATTTCTGGAGGAGAATCATTAACTGACGCAGATGTACAAGAAGCGATCATGCGAATGGGGGCTCCCGAAAGCATAGCAAAATTATACAAACGCCGGGGTACACCAAGGTTCTACATTACACAAGAACTCATCGAGTTTTATTTAAGAACTTTGTTTTTTTTCTTTGGTGTTGTTTTTTTTATCAATGTTTTAGGCGCAGTTTTTCAGTTCTTTTTTAAGAATTGGTGGGAAATATTGGGAGGGATGCTAAATGGAATCTGGATTGGATGCTTAATCTCCGCAATTGTAATTACAATAGTATTCGTTTATTTTTCTATGGAAGGTTTCTTACCAGAAGATTTTGGAATAATTCCCAAGCGTTTGGCCATACTTTTCCCTTTCAATTTTAACGAAGAACAATTGGAAGGATCGAAAATATATACCAAACAAAAAATACAAGAAGCTAAAGTACTTCGAGAAGAGAAAATGGTAGTAGCTAAACATCGCGTAAAAGAGAAGATAATTGAAATGAAAGCCATGGAAAAAGAGAAGTTAGCAACGGCTAAAGTACTTCGAAAACAAAAAGTGGAAGAAGCTAAGCTAAAAAGAGAAATCGGTAAAACCCAACCGGTCACTATAGGAGAACTAATATTCGGGACCTTAGCGGGAATAATTTTTGGCTTAATTCTAATAATCCAACCGTTTGCGGTTACGGGATTAATGCAACAAGCTTTTCTAGATTGGCTTAAGATGATGGGATTTTTAATTTTTGTAAGTGGTTTATTTAGTTTAGTTCGCCTTGTAATTGGCGTTAGTAATTACACGGGACAACAAGTCTTTTTGGTAATTGGAGCCATCTATAATTTAGCTTATATTCCTTTATTTGTGCTACTTATAAACCAGCCAGAGATATTCCCGATTTCTTTGTTTTCAGGAGGTAGTATTACAGCTATACCAGCCGATCCAACAAACATCGTTTTCATCGTTTACTTCTGGGTTATTATTGCAATAATTTTAGGCACTATAGGTGGAATGATTGGAAATTTCTTTAAAGTAGGAAAATATTCAAAATTAAAAAGAGCCCATTAAAGCCTTACTTATATTTCTTTTTTTTTAATTTTAATTTTATTTTTAGGTAATTTTAAACACTAATACAAATTACAAAAGTAAATGAGTAAGATTAATTTATTATTTTTGAAGATCAAGCGTCTTTTTAACCGATTTTTGAATCAAAAATTAATTAAAATATGTATTTATGTAAGTTTATTAACTTTTTTACCTGGACTTCTTATTGGGGTGTTAATCGCGTTTTTTTTTGGTCCAGAAAGTTATAACATAATTAACAATTACATTAGTGATTTAGGGTCAATTCGTTACACTCCCGCTCCTTTCATTTTAGACGCTATAGCAATGGTAACTGCTATCTTTCTTGTACCAGTCTTTTTCTACATAACAAAAATAATAGTTTCAGATACAAAAAATATTATTTTGAATTCAAATAAGTCTATTTTTAAAAGAATTTTTTGTATATACATCGATTTACACGCGTTTTTTGGTTTGCTTTCACTTCTCTTAGGAGCAGTCGGATTGTTTGGAATAGGGTTATTTAGCGAAGATAGAACTACCGAGTTAGGATTACATTTTACTTTTTCAATTATAGTATTCGCAGGATTAGCTTTTGGAGCGTTATTTAATGGCATAGCCATCTTATTAAAGTTAAAAAAGACAATGTTTCCGAGACTTTTAGGGCTCTATATGATGGTAGGTCCATTCATAGCAAGTATTTTGTTTTTATTTCCACCTAGTTCAGTGACAAGACCCTTTCTTGAATGGATGATGCTTCTTGCAGCTATTCTTTGGTTAATCCCCGAATCGCTTCTTATATTAAAAAATTTTAAGCCAGCTTAGACTTATATGAGTTTAATCTAAAAAAACAGAATTTACAATAAATATTTTTAAAAATTAAAAAAAAAAGAAAAGAAATGATTTATGCTTTATATTTTTGTATTTTGAATATTTTGTAGATATCTTCTGCTAGTAATAGTACGGAAGCAACAATTATGAGAACGATAACATTCCTATAAATGCCATAGAATTCTGGAGCAATTCCTATATTGACAAATGATTCAGTGACATCATCCCAATTAAAGAATGGGAAGATTTCAGGTTGATTCATCAAGATTAACAATAATGGTATTGGTGCCAACTTAACGACGATCGTGATGATGTGAATAAGTTGGTGGGTACTAGGTTGTCGATTACCAATAATACCTCTCGAAACATCTAACGCACCCTCAGCAGCTATTAAAGCTCCAAAAATGCGAAGCAATATAAGAAATTGTATGTTCACTAAATCTGTAGGAAATGGCTGAAATAGGAATAAGCATCCAATTAGTATTACAAAACCACCACCAATAATTTCACCGATTGGTTTTATGAATGGTTTTAACGATTTACCCGTTTTCTGAGAAATTGGCCAACCTTTCTCCTCAGCGGTTTCAGCTAAAAGTTTCTCTTTCGATAAGTCCTTTTTAGATTTAAAATCCTCAGGAAAATAGCCTTCCATCGACAGCACTACGAAAACAATGGATATAATAACAAAAGATATTACTAACCCCCCTTGAATAGCCATAATTAGTGAACCAAGAACCTCTAATAACGGTTCGCCTCCAAGGATTAAGTCTAAACCTATTTGAGTAACTATATTTATAGCGACTATAACCGAGAATACGACTATCAAAACTTTCGTGTATAATGGCCACATTTCTTCGGTTATATACACTTTTGGTGTTCCACGACGCTTGTATTCTTTAGCAATGCTCTCTGGAGTTCCCATGTGGGTAATTGCTAACTTCACTGAACTTTCTGTAGGGTGTCCAGTTTCTGACAATTCCTCTGCTTTACTCCAAATGTGTTCTTCAAGTTCAGCTAGAAGATCTTTATGCTCCTTCTTGTCTTTTAACCAATCAGGTAGTTTTGCCTTCACTTCTTTTAAATATTCCTTAATTGTTTTTTCCATAATTTTTTCACTCATTTTTTTAACCTCTTGTATTTAATTCTTTTTCTATATTATGGCCGCATACATCACAAAATCGGAGTTCTTCGTTACTAAGATCTATTTTATTAGCACACATTGGACAATAAAGGTACTTATCTTGTTTTAAATTTACTTTTACGTCGAATAAAGGCGCTATTGCTTCAGTAAGTTTGGAAAAAAATCCTGATAGATAATAGTATATTTTTTCACCGTATTCGGTTATGTAATAAAATTTTCTTTTTCTACCAGTTTCTTCTTTCTTAGATTCGATTATCCCATCAGATTCTAGCTTTCTAAGAATCGGATATAAAGTACCTTCTACAATGACTAACATGTCATTAGTTTGGTCAGATAAATCTTTTAAGATTTGATAACCATGTGAACCGTCCTCACCGGCTTGAATAATTATGGATAGTATACAAAGCGAACTTATTCCACGATTAATCTCAGTTTCTTGTTTTTCAACGTAATCTCGAAAAGATCTTGAAGCGATTAAAGCCTTCGAGTCTAATTCTCTCACGCGTTTTATCATGTTTTTCAACTCCATTTATTTTAATTTTTATTGATTTTTTAGTATAGTATTTTATCAATACTGTTCTTTATATAGTATTAGTAAAATACTATATTTAAATGTTTTCGTTTTTTGTAATTTGATAAAAGCTCTAAAAGAAGGATTATAAATTATTAAACATTTTTTCTAGATTATAGGAAATCTCTAATTAATTGATAGAAACACAAATGACACGACTTTCGCGAAGAGAAGTTAGTTGCCCTAAATGCGGAACTATTGACACAATGATATATTATGCTAGTGTAAATACAATGTTTGATTCATCATTAATTGATGAATTAATAGATGGGACTCTTAATACGCATGCGTGTAGTGGTTGTGGACAGGTTATTCGCTTATCGAGCGATGTCTTAATAAACTGTCCACAAGGTATGTTTATGATTAACCCAATAGATGATGTCGAGAAAAAAAAGGAAAAGCTTAAGTCATATGGTGTTATGACAGAAGATGGTATGGTTCTTGATGGCCTCACATCAAGATTATTAAAAACTAAATCCAAAAAAGGATCTAAACGTAAAAGTCTATATAAACCATCTTCTCTACATCCTCCACCCCCACCGCGTCCTCCTTCGAACAACAAGAAAAATTATAATAAGATCAAAGAAGGAGTTAACAAGAAAAATTCAAGTAAAGATAGCAAGGATAAATATAAAAAAGATCAATAAAAAAAAATAAGTAAGACCACATTCCAATTTTATCAAATATGTTATAAAAAATAAAAATATATAATTACTCTAAAATGGATTTATCAAAAAATTTAGAAACAAAACTAAATAATCTAATCGCTTTTTTTAAGGATACAAGAGCCGTTGTGGCGTTTTCAGGAGGAGTTGATAGTACATTATTGGCATTTATTTCAAAAATGTATGCAATAGATACCCTTTTAATTACAGAAAAATCGATACTTTATTCTGATGAAGAAATAGAGGATGCAATCAAATTTTCAAAAAAGTACAACATCAATCATATGGTCATTGAAGGAAATCCTTTAGAAAATAAAGATTTTCTCAAAAATCCTAAAAATAGATGTTATATTTGCAAGAAAGAAATTTTTACTAAATTTTTAAAAATTAAAGACAATAAGGAATTTAATGTGGTAGTTGACGGGTCTAATTTAGGCGATTTAGGAGATTATCGCCCTGGGCTTGAAGCATTAAAAGAATTGAGCGTTTTTTCTCCATATATTAAATTTAATATAAATAAGCAAGAAATCAGATATCTTAGTAAATATTTTAATTTAGAAGTTGATTCAAAACCATCTAACGCATGTTTTGCCTCTCGTATTCCATACAACCAACAAATTAATGCAAAGAAATTACGGATGATTAAGGAAAGCGAAAAATACTTGAAAACAACATTTAATTTAAATCAATTGCGAGTACGATTACATAACGATAACTTGGCCCGTATTGAACTATTAAAAGAAGATATATTAAGAATTTTAAATAGAGAGAATTTGTTGAAAATCAATCGAAAATTAAAAGAATTAGGTTTTTACTACATTACAATTGACCTAGAAGGTTTCAGATCCGGATCATTAAACGAAATACTTTCTCTTAATAAAGAAGATTAAAATGTCAGTAAGTGTAAAGCGTTAGACTTTAGTTGAATTTTGTTTATTAATATAATTAATTATCGTTTTTCTCTTTCTCAAGGCTTCGATTGCCGCTTTTTCAATTTTCTTTTCCATTTCTAATTTCATATCAGGAGTTTCTTCCCCTATTTCTTGTTTAATTTTTGTGTAAGCTGATTCTCGAAATCGAGGGAGAATTGATCTTTTTTCTTCTCCTTCGTAAATCATAGTTACTTGCTTAGAATTGTCAACATAACCGATTTCAGCACACTTAATATTTATTTCTGCCAAATCAGAGATTATCTGTTCTGATATATTTCCAGAGCAGTAAATTAAAAGAGCATCTAATGATACTCCTAAATAATCGACCCCCACTTCATTCAGTAGCTTTAACACAACGGGATTAACGAGTTCTCGTACGCGATCTTCATAAATTGTTACGCCTGATTTCGCTTCGTAGTTTATTTCGTATAAATCTCCTCTAAGGCCCCCGTTTGTAACATCACACATCGCCCTTATCTCATTACGATATTCTTTATTTAACAAGACATTACAGGCCTCTAAGAATTTAATGTTCATCGTTTCGTTTACAACCTTATGGTTTCCCGAGTATATTGCTGTTGTTGTTATAGTTCCACCTCCCGCACCCTCTGTCATTAAAATTTTATCCCCAATTTTAATGTTCCGTCTCGCTAATAAGTTATTTTGAACGAGTCCGATCGCACTTATTCCTCCTACTAAGCGATCTCCAATAACCATATCTCCCCCTATTCTTAATGTAGAACCGGCAGTAATTGGTACGCGTGAAAGCTCTGCTATTGCCGAAATCCCTGCCATAAAGTCAAATAATTTTCCTACATCGGCGTCGTCTCCTAAATGAACATCTATCATAATAGAAATTGGTTCTGCTCCTTTTACGTATAGATCACGTAAGCACGCCCGTGCAACGTGAAACCCGCATATAAATGGAAAATCGCTGAGTCGACTATGGATTCCCTCCATTTTAGAAACAATTATTAAATCCTCCGTTCCTTCAAAACTTTTAATATCCGATAGTTTAACAGCTCCAGCATCGTCTAAGGAACTAGGAGATAAAAATGGTTGTCGATTCGTTTCCGATAGTTCAGCTATCAATTTATGAACAAAAAAATCCCCAGCACCTCTACACCCTACTCCTTGCTTTCCCACCGTCACATTGGCTTTATTAACATCTAATAAATCTTTAATGAAAGGTTCTGAAATTTTTGATATATCGCTCTTCTTACATTCTATTAGAACAGCATTTGCAAGCGTATAAGCTGACTCTTTATCGATATCCTTAAAATCAACATATTCTTGAACTAACCTCTTAAGAATTTCTTCGTCAGTTTTTTTTTGTCGTAATAATCTTCTTGTTAACCCTTCTAAGTCGCTCAAAACTCTACACCTATTAGATACTTTTAAAATTAGATTGATATTAGATTTGAAATTATATTTTTAAGAATGATAGCAATAATTAGCAAAAAAATCTTTGCTCTTAAAACCGTCTACTTAGAAAAAAAAACATTTGCTAAAATTATTTTACCTCTAAAATACTATCCGTGAATTTCAATTTTTTCTATAGAAGCGGCTTTTTCAATGTTATTAAATAACCTATCGAGCGAAAAAGGTTTGTCTTTAAAACTTAAAACCCCTATCGAAAGTGCTGTCTCTTTAATTGAGCGATCAGCGCTTACAAAAATAATTTTTGGCTTTATATCGCTTGAATTTTGGAAAATTTCTTTTGCTGCTTCTATTCCATTTTTAATAGGCATCCTATGGTCCATTAAAATAATATCTGGTTTACTCGAAAAACGGTTGTACATATTTACGGCCTCTTCACCATCTTTAGCAGAGCCAACGACGTTATAACCATTTAATTGTAAAGCTTTTTCATAAAGTAACCTTAGGGAATGATCATCCTCAACGATAAAAATGCTTATTATAGAAGTACACCTCAAGCGCTAATTGAATTAATTTCAATTTCTCATAATAATTTCTTCTAATTAAAACTAAATGATTTAGTAGACCCTATGCAAAATATAAAAAAATCACTTTATAAAAACTTGCCTAATATTTTTACATCTTTGTCTAAGAAATACAAAACCACGATTACAAATAACAATATAAGATAACTTTTTTTATAATTGTTTGTTTGTAATAATAATACAGTTTTTTTATCTGCTATTTTATGCCTTTTAAGAAATTAAGTTAAAAATATTAACGAAATTTAAATAAAGATAAATTAAATTATTAAAATTTAGAATTTTGGTTTCATATTTCTTTAAATCAAAAACAATTATCGTTCTTTTGAGAGAATTTTTTCTACTAATTAACTAAAACTAAAAGGTTTAAATAAGTAGAATCTTTATTTTTAATTGGTAATAAAAACTTTAATAAAAAAAAAATGCCATTCCAACCACATCACCCTAGACCCCCTAGACATCGTAGAATAAGTCAAAAAATAGGAACTCGACTCACAACTTATCTAACCGAGTGCGAAAGTGGAGAGGAAGTTATCGTATTAAGTGTAAATGCTGGATATAGGGCAAAAACACGCCTTGCTAATTTAGGGATTGTACCAGGAGTAAAAATAAGAAAAATAAAAAAAGCCCCTTTTCGAGGACCAATAGAAATAAAAGTTAAAGGCTCATCCTTAGTCCTTGGTAGAGGTTTAGCATCTATGATAATAGTAAGTCGTAACAATTCTTGTACTTAATAATAGCTTTATAAGATTAAATTGGATTATTTTTATAGAAATTTCTTAAGAGGAATTCATTAAAAAAAGATGGGAAGTTTTAAAAAATGAGCGGTCACACCCCAAATAATAAACTAAAAAACAAAGGAATATATAAAGATACAATTAATATCGCCTTAGCAGGAAATCCAAATGTAGGAAAATCAGTTATTTTTAACCAACTTACTGGGTTAAGCCAAACCATAGGAAATTGGCCCGGTAAAACAGTTGAAAGAATGGAAGGCCATCTTGATTTTTTAGGATATCATTTTAATATCGTTGATTTACCTGGCATTTATTCTCTTTCTACCTACTCCTTAGAGGAAATAGTTAGTAGAGAATATATAGTTTCCGATGATGTTGATGTTATCATAAATGTTGTTGATGCCACGAATTTAGAACGAAATTTATTTTTTACGTTTCAGTTATTAGAATTAAAAGTTCCATTAATTATTGCGATTAACCAAATGGATATTTTAAGAAGAAGGAATATGGAAATTGATTTTAAAGCGTTGGAAAACATTTTTAAATTGCCCGTACTCCCTGTAGTTGCTGTACATGGTACAGGTGTCCATCAACTGTTAGAAGAGGCTATTGAAATGGTCGTTTTTCAGCATCCCCATAGTCATTACAACGAAAAAACTCGAGATGAGCACGACCATCATCCTCATAACTATTATCGAACAGAACATATTCACGACAAAGTAAAAGTAAATAGTAAAGTGAAAAACAATTTTAAATTTCCTGAGTTATCTAAAGTGCTCTCCTTTGGGAAAGAAGTTGAGTCGTGTATTGGCAAATTAATTATAGAGATTAATAATAATCAACTATCTTCTGCCCTAATTAAATACCCACCAAGGTTTTTAGCAATTAAATTATTGGAAAATGATGAAGAAATTATAAGTAGTTTTAAAAATAATGAAATTATAAAAACTGCCGATGAGTTTCGAAATCAATTAGAAGATATTCACGGAGAAGATGTTCATACGATAATATCGTCAGAAATTTACAACAAAACTCATAGCATAAACGATAAAGCTTTAATAATAAAACCACATAAAGGAAAAAAAAAAGTCAGATTCGCTGATGTATTCGATCATTTTACTACTCATTCAATCTTAGGTTATCTTATTTTAGTTGCTGTATTATTTGGTATTTATTTCTTTACTTTTTCTTTTGGAGATTTTTTTAGTGGATTAATAGATGAGCTATATACGACATGGAGTGAATCTATTTACAATTCTTTTGGAGAGGAAAATTTATTAGTTAAGATATTTTGGGATGGCGGGTTGGGAGGATTTCTAGGCGGTATAGGCGGCGTTTTAGTATATGTCATACCTTTCTTTTTAATTATTGAAATTTTACAAGATTCTGGTTACTTACCTCGAGCGGCATTTTTAATGGATAAAGCTATGCATACAATCGGAGTCCACGGAAAAACAATCATTCCAATGATTTTAGGATTTGGTTGTAATGTCCCTGCATGTGCTGGGTGTAGAATTATGGAAACAGAACGAGAAAAAAAATTATCTGTCGTATTATCTTCTCTTGTACCATGCGCAGCAGTAATGACTGTTGTGTTAGGATTGGTAGGGAGATATGTGGGATTTTTCTGGGTAATAATTTTGTTTTTAATAAACTTTGGCGTTATTTTTTTAATAGGTCGAATTCTAAATAAAGTAATGCCTGGTCAAAGCACAGAACTCATAATGGAAATGCACGAATATAGGATGCCAAATTCTAAAGTTATTCTTAAACAAACCTGGGTTAGAACAAGAGAGTTTGTTTATAAGGCTTTACCAATAATAATCATTCTTGGAATTCTTTTAGAAATTTTATTAATCTTTAATGCTTTAGAGCCAATAAATTTCATTTTGACTCCTGTAACTGTGTTCTGGCTAGGACTTCCGTCAATAACTGGAGTATTTCTAATATACGGAATTTTAAGGAAGGAATTAACTTTAGTACTGCTAGCTGTTTTAGCTAATTCAATTGGTGTTCCTTTAATTGAATTATTATCGCCCTTTCAAATGATTAATTTTAGCCTGGTTACGATGCTATATATCCCCTGCTTCGCGACCGTTATTATTATTGCTAAACAAACTAGCTGGAAATACGCGATCCAAATTTCATTATTAGAGATAGGTGTAGCCTTATTGATTGGGGGTACTTTAAATTTTGGATTTATAATATTTTCAAGTTTCTAAATCTTATTTCTACCATAATTAACCCAATTTTTATTTATATTATATTTATATTATTTTGAAAATTCATATTCTTAGTTTTGAATTTATTTTAAAGCTTAACTAAAAATGGTAAAAATAAGAATTACGACCCCTTGTCGAATCCACCTTTCCTTAATCGACGAGAATGGATACACTGGTAGAGTTGATGGTGGAATTGGTCTCATGTTAGACCGCCCTAATGTAGTTTTTGAAGCGACAAATCACGCAGAAGAATTTAAAATTGAAGCTCACAAGTATTATCGAGAATCAATTGAAGTAATCAACGAACAAGCATCGAAAATTTTCAAGGCATATAATATAAATAATAAAAACTTTCATTTTAATCTTAAAAGGTATTATCCAAGCCATGTAGGGTTGGGTTCTAAAACTCAATTATCTTTAGCAATCGCAATTGCTATTACTAAGCTGAAAAATAAGAGTGTGGCCATACAAGAATTAACAAAATTGGTTCAAAGAGGCGGAACATCAGGAATAGGGTGGAGAGGTTTTGAGAAAGGTGGCTTTATAATTGATGCAGGACACAATTTTGGTAAAGGAGAAGAGAAAGAATCGTTCTTACCTTCTTCAGCTTCAATAACAGCGGATCCAGCTCTTACGATTATGAGATATCCAATACCCGAACATTGGAGATTTGTGTTAGTGATACCTAATGTTAAAAAAGGAGCTTATGGAGACGAAGAAATAAGCATTTTTCAAAGTCATGCTCCAATCCCAAAGGAAGAAGTTAATGAGGTTTCGCACCAAATTTTGATGAAAGTTATTCCCGGAATTATCAACGAAGATTTGGAATGCTTTGGTGAAGGTTTAAAAAGAATACAGCGTATCGGGTTCAAAAAAATAGAGATATCTTTACAACATGATATTGTCAAAAATGTTTTATCTCTTTTTGAAGAATCTGGAGTTAAAGCATTTGGAATGTCTTCTTTTGGACCAAGCATAGTCGGAGTTGTTGAATCTGATGAAGAAGCGAATAAACTTTTAAAAAATATTCAAATGCGCTTGAAAAATATTATTGGTCATATTTATATATGCAAACCTAATAATTGTGGAGCAAAAATTGAATTTTTAGATGATAATTAATGTCAAACGATAATGAAAAAGATTTTTTTTCTTCTAATATAAGTTTAAGAGAAAGAGCTTGTTTCGAAATAGGAATAAAATTAGGAGCTCTTTATCATATTTTATGTGGGATACCAATATCTTCAAATGCTAAGGTCGTTGATTCTATCGAAAATGGTATAGAAGCTTCAATCTCGTGTCAACCATATGTAAAATCTGTTAAAATTAACATTGACCGCGAAAAAATCAAAGGGGATAAATCAACCGAATTTGAGTACGATGAGATTACTGGAAAAATTATAAACGCGACAGTCGTGCTCGAATATGAATCCGTTGAAATCACGGCAAAAGTAGAGTGGGTTGAAGATCTCAGATATCCCTTGATGTTTATTGAAAAAATAACGACTAAAAACTAGGACTTTAAATTTTTAATATAGTTCTTAACATGTTCTACTGTTTTTAAAGCACTTAAATTTTTTCCAAATCTTCGTATTTCGGCAAAATATTCTTCAATTTTTTGCTCTATTTTTTGGACTAAAGCTTTGTCTTTTTTTTCTTCAGCAACTTTTAATTTAGTTGCTAATATAATCGTTTCCAAGGCTAAATTTTCTGTTCTATTAAATATTTTAAATGATTCTTTAAATTTATCGCAGGAAATTATAGATAGCGTAAATTCAATAACCTTTAATTCTCCCAAATCATCATTTTTAACGATCTGCTCTTCATCCATAGCTACACAAGCGATCATTGCCCATGCTTGTTTTATATAAGGTAATGAAACCATTTCTGAATTTGAGTATTTTTTAAAAACCTCTTCTATTTTTTCTTTATTCTTTATTTTATAATAATCGTAAAATTCTTCTGGAAAGATTTTGATTTTCTTAGATCGATTTAAATCTTTTAATGAAGCTAAGGCATAAAGATAAATATCATCAACAAAATTTAGCGTAATAAGCTTATTACTTCTCAAATTTTTGTATGTAGATGTGTTTGGGTAAGGACGCAATTTAATCGAGCTATTATCTATTAATCTTATACCCATACAAGCCGTATTTGGCACGATATTGTTGTTACTTATTGAGAAGGTTGTAGCTAAAACTTCATACAAGTAATCTTCTTTTAAGCCTATAGATTTGGGATTTGTTTGAAATGTGGGTGACATACTTTAGATAATTAATTTATTAAGTTGTATAAATTAGAATACTTTCGATATATTTTAATTATAACTTTTTAATTTTGAAGAAGAACCATTAAAAATTAATAAAAATAAAAAGAATTATTGAACTTTTATAATTAGTAAATTAAAAGATTTATTGATTATTGTGTATAAGGTAATCGGAATTGACCCTGGCTCTCTTTCTTGGGATTTCTTTGGTTTGGAAAACAATGAAATTATCCTAGATACTTCTATTCCTACAAAAGAATTAATGGAAGAGCCACATAAAGCTATTTCAATCATAAAATCAATTGGAAATGTTGATTTAATAGTAGCACCTAGCGGTTTTGGATTACCGTTGAAAAATATTAAAGATATAACTGAAAAAGATATTTTTTTTACATTATTAAAATTTGATAAAAAAGAGAAGGATAAATTAATCGGTCTAGGAGAAGTCCTTCGTTTGATAAAAGCGGAAAATATACCTGGAGTTATTGTTCCAGGTGTTAAACATTTACCAACCGTACCCAGATATCGCAAAATCAATAAAATTGACCTTGGGACTGCAGATAAGCTGTGTACTGCTGTTACAGGCATACGAGATCAAATGGAAAGGTTGAATATTGGTCCAGAAAAATCCAACTTTATTATGGTAGAAATTGGTTACGGATTTACAGCCGTTTTAGCTATTGAAAACGGACAGATAATTGACGGAATTGGGGGTTCTAACATTATGGGTTTTAGAGCTTGTGGAAGTCTTGATGGAGAATTAGCTTACTTAATTAAACACATTAAAAAAGAAAACATTTATAAGGGAGGCGTGTCTTTTATTGCTGGATACGAAGATTTAAGCTTAAAAGAAATAACTTTACTAGCTCAAAAAGACGAACAGACGAAGATGGCTCTTAACGCATATGTCTCAGATGTAACTAAAGAGATTTACGGAATTTCTTCATCTTTTTCACGCAAAGATAAACTTTACGAAATATTATTGGCAGGAAGAGGATCAGAATTACAATACATAAAAGATAAAATTATTAGTAGTATAAACATCGGTGCCTCCGTAAAATTGATGAATTCTTATAGCCGCTTATCAAAACGTGCCGCTCAAGGCGCTGCATTCATAGCAAATGGTTTGTTGGGTGGCAAATTTGAACCTATAATTCGTAATTTAAAGATTAAAGAAGCTAAGGGCTCAATTTTAGACGATATTTTTATTCCATTTGATAAAGAAAAACTATTGAGTGATTTAAATTAAGAAAATTTTAATTATAACTGGTATAAATAGTTATCCAATCATAAAGAAAGTTATAGAACCTATTAAAAAATACAAGATTGAAGTATATAAAGCTCCTATAACTATTTCTGCTTTTTTATCGGAAGATTTAGTTGAAGATATTATAAAAGATGTTTCTCTAAGTGAATACGCTTTAATCCTCCTTCCGGGATTCGTTCAGTGGGATACTACAAAAATAGAGGACAAATATTTAATAGATATAAAGAAAGGTCCTGAATTCGCTTCCGATCTTCCTATGATTTTAAAACATTTGGAAACGATTAAATTATCGAATAAGGTTGCAGCAAATAAGTTATTGGAGCTTTCTTGTGAAAATATATATGAAGAAATTGTTAAGGAACAGATCGAAATAGCTAAGAACGATCTTGGATTCCATACTTTTTTTATCAACAAACAAATCTCAGATATTGTGATTGGGCATAATCTTCCTCCTCCGATTATTGCTGAAATTGTTAATTGTCCAGAAAAAAGTAATCAAGAGATAATTAAAAAAGTAAAACATTATATCGAATCTGGTGCCGATATTATTGATATTGGATGTATAGCAAACAAATCATATCCAGACAGGATAAAAGAGATTGTTAATCTTATAAGAAATAAGTTTAATGTTTTAATTAGTATCGATTCAATGGAAAAAAGGGAAGTGTTGGCTGCTGTTGATGAAGGAGTTGATATGATCCTAAGTTTAGATCTTGGAAATTATAAGGATTTCTTAAGTATTCCTAGAGATATACCTATTGTAATATTACCAACAAACATCAAGTCCGCCTATTTCCCTAAAGAACCAGAAATAAGAGTTAAAAATCTATTTAAATTAACGCAAGAATTGAGACAGGAAGGATTTAAAAAGTTAATTGCCGACCCACTATTAGAAACTCCCATCGTTCCAGGGATTTGCAATTCTTTGGAAGCATATTTCTTTTATAAAAAGCAAGTTTTAAAAGAAGAAAATAAAGAATTGGAATTACCTCTATTCTTTGGCATTTCTAATGTAGTAGAGCTTATGGATATCGATTCGGTGGGAATAAATGGGTTGCTAGCAAGTATCGCAATTGAATTGGATATGGGGGTATTATTTACAGTCGAGCATAGCACTAAATTAATGGGCGGGGTAGCCGAGCTTAAAGAGAGCGTAAAACTAAATTATCTCTCAAAATTCAAAAAATCACCTCCAATAAATCACGGTATTAAAATTTTTAAAGCAAAAGGAAAAACTAGTCAAGAAATTCCAGATATTGATAAAACAAATGCTCTTTTTGTAAAGAAATACGACCTTGGCTATACTCCCGACAAGAAAGGATATTTTAAATTCTACGTAAACCATTACGCTAAAGAAATCTACGCTATATTTTTTTCTAACGACAATATTCTTCTTAAGACCTTAATAGGAAGTAGTGCGGAGGCACTTGGTAAAACAATTCTTGAATTAAATTTAACTAACAGTTTGGCTCATGTTAATTATATCGGACGAGAGTTAAGTAGAGCAGAATTTTGCTTGAATTATGGTAAACCTTTTATACAAGACAACTAAATAAGTAGAATAAAAAAAATAAAAATAAATTTTTTAAACTATTTCAAAACAAGTTTTTAAATCCATCCCGGGCTCTAATAACGGAGCTAATTTCACAGTTGATTTACCTAAGTTACCCATGTGTGTTTTCATTGCTTCTTCGCTTTCGTATTTCTCGTAAAAAATAATCGTATTTTTAAATTTGCGACCTGCGACTGTGTGAGGAATGTATTTTAAAGTTCCAGGTTCCGAAGCTTTTATCTGAGGGACAATTTCCTTCAAAACTTCCATTGCCTCATCGAGTTTGCCTTCTTTTACCTTAAGTGTGGCTATTATTGTTACCATTTTCATTTTACCTCGTCCATCTAATTTTGAATTAAGTAATTGCTTGGTCTACGCCAATTACTAATTTTTTTTTGTTTAATCACTTTATATATTTGTTATTGATGATGATTTTAATTAATTTCTAAAAAAAAACCCTAAAAGAAATATACTAGAATAGATAGGTCAAAACACATTTAAAGTGAAAAATGCATATAAGTAAATGTGTCTTAAATTAAATATATCTTAAAATCTATCTTAAATTATTATCAATTGAAGTATTACTTAAATAAAGATAAGAAAATATTAGGAAAGAAATCATGATTCCAAAAAAGATGGATGTTTATCTTCGCGAGCACCTTCCGGAAGCTACTCTAAAAAATAGACTTAAAAAAGATAACGGGAAATGTTATCTAGAATTTACTAATGTTGATGAGCATCTTTTATCAAGGTTGGGAATTGTAAGCGATAGACTTGGTCCCCAGCTTGTAGCCTGTATATGGGACGAGAGCTCACAATTAGAAATTGGTGGATATTTAATAGTCGATAACCTTTCTATGGGAAGACCATCTATGGGAGGTATTCGAATGTTACCAAACATCACTCCCGCTGATATATATAATTTAGCTCGAGGCATGACTTTAAAAAACGCAGCCGCTAACCTTCCTTATGGTGGTGGAAAATCAGGTATTGTAGCTGAACGAACTCTTTCTCCTGAAGAACACGACAAAACAGTTAGCGGTTTTGCCCGTTTGATACGACAATATAAAGATATTTATGTTCCAGGTCCAGATGTTGGAACTAAAGATGCTGATATGAAATTAGTTGCTATAGAAAATGGATTGGATAGCGCTGTATCTAAACCAGCTGATATGGGTGGTAATCGAATAGATGAATTAGGGGGTGCAGCGGGAGGGGTTGTAATTGCGTTGCAAACTTTGTTGAAAATTCTGCCGCGATTGAGAGTTCTACCTCAATTTGCTAATTTAGAAATACCCGAAGAGAGAGATCTTACGATAATTATTCAAGGATTTGGAGCTGTTGGAGCACATGCTTCACGTATACTAAAAGAACGAATCTCTGAGGCCAAAGTAATAGGCATAAGTGATTTAGAAGGTTATTTATATAATAAAAATGGGCTTCCAGTTGAAGAACTTTTCGGTTTATGGAAAAATTTTGGTTTAGTTACTAATACATATTTTAAAGATAAGGTTGCACCAGAGGGTTATAAACATCCAACCAAATTTTCTACAAACGCTAATAACTTACTTCTTGAGAACGCTTTCTGTATGGTACCTGCTGCTCCAATATTTAATTATTTAGGCGTACGCTCTTCTGATGAAGCATCGATGTTGGTCGATCGAATGGGAAAATGGGCTGTAATTATTGAAGGTGCAAATACATACTCTCCAGATCCCAATAGAAGGGCAGCAAGAACCCGTATGGAGCAAATAGTGTATGGCGAAAAAGGAGTGATGATAGCTAACGATTATTTAGTTAATTCAGGGGGGGTAATTTTTGCTGCTCAAGAACATATTATCAAGACACATGAAAACCTTCAAATACCGGACGAAATGCTAGGAAATCATGTAGCAGTAGAAAAATGGCTGAAGGATCACGAAGATGACTTTGCTAAACTATCAAAACAACGCTTAATAGCGGGAGAGGAATATAGAGAAAATGTTATTCACCATAACATGATTGAACTAGTTGATTTATTAGCAGCTAACCCTGACATGCTACCTTGTACAGCTGCGCAGCGTGTAAGCATCCAACGCCTTTCTGCAAAAGAAAGCCAACGAACTGCTAAGGATATAATGGTTCCGACTCCAACAATAGATATGAACAGTAGCATGCAAGATGCTGCCAAGCTAATGATCGACAAAAACAGCGGTATAATAGCCGTTCTTTCCGAAGGTAAACTTATAGGAGTTGCAACCGATTGGGATATAACCCAAGCTACTGCTGATGGTGTGTGTGATGTTATCGTTGAAAAAATTATGACTAAAAATGTCATAACAGCCTCTCCGGATTATACTATGCTAGACATTGTACGTGAATTAGAACAATATCAAATTTCTGCTATGCCAGTGGTTAAGGACGGAAAGGTTTTAGGAAAAGTTAGCGCAGATTTAATAACACAACGTTATGTTTTAAGTCTTTTACAAGATCACAGAATTTAGTGAAATTTTAAGATTTTATATAATGTGTCTCTCTGTGCTGGGCGTTTCCCTGCCGCTTTAATAATTTTCATTATTTCCTCTGGAGATAAGTACTCTCCAAATTCCGCACCTGCACTTTTTGATATATTTTCTTCCATTAATGTCCCAGAAAAATCGTTTACTCCATAATTAAGAGATACTTGAGCAAATTTTGGACCCAATTTAACCCAAGAACATTGAATATTATCAATGTAATTGTTGAAAAAGATTCTTGCTACACAGAAGAGTTTCAAATCTGCCATTCCAAAACTTGGTTTTAAAGGGAAATCTGTTAGGGTCGATAGCATTGGTTTTTCCTTAACAAAGGGTAATGGAACAAATTCAGTAAAACCCAAAGTCTCTTTTTGAATCTCCCTTAACACCTCAAGGTGTTTGATTCTGTCTCGTAAATCTTCGATATGTCCATACATCATAGTTGATGTAGTAGGGATACTTAATTTATGAGCTGTCCTTATCACATTAATCCATTGAGATGTTGATAATTTATTAGGGCATATGATTTTCCTAATGTTATCAACTAAAATTTCAGCGGCAGTGCCGGGCATTGAATCTAATCCCGCTTTCTTTAATTCTTTTAATGTATTTTCAATAGAATTTCCATATAATTTTGACATATAAAATACTTCTTGAGGTGAAAAAGCGTGCGTATGCATGTTAGCATCGACATCTTTTACATTCTTCAATATATTTAGGTAATAATCAAAATCTAATTCGGGATTTATTCCACCTTGGATGCAAACCTCTGTACAACCAGCAGTTTTAGCGTCCAAAACTTTTTTTCTAATTTCTTCATGAGTTTGTAAAAAACTTTCTTTATTCTTATTTGAAACACTAAAAGAGCAAAATTTACAATCTTGATAACAGATATTTGTAAAATTTATATTTTGATTTATAATAAATGTTACAAGATTATTTTTCTTCTCAAAACAAATCTGATCAGCTATTTGTTGCAAAGCAAAAAATTCTTTCCCTGTAACTTTTAGTAGTTTAAGAGCTTCTTCTTGACTGATCTCTTCCGAATCTTCCGCTTTTTTGAGAATTTTTTTAATATCTGGTTTGATATGACTATATAATTCAGACATTTTGATTAATATTATCTATCGTTTTTTTAATATTTTTGGAGCAGAATCCCTTTTTATTGATAAATTTATTATAAATTGGTAATCTCTCTTCCAGTTTATACTCTTTTTTTTCACATATCTTTTTTAAATAATCTATTTTAGGCCATGTATGCTCCGGGTTGATATAATCTAAGGTAAAAGGGGAGATTCCACCAAAATCATCAATACCCATTTCGATGGCTTCTGTCTCGTAATTCTGGATTAAATTGGGTGGTACTTGAATAGCAATCTCATTTTCAAATATTAATTTTGCGATTCCAGCAGTTTTGAGGGTTTCTTCAATAGTAATGGGGGTTCTTGGATGATATCGTATACCCTTTTTCTCTATAAAGTTTTGTATAATAACTTCTTGTATATGACCATATTTATAATGAATTTCTTTAATTAAAAACAGATCTTTTATTCTATCTTCAAAACTTTCTCCAATTCCTAATAATAAACCAGTAGTGAAGGGAATTTTTAACTTTCCCGCATTTTTAATGTGTTCGATTCGATTTTCGGGTATTTTACCGGGCGAGTTTTCGTGAACTCCACCGTTTTTAAAAAGATTTTTGCAGGTACTCTCTAACATTAAACCCATACTAGCGTTATAATCCTTTAAACTTTTTAATTGCTCAAATGTAAGCAAGCCAATGTTTGTATGGGGCAAAAAATTCATGTGTAATAGATTTGTGCTTAAATTCTTAACAAACTGTAAGAAATCGCCAAAATTTCTTTTTTCTAACTCTTTCTGAACTATCTGAAAACTATCTGGAAGTTCACCCGACATTAATAAAGCCTCCTTACATCCATATTTTACGGCATTTTGAGTTATTAAATCAACTTTTCCATCTTCAATTAACACAACATTTTTTTCCCCTATTTCTTTAGCGATCTTATAGTTATAAAAACAGTATCCACATAGATTTTGACAATAATTAGAAAGGGAAAGGGTGAAATTCTTAGAATATGTAATAATTTTTTGATCTTCTTTATCTAACTCATTTTTTATTTCATTAGCTTTTTCTTTTATCTTTCTGATCGATAAAGATTTTAATTCTTTTACTTTTTTTATATCTTCCGTCATTTTCCCTTTTTATATTTTAGAATTACATAATTATTTCTATGATCCACACCAGATAAGACATAATTAGGACTTTCAAGCATTTTTGAGAAGCCTTCTCCCTCTACGAGACTAATAGCATCTTTACCGCCAACGATCCAAGGGGCAATTGTTAGCCTTATTTCGTCTACTAAATTATCTTTAATAAAACTCCAATTCAAATTGCCCCCTCCCTCTAGTAGAATCTTTTTTATTCCATTTTGATATAAAAGTGACATTAGTTTAACTATATTAACTCTGCGCCCTTTACCTGATTTTATAATCTTAATGTTTTTTAATTCGAAATCTTTTATTTTCTCCAAAGGAACATTTTCAGTTATACATATGATCGTGGGGTAAACTTCTGGTTTATATTTTATCACGTTTGAATCAATTGATATTGAAAGAGTACTATCTAGTACAATTCGATAATATCCGTTATGATTGTAATATTTAATATGAAGTTTCGGATTATCTTTTAAAATCGTCCCTTTACCTACCATAATTGCATCAACCTCTGTTCTTAGTTTATGTACGGCTTTCCAGTCTTCTTCGTCAGAAATGTCTGGGTCTCCTATCTTAGAAGCGATCTTACCGTCAATTGTCATAGCAGCGCTCAAAATTATGTAAGGATACTTAATTCCTTTCAAATACTACCTCCCCTTTAATATGTGTTTTTCTGATATTTTCAGACTTTGATCTTTGGACAATAATCCGATAAATGTTTTTGCGATCAATCTTATATGAATAATAGTTCGGGTCAGATAAATTTAGTAAAAAAAAATCAGCATATTTCCCCTCTGAAATTGACCCAAATTCTTTTTCTAACCCAAAATTTTTAGCAGCATTAATACTTACCATTTTCAATAAATCTTTTGAAGAAAGATTATTATTAATTTTATCACTTGGTAAAACACGAGAAATTCTATATAGATAACGCATTTCTTCGAACAAATCAATCGTATTTGCCATTACATTATCAGTCCCCAAACTTACAGGAATTTTTAAACTATTAATTTCATTTATTGGTGGAAATCCAACTCCAAAATAACCGTTACATCGAGGACATAAAATTAAATGAATATTTCTACCCTTTATTTTTTCTAAATCTTCTCTTGTATAATGAGTTCCATGTACAATTACATCAATTAAATTATCCCTGATTATTTCATTAAAAAGTGACTCGTTTCTCGAGAGTTCAGCGTTGTGGCACGCTATAATTTTTTTTAAATCTTCTTTTTTTAAACTACTTAATTTTTCTTTGCTTTTAGGAGAAAGATGCTTATAACTAACAAACCCCAAACCATCAGCATTTTTAAACACAGTTTCTATATCAACTGAATTATTATCCCTTCCTAAAATGAGTTTATTAATAGGGGAGTTTTTTAAAGTTTCTTTTAAAAGATCAACACCTTTTAACCCATTTTCTCGAAAGTCCACAAAGAATGTTATGCCATTTGCTAGCATTTCTAAAACTGCTTTTTTTATCCCTTCAATTTTAGTTTCGTTTGATATTGTGTTTAACAATTTATGCTTTAATCCATTTGGAGGGGCAACAACATCGATTAAATCTTTGTTAAATCCCTCCTCTTTCGCAAAACTATCGCCAATATGAATATGGGAATTAATTAGTCCTGGAACTAATAAAGTACTTCGTCCTTTCCTCGAGATATTAATATTATTCGTAATATTATCGCAAGAAATTGTTCTAATCTTTCCGTCTTTATCTACTTCTATTGAAATATTTTTTTTTAGCTCTAAATTGTCTCCAATTAGCCCATATTTACTATATATCGCATTTTTAGGCATATTAAATTCAAATTTTGTTTATTCCTATTTCAAGAAATAATATAATAGAAAATATATTATAAAAATTATAAAAATTGGTACTTCATAGAAATAACGAGCAAAAAATTAGGTGTTAATTAATTCATCAGTTTAAGAAAGATTTACAAGGCTCTGGTTCGATAGTTGATATTCCAATAGATCAAGTTGGTATCGTAGAAGTAGAGAAAAAAGTTGAGATTATTCATGAAAATAAACGGTTTTCTTTTTACCCCAAAATATCTGCCTTAATCTCTTTGCCAGCTCAACAGCGTGGTATACATATGTCTCGAACCTCAGAAACTATTGAAGAAATTATAAATGAAGTAATTTTTAAACCCACTCCATCCGTTGAATTAGTCGGAGATAGGATTGCTAGAAAATTGTTAGAACGGCATCCTTATACCAAAAAGATTCATGTAAAATTAGAAGGAAAAATAATTGTTCAGGGTAAAGACGAACATCAGAGAACCATCCAGAAAGCATATGAAATTAGCTCATTTGTAAAAGCAAAGAAGAAAGAACAAGAACAAGTCGATTTTAGTTATTACATTGGAGCCAGTGCTGTTGGTATGACGGTTTGCCCCTGTGCTAAGGAAATGAGCCAAGAATACGCTGAGGAAGTTATTAAAAATAGGCAAGATCTTAACCTTTCTGATGATGTGATTAAAACTCTTCTTAATATCCTACCTTTTAGCTCTCATAATCAACGTTCAATTGGGACTATACTTGTTCAAATAAAAGATTTAAATAGCAATAAGATAGATGTGTTAGATATCATTGATATTATTGAAGAATCGATGAGTGGAAAAATACAGTCTGTTCTGAAAAGACCTGAAGAAGCCAAACTTGTTAGAATTGCTCATTTAAAACCGCTATTTTCTGAGGATGTAGTAAGAGAAATGGCAAAAAACTTTATTTTAAGAGATTTTCCAAACCTAGAAGATGATTTTAAAATAACTTTTAAAATTGAAAGTTACGAATCTATTCATCCGCATAATGTTTTTGCCTCTCTAAAGACAACTATTGGAGAATTAAAAAAACATTTAAATATTCAATAATTTTAAAATTGATGATTACTGGCATTGAAGTCGTAATAATTTTTATTTGCCTATCTTTTCTTCTTTAAAAAATGTTTATAGATAGTTATATAATTTTTTACAGATACAATTTTAGGATTACGCCTAAAACTTGATGGGATGGTAGCACTACAACGTGAGCAGAGGTTTGAAGTTCGCATCCAATCTTTAAATTCATCAGCATGAGCGGGATATCTGCAATTTGGACATACAACTATTCCTCTACCTCTGTCTCCAGGAAGTTTTGGTAAATTAAAACAAAAGATACATTTGAAATCATCTACTGTAAGATATGATGCTCTTGGTTTATATTTATTTAGATCACGAACTTTTGAAGTTGGTTTAACACGAGTAGAACGTGAAGTATTTGCTGTTCTAGTCCTTGCCGTTTGTCTATGTGATGTAGGGGTTGTTCTTGACGATTGGGTTCTAGATCTTGTTGTACGTGTAGTTGTTCTAGTTGATGGTGATGTATTAGTTGTACGTGTTGTGCGTACTCTTTGTCTCTGGGTTGAAGGTGTGGTCAAATTATTGATCCTTCTAGTACGGTCAGCAATGTAATCCCGAGTTAACGTTGGTATTGATGAACCAGGACTAGTAAATCCAAAAACAATTAATATTAAAACTATAGCTATGAAAAGTAATAGGAGATTTAAGTCTAATGGAGAAAATTCAATAAAATTATAAATAGTTATCCAATAGGCAGTAATAAAAATAAGAACTGAGAATGATAGAATATATCCCAGCGTCCTTGCTTTTACTGATTTTCTTCCAAAATAGATTACATTATATTTCTTGAAACAACGATATAAAGAATATAAACCATACATTACAAATGGAAAAGCAAAAATTAGACTCCAAAAACTAAAATATATGCCACCAATAAGACTTTCTCCCAATAGACCAGTAAAAGAACCCCATATGGAGTAAAAAATCCCGATAAATAATGGGAGAATCACAAAAAATGCAGTATTGTGCGGTGAATTAAACTCACGGTGGTGCTTGATATTTTCAAAAATCCTTATTGTAAATATTATCCATAATCCGATTAATAACCATGTAAAAAAAAAAGTTAAAGAATATGAGATTAAACCATGAATTAAGCCAATAATTAGAAATATAATAATTATTACCCTTAACACTTTTTTTTTTTTCATAGTTTAATATTCACCTTAAAAACTATTCATTATTCTTCATCATATTCCAAATAAACTGGTTTCCCTTCAATAATAGGATTCATAAATTCTAAAATTTCTGGTAACATTCTCACATCTAAATGCCCCTTAATATCAAATGGAATTGAAAACCATTTTTTTGTTTTAAAATTAGCACGATAAATTTCAAAACCTAAAGATTTCCCGTTAATCTGATATGGATCAATAACAAGCGCAATAGCTTTATCCCATAATTTTTGATATCTTGCTTGAGTTCCTAAGTCTTCTTGTGACATAAAACATCCATAAGAAGGATGAGAATGATACCATCCACAAATAAACAGATTATTTTTTTTAATATCTTTGAAGGCTCTAACATAATTTTTATAATCTTTAATTTCAGCATATACTGCTGTACCATGCCCCATCGGATACACATCTTCAACATGAAGAATTCCTTTTATATTATCGTATTTTCCTGCAAGCAATCCTATTACTTCAACCCAATTCTCTCTTTGCATTTTAGAATGTGCGTATTTTAATGAATGGCTAGCGATTTTAAGGACAGATTTTACAGTCAAAGATATTTCAACTTTATCATTTCTAGCTACAGTTTTAATTGGTTCCATAGGAATTGGCTCAAGATTGGCTTTAATTTCTTTTGAATGTTCTAAAGGCTTTGCTTTAATAATTTCAGTGGTTAATTCTTCCTGCAATTCTTCTAGTTGTAATTCGGTATATACTTCTTCAAGTAATTCCATTTTAATTTTTTCCTTAATTTTCTGTTTTATTGCATCTCTGAGCGCATTATCATCATTATTCATTATAAACTCACCATTTATCTTTGGCATATTTCTTTACAAGACTTTTTACTTTTTTGTCAAAAAGCTTCGGATCTTTCATCATTTCTATTGCAGCTTTCCTATTAAAAACATCAGTGGGATTAACATATTTACCACGGGTGTTTAACATGGCAATTATTGCTTGAACAACAGTAACTGCTGTTTTTGAAGGGCTCCATCCCCCTTTTTTACCCGTTAAAGAAGGATCTACTAAAGCTAAACAAATATTTCTCTGTCCCTTATATTCACTTGGTTTTGCCCAAAAATTGGGATGCCAAATTGGAGTATGCAATCTTACGAAAGGAGGTTGTTTAGGATACTGAACAGGGAATCTCATTTCCAACTTAAAAAAACCTCCTGCATAAGCTGTACCTTTAGGACCTTTAATTGTGATCGCTAAGTGATCAATACTCTTTTTTTTCGGATTAAATGGCTTTAATTGGATAATTGTACCTTGTTTAAGCAATCTTTTTAATCCCGAAAAATCTCTAGAAACACGACTGGTTCTTATACTCATTTTCTCAACCCTTTTTATTTTATTTTATTTTTTTTTAATAGTTTTTTCTCAAAAATCATTTTTGATTTAATTTTTATTTTAATTTTAATGTAACGTAAATTTCTCCACCCTTAAATCCCACAACGGTCAGAAACTCGTAATTTCTTAGTCCATTTTCGATCACATTTTGCTCTAAATCTAAAACCATGATATCATTGAAATCCTGTAAGGTAACAACTGGTTCAAATTCAGGTTCCAATTCATATCCATTTTTTTGCAATGTTCTAATGATGTTCATGCAAGGTGATTGACCTTTCATTTTTATGGCAACACGTCTTACGTTTTTACCACATTGAGAACATTCTGGATTTCTCTTCTTTTCAATATGATACAGTTTCATTGTCATTCCATTAAATATAACATAACTTGAAATAGGTCGTCCTAAGCTCTTATGACCTCTTTTCCAATGCAAAATTTTCACAGCTTCATGTGATTCTAAAGCAGAAATAATAGCATTAATAGTAATGATCCCAGGATCATGACGATCAATGATTTTAACTATATCATCAGAAGTATATTCAGGTAGGAAATTATGCTTATTCACTAATTCATTTGCAACTTTTTGGATAAATTCAATATCTTCTATATTTTTTGGGTTCGGATCTTTATCAAATTTTTCTTTAAAGGTCATATCTCCTTTAAAAAGACAATGAATCCGTTTTCGGGGGATACCTACCACTGTACAGGCTGCCATTTCATCGCTTTCTCCTACTGGTAGTGGATTACATTCATAACAAGCATTCCGATACGGAAAGATTGAATACATATGTCCGTAATAACCAGATGTACCTCCATCCACAAGTGGTTTTTTAAATCGTATACATTGCGCATTTAGGTTCAAACGGGAGTTCATTGAATCAAGGCCCCCAATAACAACATCAGCTGCATGATATAAAGCAGGATCTAACCTTTCTAAGGAGGTGTGATATCCTTTTACAGTAATATTAGGATTAATCTTGATTAGCTTATTAGCGGCTACAATAGCTTTCGGTTCTCCTAACTTTGCATCAACAAAAAGAATTTGACGATTCAAATTGGAATGTTCAATAATGTCTAAATCAACAAGATCTAAATGACCTACGCCTAACATGGCTAAGTTTTTAGCAATTTCGCAACCTAACCCACCAATACCTACAATTAACACTCTTGAGTTTTTTACCAAATTCTGAGACCATCCTTCCAAACGAAATTGCCGATCGTATAAATCTCTCTCTTCCACTGTCATTCCTTTAGCAAAAAAATCTGATTCCTTATCCAATATCATCACTATTATTATTAATTGAAAAAATAAAAAAATTGAAGGGCTTAATGCCCTTATATTAGACTTTATGAAAAGAAATATTTAAAAGTATCCAGCAGTACTTGCTGGGATCAAGAGAATGTCGTCGCCATCACTAACATTATAATCTTTTAATTGACTATCCTCATCCATTGTTCTTCCTCCAGAGGAAAGATGAAATTCTTCAGGATCAAGTCCATATAAATTTCCTAATGTTCGTTTGATGTCACTTACATTATTAGCGTCGTTCACAGTTAACTTTTCCTTCTTTTCACCAGGACCAATAGTTGACATGAAATATAAAGTCAACTTCTTGCCTGTTGAGGGTGTTTTACTTGTTGATGGAGTCTTAGATTTAACTGGTTCTAATTCCTCATCAAAATCGTTGTCAAAACTCATTCAAATCACTTTATCTTTTTTTTTTTTTTATTTTTTTTTAAGAATTTAATAAAATGATATTAAAATGATATTAAAAAACTCTATGGAATGATTTTGAAGTTTTATTAATTTTAAAAAGTGAAAGAAATAATATATTAAGTAGAGTTCCTAAGAACATATATTTATAAATTGAATGACGATTTATTAATATATATTGGTGAGAATACTGTTTAGAAAGAAGATTTGATTAATAAATTCAGACCATTTAACATAATAAAAACTTTAGCTTATGAGCTCTCCGAATAACCTTCAATCTATTGTTTGTGATTTGATAAGGGAATATTTAAAAAAGAAACCTTTCTTTTCAATAGAAGATATTGTAGAATACGTAAATCTTAGAACAAGGTTAAATCCTAATATAAATCGAAATAAAATAGAAGTAATCCTAAAATCCTTGATAAAAAAAAGAATTATTGTTCCTGGAACAAAATTAATGAAAAACAATATTATTGAACATCCAATAAGGAATGAGATCTTTAACTATATTAAGAAATACCCATCAAATATCAATGAAATAATGAGAGCCATTAACATTGGAAGCAATCAAGCACTATGGCATTTATCTTGTTTAGAAAAATTTAGATTTACTAGATCAAAAAAAATTGCTAATCAAAAAATAATCTTTGAATATGATTCAAATCCAGAATATGATATGTTATTTTTTTATTTAAAACGAAATATCGTTCAAGAAATAATTGATTTTATGATTAAAGAAAATAAAGCGTTAAAGGGTACTGAAATCTCAACTGGATTAAAAAAGAATTATAATACGATAAAAAAGTATCTTGAAATATTAAAAAATCTGGATTTAGTAACAATCGAAAAAGAAAATAAAAAGGTTTCTTTTAAAATCAATGCAGAGAAATACTATAAGATAAGAGAATCAATTTTAGGTGAGTGAGCATCAAAATTTCAAACTTATTCCAATGGGATTTATATTTTGAATTATATATTAGAAATTTGAATAAATTTTATCATAAAAATCATGAGGAAGAATTTTAGAGTCTTAAGTCTCATAACTCTTTACGTAGGGATAACATTTGTCTATTTAATTCTTATCTTTTTACAAGTAGAAAATGTTCCAGTATATCTCTTTTTAACAATTGGCAGTGTTGCTGTGCTATCCACAAGCACTATCTACACAGTTGTTCAATCTAATAATACCCCCATTGTGAAAATGAAAGATATTAAATCTTTTCCTAAGCAAAAACTGAGTAAGAAAAAAACTAGTGCTCTACTTGAGGATTACTTTGATGCAATGCCTTTAATAGATAAATATGCGAATGCGATGGAATCATTTGAAGAAATAGAATCGATGGATGATTATATTTTTACTATTTTTAACAAAGAGCAAATAGCTAAAATTGATCTCTTAGGATTATCAAAAATGGATAAAATATTTTTCCTTCGAGAGATGTTATATTTTGAACCTGATGAAAGAAAAGAATTAATTGATAATATGTTAGAAGCTAAGAACCTAACTGGGGAACAGGTGATATACAACCCACCATTGCATACTATTGGGATGGATGAGAAGGTACGTGTATATATAAGATCATTAGTCGAGCCAGGTGAGAAAACTAAGATTCTCATAATTGAAACGTTTGAATTAGTAAGTGTCATTAAAGAAAAAGTTGGAATACTATTTGATTATAATCTAGAAGGTTTTCTATTATCATCTGGGGGGATTTTATTAGATGAAGCTCTTCTAATAAAAGACTATGCTATTGACGATGATGACGAAATTGCGCTAATTCCATCAAGAAAAAAATAGAAGTGAAAAAAGAAAAAAATATTATTAAATTGTCTCTATCTTTCCAATCTATTCAACCAGCTACGCTAGCTGGAATTAGTAATATATCATCTCCATCAACCACATTATAATCTTTTAACTGGTTATCCTCATCCATGGTTACGCCGCCCGAAGATAAATGAAAATCAGCAGGATCTAAAGCAAATAGATTTGCTACAGTCTCCTTGATATCTCCCACCAGATTGCCCGTGAAAACAAGTAATTTTTGTTTTTTCTCACCAGGTCCTATGGTTGATAGAAAATACACTGAAATCTTTTTTCCTTCATGTGAGATTTCATGATCTGGAGTTTTAACTGTAAAATCTTCCGTGGGGGACTTTGTAGAAGGCTCATCTAATTCTTCATCTATGTCTTCGTCAAATTCCTCGTCAAATTCCTCGTTAAAATCTTCCTCAAAATCCATTAGATACACACCATTAGTTTAGAATTATAAATTTTATATTTCTTTTATAGAAATAATGGAAATGATAATATATAAATCGACAGCAAAAATTGTCTAAAAAGTAAATTGCAAACACTTTAGAGTGAAAAACAATATAATATACTTAAAAATTTATATGAGTTTTTACAAGTACCATGAATGATAAACCCATTCCTAAATACCAAATTCGAGAAAAAACACCTGAAGAGCAATTAGATGTTATTCCAGATGTGAAATTACTCAAAAAAATTAAGGAAGAAACAGCAAAATTGAACAAAGAGAAAAATGAATGGGAACAGGTTATTAAAAAAATTGAAGGATACCACGAAAATATTGAAGATTTAGAAAAGAAAAGAAAAAAAAAAGAACTTCAAGTGAGAGACCTACAAAATAAACATGAAAAATTAAAAAATGAATTTGACACTATGAGAAATGAAATAAAGCAAAGTAGAGATAATCTAGATCAAAAAAATGCTAACTTAGAACGATATCAAGAGAAACTACAAGGATTAAAAGATGAGATAGAGAGTGAGAAAAAATATTTAGAAAAAGATAAAGAAAGAGCAAAAGATAGAATTAAAGAAATTAAAACTAAAATACCTGGAATGGAACGGAGAGAAAATGCGCTAGAGAGAACTATTGAAAGGTTGGAAAACGCATTAATGGATTTAAGAAATGAAGTTAAGAATTTAACGAGAGAAAGAGATAATCTTACCAAAGAAGTCAATAGTTTGAGAAGAGATATAATAGACGAAAAAAATCGAATTGAAGATGAGAAAAGAAAATTAAAAGATGAAAAAGAAAAAGTTCGCTATAAAAAAAAAGAGCTAAATCTTCAATCTCGTGAAGTTGATAAAAAAAAAGAAGGATTAAGCAAGTATAAAGAGAATGCAGATCGTGATGTAAGAGAATTAGAAAGAAAGAAAAAAGGGCAAGAAGCAAGATTAAAGGAATTAAATAGAAAAGTTCCTAAGCAAGAAGATACTTATTATTCTTTAGAACATAAAATTCGTAATTTAGAGAATAAACTTAAAAAATTAAAAAATGAGTCTAAACAATTGGAAAAAGAAAAATCGATGATACAAAATGAAAAACAAGCGATTAGAAGGGAAAGAGAAAAGTTAAAAAGTGACAAAGAGAGATTTCTTAGAGAAAAACGAGATTTTGAAAGAGAGTTAAGAAAAATTAAAGAGATTCCAAAATATAAAATCAAATCAAAAACCCCTTCAAAATATTAATTATTAAGTCTGGGATACTTATGGAAATTCCAAAAGGAATTGAAGGAGATTACCTTGAAACAAAACAAAACCATCTATTTTTTGATATAAAAGGTATTCATCACCCTAATGATCGTAAGATTTGTTTTTTAAGATTTTATCCTGATCAAAATGGAGATAGAATAAAGGATGATATTAAATTTAAAAAAATCTATTCGCTCGATGAGAGATACTCAAAATTAAGAGAGCATTATCCTCAACATCTATTCTTTTCGAAAAATTTTGATTTAGAACTTCAAGGAGTAAAATTAGAAGATATAAAACAAATTTACACCCCTAGAGCCTATTTTAAAAAGCTTAAAGATAAAAGTGATTTAATAGAAACAGAAATTCAGTCTAAAAATCTATGTGAACTTTTAATTGATAAAGGTGATATTCCAGAAAACTCTATTGGGATATCGGGGTCTCCTATGATTGGATTAGACAAAAAAAGTTCAGATATTGATTTAATTATTTATGGTACTCAAGTTAGTTTAGAATTTCAAGATAAATTAAAAAATATTTTTCAAGCTTCAAACAATTGTAGTATGTATAATTTAGAGGAATATAAAACTCATTATAAATGGAGAGTCGGAGGGTCTGATATTAACTTCGAAGA
>Ga0209121_10000800_pt1 | contig 33506 bp, 32 predicted proteins | sample Cruoilmetagenom3_FD_187292 | JGI IMG/M metagenome (GOLD analysis project Ga0209121, IMG submission 187292) | Oil polluted marine microbial communities from Coal Oil Point, Santa Barbara, California, USA - Sample 3 (SPAdes) (version 2) | ecosystem: Environmental > Aquatic > Marine > Oil seeps ... | reverse complement strand
GCGGAACAGTCGGGGCACAGAGGGCGCTGGCGGCATTGGCGGCTGTCGTGACTACCAGCAACAGGCCCACAAGCGTTAATGTTGCCAGCATCCTATACATCTTACGTCCCCACTCCACTATAAGGGTGCAACGCACTTGTTTCTTGCCATTTCGGCGATTTCGTCCAGCAGATTGCACCGTAAAACAGGCATATTTGTAGCAAAAGTGCGTTGCACCTTGAGATGCGATCTATCAGAGTCGCTACGCAGAGCCTACTATCGGGGCCAAGGGCTAAGGGCTAGATGAGAGTATACATCAGGACAGAATCATTAGCAAGCCTCCCAACCACCCTGCCCACCTGTCCCAGCGGCCGGACGACCAAGCCAAGCAGCGTGGCGACGCCTCTGCAGATCATCACCCCTGGTTGGGCAGGGAAGATGAGTAAGTTAAATCAAACGCGAATAGCCTCTTAACAACTTCTGAACATCTTGTTGGTATACTTGGGTTAGTTCAATCGGGCAGTGCAAGCATTGCCCCTATAACCCAAGGAGGTGCAAAATGTTCAAGCGAATCAGTATAGGTATATTGGCGGTGATGGTATTGGCTCTGGGCGTGACCGGCGTCGTGTTGGCCCAGGAGCCTACACCGCCAGCAGAGGGCCTTCTTCCTTTCGGCGGGGCTCGTACCGGTGAAGGCTTCGGGATGCCTGGGATGCAAGGTGGTCGTGGAATGCATGGTCAGCAGCCCGAGGCTCTCGCCAACGCATTGGGTCTGACCGTCGAGGAAGTACACGCGGCGCTGGCCGGGACTGTCGCTGAACTGGCGGAGTCCCAAGATATGACCATAGAGGGTATCGTGGACGCCCTCATCGCCCCTATGATCGAGCGTGTCCAGCAGGCGGTGGACGATGGCCGCATCACCCAGGAGCAAGCCGATGAGCGGATCGCGCAGATGGAAGAGCGCTTGCTCGAAGGGTTGGAGTCCGGGTCGTGGTTCAGCATGGGACGTGGTGGCTTCCGTGGCCGTCTGGGCGGCGCACAGCCCACGCTGCTCGCCGAAGCATTGGATATGACTGTCGAGGAGTTGCAAGAGGCGCTTACCGGCGGCCAAACCGTCGCTGAGCTGGCAGAGGATCAGGGTGTGGCCCTGGAGGACATCGTGGACGCCCTCATCGCCCCGCGTATCGAGCGCATCCAGCAGGCAGTGGAAGATGGTCGCATCACCCAGGAGCAGGCCGACGAGCGGATCGAGCAGATGGAAGCACGCATGCTCGAAGGACTGGAATCTGGATCGAGGTTCGGTATGAGAATGGGGCGCGGTGGCTTCCGTGGCCGTCCAGGTGGGATGCGAGACGGGCGCCGGGGCGACGCCACAAGCACTCCCCGTTTCCCTGCGTCGGCCGCCCCGTCTGACTGACGATCGGTAGCCCACGACCGCGACCAAGAGAGGAATGCCAAAGCAGATCGGAGCGTGACTACCACCCTCCCGCAGGTTTGGACGTTTCTTGGGCGCAAAAGCGTGTCTCGGTTGGACATTCAGGCCCGCAAACGCTGTCAATCGTAACCTGCGGGAGGGTAGGCTGAGAACTGCTACACTTTCCCAAACCGACTCCAGTTGCCATCGGCGGCTGGAGTCGGTATAATGTGCCAAGATGAAGATTCTAATTGTTGACGATGAACCGCGCATCGTAGATGGTGTGCGCAAGTATTTTGAGCAGGCCGGCTTTGACGTGCTGGCGGCGTATGATGGCCCCACCGGGCTGTCCCTGGCCCGCGCCGAGAAGCCCGATTTGGCGGTGCTGGACTTGATGCTGCCCGGCATGGACGGGCTGGACGTCTGCCGGGAGTTACGGCGCGAGTCGAACGTGCCGATCATCATGCTCACCGCACGCGTCGAAGAGACCGACAAGCTCGTCGGGCTAGAGTTGGGCGCCGACGACTACGTCTCCAAGCCCTTTAGCCCCCGCGAACTGGTGGCCCGCGCCCGCGCTGTGCTGCGACGGGTTCAGGCAACGGACGCGCCCTCCGCAACGAAGACCTACCGCTTTGGAGACGTTGTCTTTGACGTGGCGGCGCAACGGTGTGTCATTAGCAAGGGCGAAGGCGAAAGAGATCGGGTTGTGCCACTGACGCCGACGGAATTCAGCCTGCTGCACGTCCTGGTGCAGCATCCGGGGCAGGTGCTCAGCCGTATGCAACTCCTGGAAGCGGCGCACCTGGGCGTCTACGACGGCGTCGAGCGCACCGTTGACGTGCACATCCACAATCTGCGCCGCAAACTGGAACCCGACCCCTCACACCCGCGCTACATCCATACCGTCTTTGGCGTGGGATATCGGTTCAGTGATGAGGAAGTGATCTGATTTGAGCGATCCGTTGCTGTCCTGCGATCCGTGTTCTTCTGCCAATCCAAAATCCCTCCGCGTCCGCCTCACCCTCAGTTTCCTGGGCGTCATTGTGGCGACCGCTGGCCTGGTCGTCGTGATGGCGACTCTCATCACCGCCAACCGTTTCACTTACATGGTCTCGTCCGCCGGGCAAAGGTATGCCTGGCGGCTGGCTCCCCTCTTCTCCGAGTACTACGTCCAGACTGGGGGGTGGGGCGGGGTCGAAGCACTGGTAGCGAGATGGGAGCCAGTAGGCCAGAGGCCAGGTCGTCCAGCACCAAGGGCGGAGATGCTGCTGAACGCCAGGGACGAGCGTTTGTTGCTGCTGGATGCCAACGGGCAGCTCATCGCTGATAGTGATCCGCAGGGCGAACCAGTGCGCCTCTTACCTGCCAGCCTGGACAAAGGCGCGCCGATCCTCGTCAATGGGCAGCAGGTGGGTACATTGATCGTCGCCTCAGGGCTGGGAAGACTGACCTCCTACCAGGACACCTTTCTGCGCCAGGCCAACAGGCTGATGCTGATCGCAGGAGTTGTGGCCGTGCTGGCTGTGCTGGCCGTCAGCGGGTTCCAGGCGCGACGCATCGTCGCGCCTGTGCGCGCGCTGGCCGAGGCGGCGCGCCAGGTTGCCAGCGGCGATTTGTCCCAGCGCGTCTCCGTCACCAGCCAGGATGAACTTGGGGAGATGGCTATCGCGTTCAACACGATGGCTGCGGAGTTGGAACGGCAACACGAACTGCGGCACCGCGCGATGGCCGACATCGCCCACGAGCTTCGCACGCCGCTCAGCGTCCTGCAAATTCAGTTGGAGAGTATCGAGGATGGCCTGACCGTGCCCACGCCCGAGGTCATCGCCGGGTTACAGACCGACGTCGCGCACTTGCGCCGCCTGGTCGATGATTTGCGAGTGCTCTCCCTGGCCGAGGCGGGCGAGTTGCAGATGGAGACTGAGCCAGTGGAGATGGTCAATCTGATTCAGGACGTCGTCAATCGCGTGCAAGGGGCGGCCCGCGCCAAGGGCATCACCCTGGACACGCGGGTACCCGATACAGCACTACCGGTTACCGGCGACCCGCAACGGCTGGCCCAGGTGTTGCTCAACTTGCTGTCGAACGCGATACAGCACACCCTGTCCGACGGGCAGATCACCGTGAGCGCCCAGCGGGTCGAGGAAAACGGGGAGCATGGGGAGGAGGTACAGGTGACAGTACAGGACACCGGCGAGGGCATCCCGGTCGAAGATCTCCCCCATGTCTTCGAACGTTTCTACCGGACCGATCGGGCGCGCAGCCGCGAGACGGGCGGCAGCGGGCTGGGCCTGTCCATCACCCGCAGCCTGGTCGAAGCCCACGGCGGCCGCTTGTGGGCGCACAGCACGGAGGATAAGGGCAGTGCCTTTATCTTTGCGTTGCCTTTGAGTTATGACATCGAGTAAACAGGATTAAACGAATATGAGGAGATTCGATGAAGAAACGCAGAACCTGGACCATTCTAATTATCGTGCTGCTTCTGGCAGCCGGGGGCGGCTATGCGGCCTACACTCGCTACTTTGCCCTGGCACTGACTGGAGAGCCACAGGAACCAACGTTACAGACGGCAACGGTGTACCAGGGCGACATCGTCATCACGGCTGATGGCAGTGGTGAACTTGTACCTGCGGCTGAACTGGAGCTGGCCTTTCGGACCAACGGTGTGCTGGACGAGGTGTTGGTGGGAGTCGGCGATCAGGTGCAGGAAGATGACGTGTTGGCCCGGCTGGAGACGGACAAGCTGGAACGGGCCGTGGCCGAAGCCGACGTCGAAGTACAATTAGCCCAGCTCGACCTGGCCGATGTCCGCGACGGGCCAACCGATGCGGAACTGGCCAATGCCAGCGCCGCCTTGCGGGACGCCCGGGTCGAGTTGACGCTCGCGCAGGACGCCTACGAAAACACGTTCGACTCCAATCTCGATGCTATTGTGGATTCTCGCAAGGTCGACTTCGATTGGTGGATTGGCTATTATCAAGGGCAGAAAGGCAAGTACGAGGAGGGGCATCTCAGCCAGGCCGATCACGACTGGGCGATGGCTGCGATGATCGAGGCGGAAGGACGCTGGGACGCGGCCATCAATCAGGCACTCGCAGAGGAAACCCAGACCAGGAGCCGGGTGACCCAGGCCCAGAATGGGGTCTACCAGGCGCAGGAGGATCTGGAACTCCTGGAGAGCGAACCGCTGACGGATACGCTTACCCGGGCCATACTGGCGGTGGATCAAACGTTGCTGGCGCGTGAAGAAGCGCTGGCCGACCTGGAAATGGCAGAACTCTATGCTCATTTCGATGGCGTCGTGATGGATGTTACGGCGATAGTTGGCGAACAAGTGGGCGCCAATGCGCCCATCCTCACCCTAGCCGACCTGCAGGAGCCGCTGCTGTGTTTCTGGGTGGAGGAGACGGATATGAGCAGCGTCGTGCTGGGCAACTCAGTGAACGTTGTCTTCGAAGCCTTGCCGGACGCCGCCTTCACCGGAGAGATTGTGCGCGTGGATCCGGTGCTGGTGACGGTGGATAATACATCGGCAGTTCAGGTCTGGGCAAGTTTGGACCTCGGCGCTCAAGAAGTCAATCTCCTCTCTGGCATGACGGCCGAAGTCGAGGTCGTCGCCGCCGAGGCCCGAAACGCGCTGCTCGTGCCGGTGGAGGCACTGCGGGAAATGTCGTCAGGGGACTATGCAGTTTTCGTCGTCAAGCCGGATGGAGAACTGGAAATGCGCCCGGTTGAGGTAGGACTGATGGATTTCACTTACGCTGAGATTCTCGACGGTCTGGAACTCGGAGATGTCGTGAGCGTAGGGGACGCGTAATAATCAGCCACGGATTTCACGAATTAGCACGAAGAAGAGGATAATTAGTGAAATTCGTGCAATTCGTGGCAAAAAACTTGGGAGGGGTTTATGTTTCATAGGAAGGCTTTCTGGATCGGTTTAATCATCGTACTCGCACTGGCAGGCGGCGGTGGATATGCGTACTACACCTACGTCTACCTGCCAGGCCAGGAGCCGATCGAGCCGGTCATCGCCACCGCCCAGGTGTCTCGCGGTGATCTGGTCGTCTCCGTCAGCGGGTCCGGCACGTTGTCTCCGGCCTCCGAGGTAGATCTCGGCTTCGAGACTGGGGGCTACCTGGACGAGGTGCTGGTGGAGATAGGGGATCGCGTGCAGGAAGGTGATGTGCTGGCCCGTCTGGAGACGGACGACCTGGAATTGGCCGTGGCCAAGGCCGACATCAAAGCGCGTGAGGCCCAACTCGACCTGGCCGACGCCAGCGAGGGGGCTACTGACGTTGAACTGGCGGACGCCAGGGCGGCCGTGCAGAGCGCGCAGACGCTGCTGGCGGTTTCCCGATACACGTACGATACGGCCCAGAACTCGGACCTTGATGCTGCGGTGCGAGCCAATCTGATCCATTTTCAGGTGGCCGTCGACAAATTCTACGCGCTTGAGAATGGCCATAATGTCAGCCAGGATCGTCTGGATGATGCGTGGAGCGACTGGGCCTCCACCGAGTACGACTTGAACGTGGCCCTACGCCAGGCAGAGATGGAGCAACTGGATGTTTGGAACCAGGTGGACCAGGCCCAGAACAGGGTCTACCAGGCGCAGGAGAGTCTGGAGTTACTGCAGAGCGGCCCCACCACGGACACAATCGTGCGGGCCGAACTGAAGGCGGACCAGGCAGCATTGGCGCTCGACGACGCGCGCGACGCCTTGGAATCGACTGAACTCCGTGCGCCTTTCGCCGGCACTGTGGTGGACGTGACGGCGATACCCGGCGAGGACATCGGCACAGCCTCAATCGTCACCCTGGTCGATCTGGAAGAGCCGATACTCCAGTTCTGGGTGGAGGAGTCGGATATGAGCGGCGTGGCGGTGGGCAACCGGGTGGAAATCATCTTTGAGGCCCTGCCGGACGATACGTTCACCGGAGAGGTCATCCGCGTGGATCCGGCCCTGGTGACGGTGGGCAACACGCTGGCCGTCCAGGCCTGGGCGAGCATGGATCTCACCTCGCACCCGGCCAATCTCCTTGGCGGTATGAACGCCGAGGTCGAAGTCATATCCGCCGAGTCCAGAGACACGCTGCTCGTCCCATTGCAGGCGCTGCGTGAGTTGGGGCCAGACCAGTATGCCGTCTTTGTGGTGCAGCCAGATGGTGAGATGGTGTTGCGGCCGGTCGAAGTAGGGCTTCAGGACTTTGTCAACGCCGAGATCCTCTCCGGCCTGGAGATGGGCGAGATTGTCAGCACAGGCGTAGAGGAAAGCATGGAGACGGAGGTGCCTGAACAGGAAATGATGATGCCCGGTGGAGGGATTATTATGATGCCAGAAGGAGGAGGAGGAGGACCTCCTGGAGGACCTTAGGCAGTTCCTGCGGAACTGCAACGGAGAAAGCCATGAAAGAGCAACTTATTGAGATTACTGATTTGACCAAGGTCTACGGGTCCGGCGACATAGCCGTCCACGCGCTGCGGGGCATAAGCGCGAATGTCGAGAGAGGCGAGTTCCTGGCCATCATGGGGCCTTCCGGTTCGGGCAAGTCCACGCTGATGAACATTCTGGGTTGCCTAGATCGGCCCACCGAGGGGGCCTACGTGCTGGATGGGGAGGATGTGAGCCGGTTGAGCAAGAACAAACTGGCCAGTGTGCGGAACCGCAAGATCGGTTTTGTCTTCCAATCGTACAACCTGCTGCCCCGGTTGAGCGCGGCCAAGAACGTGATGTTGCCCTTGTTGTACAACGGCCACGAGCCTCTGCCCGACAAGGCGTGTTACGAACGCGCCGTCGCCGCCCTCGAGTCGGTGGGGCTGGGCGATCGGACGCACCACCGGCCCAACGAGTTATCGGGTGGGCAGCAGCAGCGGGTGGCCATCGCCAGGGCGCTGGTCAACAGCCCATCCATCATCCTGGCCGACGAGCCCACCGGTAACCTGGACACCCAGTCCAGCGAGGAGATTATAGACCTGCTGCACCAACTGCACGACCAAGGGGCGACCATCGTGATGGTGACACATGAGCCCGGCCTCGCCGATCACGCCGAGCGAGTCATCTTCCTCCGAGATGGGCAGATCGTCTCCGACAGGCTGAATGGGGTAAGAAGGAAGGGGGGGAAGCTATGAGCCTATGGCGGACGTTCAAAGTGGCCTGGGAGGGATTGACCCTCAACAAGGCGCGTTCGTTTCTGACGACCCTGGGTGTCATCATCGGCGTGGGGGCCGTCATCGTGATGATGGCAGTCAGTGCAGGGGCCGAAGCGGAGATCGCCGACCAGATCAACGCCCTGGGCGCCAATCTGGTTATGGTGATGCCCTCGTTCAGCCGGGGCGGTTTCGGGCCTGGTATGGGCGCCGGCGTCGGGAGACCGCCAGGCCTCACTTACGACGACATCGCCGCCATCGCCCAAAACGTGACCGGCATCAACGGCGTCTCGGCAGAGCAAACTACGAACCAAACCGTAAAGGCTGGCAGCACGACGTTGGAGGACGTTTCGATCGTTGGCACGACCGCTGGTTTTCCCGATGTGCGCGACTACCGGGTGGCGGAAGGCCGCTTTCTGACCGACGAGGACAACGACCGGGTTAATAAAGTCGTCGTCTTGGGGCACGACGTTGCCCAGGAGCTCTTCGGCGAGCAGAGTGCTGTCGGCCAATCAATCAAGATCGCTTCGACCAAATTCACCATCGTCGGCGTGATGGAAGAGAAGGGCGTGGTCGGCAACACCGACTATGACGGGCGGGTGTACATTCCGCTCACCGTCGTCTTTAAAAAGTTTACCCACGCGCGGTTCGGTGGTGAAAATGTACGCACCATCTACGTCTCTGCTGAAAGCAAGGAGACGATGGAGCGTGTGATGTCGCAGGTGACGACCGTGCTGATCCGGCAGCACGACGTGGATCCGGCATCTCCCGACTTTAGCCTGATGACGCAGGATAGCATCATTGACACGGCGGCGTCCACGACCGAGGCGTTTCGCGACCTACTAGCCTGGGTGGCGGGGGTCTCGCTGGTGGTGGGCGGCATCGGCATCATGAACATCATGCTGGTCAGTGTCACCGAGCGGACGCGGGAGATCGGCTTGCGGCAGGCGCTTGGCGCGCGCCCCCACGACGTGCGCTTGCAGTTCCTGCTGGAGGCAGTGATGCTGAGCCTGATAGGCGGGTTGATGGGTGTGCTGGCCGGCGTTGGAGGTTCTTATGCCTTCAATGAGCTGGGAACGATGCGTACCGAGTTGGTGACGGAATCTATCCCGCTGGCTTTTGGCGCGGCGGCGGTGATCGGTATCTTTTTCGGCTACTATCCGGCGACCAAAGCGGCGCAATTGGATCCCATCGAGGCCCTGAGGCGAGAGTAACGAATTTACGAATCTATGAATCCTTGTGGAGGAAAAATGAAACTCTGGTACGTTGAACTTATCCTGGCCCTCACAGTTACGGTATTAGCCGGATGTGGTGGTAGTGAAGCAACCCTGATGGCGGTAGACGAGGATTTCGGGGAGACCTATACCAGCGACACTCTCGACACGTCCTACCCTGGCGCACTGAACGCGAGCAGCCAACTTGCGCTGGGCACAATCCGCCTGGAGGAATCAGAACTCGCCGTCACGCCTGAACAGGCGGCTGTCTTGCTCCCGCTCTGGCAGGCATTGCGAGGCGGCGTGACGATCCAGGAGGAGGTAAACGCCGTACTGTCACAGATCGAGGGGACAATGGCCCCAAAGCAGTTGGAAGTCATCGCCGCTATGCAGCTCACCCAAGACGACCTACGGGCCTGGACGCAGAGCCAGGGGTTGGGTGTGCCTTCAGAGGGTGGCGCCGGATGGATGGGTGGAGGCCAGGAGCTATCCCCTGAGGAGCGAGCCACGCGCCAGGCTGAGCGCGGCGGTGGGGAGGGGATGCCGCCCGAGATGGCCACGCGCCGGGCCGAGTTCGAGAGCATGAGCGAGGAGGAGCGGGAGGCTATGCGCGCGACCGCCGAGGCCGGTGGTATGTCTGGCGGCCCCGGTGGCAGGGCTGGCGGTGGCTTTGGACAATTCCGCACCCTGTTGAACCCGCTCATCGAACTACTGACTCAGCGGGCGGCAGAGTGATCTGACCTTCAAATCCACCTCCACCGAGGCGAAGGGACACCAGCGCCGCCAACCACACCATCTCGATGGTGTAGGTGAGGAACCCCCGAAGTCCTTGACATCAATACATAAGTATGTTATACTGGTGCTACCCTCACAGGGAGGTGTGAGCATTTTGACGCTGGCCGCCGGTGCGCTCCCTTCGGCAGAGACGCCGGGGCTGGTGGCCCTGGCACCCTGGGCCTTTATCCGTGACCTGGGCCTGGGCGCGACAGTGACTATAACCACCCCCTCGGGTAACGTCGCGCTGCCGGTCGCTGGCCTGGTCGAGGTCAAAAGCCTGGCAGCCGCCCAGCAAGGGCTGGTGCTTTACGCTCCCCTGGACACGGTGAAGGGACTGTTCGGCCTTCACGACGCAGTCACGGCGCTGGAGGTGCGTCTGGCATCCGGCGCGTCGCATCGCCGGGTCCGGACGGCCCTGGAGCTGGCCCTGGGGCCAGCCTACGCCGTCTCGGCCGCCTCCCAGCCGGGACAAGGCACCCAACTCTGGCAACGGTTGGTACTGGGGGCACTGGTATTTGTGGATGGGCTGACCCTGGCGGGCAGCGCGGGCCTGGTCTACGCCGTCTTTGCCTCGGCGGCCCGGACACGCCGCCGGCAGATCGGGCTGCTGCGCATCGTCGGCACGGTGCGACGGCAGGTGCTGGCCCTGCTGGTGACCGAAGCCACCGTCCTGGGATTGGTCGGCAGTGGGATGGGACTGGTCGTGGGGTTCCTGTTCGCCTGGGTAGGCACTGGCCTGGTCCTGCAAGGCACCGCACCCCTTATGATGGGCACCGACGCCCCGACGGCTCCCCCCTTGCCGGTTGGATCGCTCCTGTTGGCCGTGGCCCTGGGCATGCTGGGCAGCCTGGCAGGGGCCATTGGGCCAGCGATCCGGGCGGCCCGACAGTCACCGCTGGCCGCTCTGCGCACAGTTTCGCCTCCTCAGATTTCCCAGCACACCCAGGAGAGTCGGTTATGGTGGGCCTTGCTCCACCTGGTCCGCCCACCTGCCCTGGCGCAGCTCTTCCCGACCGAGGCGCGGCTGGCCGCCGCCAACCTGACCCGCGAGCGAGGCCGGGTGGTGCTGATTGTCGGCACGCTGGCGTTGATCCTCGGCATGGCCCTGGGAAACGTGGGGGTGCTCTCGCTACTGAGCGAGGAACTGGTCGCCACCTTTGGCCGGCTGACCGGCGGTGACTACCTGGTGCTGCCCGGCCTGACCACGATCTCCTTGCGCGAACTGGCAGGGCAGGACACGTCGGACGCGCCGCCCCTGGGTCCAGGGCTGTTGGCAGCTCTGGAGGACCTGGGGGGCCAGGCGTGGCTCATGGGCGGCACCACAGCCGATGTCGAACCGTTGCAGGTGTTTCCCGGCCAGCCGACCCTCCTGCTCGACGTCGAGGGCTACGCGCAGATGGGCGGCTTTCGCTTCCAGGCGGAGAACTGGCCCAGCGCCCTGGAGATCTTCCACCGGGGGCCGGCAGTGCTGTTGACGCCAGTGGTGGCCCGCCGCCTGAACGTGGGCCTGGGTGACCAGGTGCGGCTGGATACCCTCCACGGGCCGGTTGATTTCAGCGTGGCGGGCATAGGCGACAGCGAGTTCACCACTTGCGTGCTGGACCTGGCCGACGGCGCAGCCTACTTTGGCGCTAACGAAGTCAACGGCGTAGAGGTACAGATCCGGCCGGACGCCGACGCGGAAGCGGTGCGGCGGGCACTGCTGGACACGGTGCAGACCCACGGCGGCACGCTCCTTTCACTCGGCCAGGCCTTGGCTCAACTGCAGGAGGTGTTCCACCAAGCGCGGCTGTCCATCGGCCTGTTGACCGGCATCACCGGGCTGGTGGCGGGGCTGGGCGTGGTCAACGCTATGCTGAGCAGCGTGGCCGAGCGCCGCCGGGAGATTGGTCTGCTACGGGCAGTGGGGGCGACGCGGCCGCAGGTCGGCCGGCTGATCCTGGCCGAGGCGGTGATGCCGGGCACGACGGCCTCCCTGGTCGGCACGGCGTTGGGCTGGGCTGTCACCCTACTCTTTCTGGGCGTGGCACGGGCCTACCTGGGCCTGGCAGGAGGGAGCGTGTCATCTCTGGTGGCCTGGCTGCCTCTCGTCGTAGCCAGTGCGGCTGGACTGGTTCTCTGGCCGCTGCTGGCGGTGTTGGGCGGGTTGGGGCCGGCCCTGCACGCGGCCCGGCTGCCAGTGATCCAGGCATTGTATGAGACCATACCTGGCTAGTCCGTCGCCTCCAGTCTCTCAAGACACCTTGCTGGAGACGCTGAGCGGCTGTACCAGCCGGGGCTTCGAGCCAACTAGCCTCAAGGTCGCCTTCGTCATTGAGCGGCCGAACAGGGTCTTCACCCCACGGCCTCTCCTGGAGGTACGTCCCATAGTCCGTTCGAGGAGCCGCACACCGACAACGGGAGGACGCAGACCATCACCGAGGTTGCCTTCCAGGCCAGAGGAACACCCAGGTCACCCACCCGCTCATCTGCCCCTGTGGCCGGATGACCAGGGCTAGCAACGTGGCGATATCTCCCCAGATTATCACCTCCGCCTGGGCGAGTGTTAGATTGTCATTGGGCAAAAATCAGCCAGGGTATTGACAAAGCATCATTTTTGTGGTAAAATGTAAACACTTATGCAAGCGGTTGCATGATAGTTGCATGAAATGAGGCATAAAGATGCCCACGACTATCAAAGACGTCGCTGCCAAGGTTGGCGTCTCTCCTTCCACCGTCTCGCGGGTTCTCAATGACCGCCCCGGCATCAGCGCCCAGACCCGTGAGCGAGTGCTTCAGATTGCGCGGGAGTTGAACTATTCTCCTTCTGTGGCGGCCCGCAGCCTGGCTACCGCACGCACGTACAACGTCGGCTACGTCGGCTACAAATACGGCTCCGTTCTACCCGCCGATATCAGGCTCAGCAACGTGGCGTTCGGCGCCCTCGAAGGCATAGACGAGGAACTGACCAGGCACGGTTATCACATGCTCACCACTTACGTGGACAAGGAAGCAATGAGAAGCCTCGACGTGCCCGATATGATACCTCAGGGCCGGGTGGACGGGCTGATCTTGAACGGGCCGGCCATTCGTCCTCGTTTTATCCTCCAACTGCGAAACACGGGCCTCCCCGTCGTCCTCGTAGATAACCTGCTCAATGAAACGGCCATTGATTGTGTCCTGTGTGACAACGAAGGCGGCGCCTATCAGGCCGTCAAACACCTCATCGAACACGGCCACGAGTGCATCGTGTTTATCTCCGGCCCGGCAGACTGGCTCAGCAGCCGTGAGCGTGCCGCCGGTTATCGCCGCGCACTGTACGGAGCCGGGCTTGAGCCCCACGTCGTGTTTATGTCCAACACCATCGTTGAGACCGGTCGCGATGGGATGCTCACCGCCTTGGAGGAATATCCCGACCTGACAGCAGTTATGGCTGTCAACGATGCTACGGCCATCGGTGCTATCCAGGCTTGCCAGCAGGCCGGGCGCGTCGTCCCCGATGAGATTGCAGTCGCAGGCTTCGACGACGAGCCCTGGGCTCAGATGCACACGCCTCCTCTCACTACCGTCCGCATCTGCTGGCACGAGATCGGTATCCAGGCCGCCCGACGCGTGGTGGACATGATCGAGCGAGACAACCAGACTCCGATCCGGATGCGGCTGGCTGTTCAATTAGTCATCCGCCAATCGTGCGGATGTCACGCGGCTACAGACTAGCGAAAGGAGGGATGATATCGAGCGATACCAGATCACTATGTGCCACTAAACCCTTTGAGTAACTCTTAGGTAACAAAAAAAGGAGGAAAGAACGATGTACAGCAAGATATTACGCAAACTGTGGGCCCCAATCGGCCTGTTGGTGATGGTGGCGTCGCTGGTTGCTTCCTGCGCCGCGCCAACGCCAGAGGTCGTTGAGGTCACCCGCGTCGTGACCGAGAAGGAAGAGGTCGAGGTGCCGGTCGAGGTCGAGGTGCCGGTCGAGGTGGTCGTCACCGCCGCGCCGCCTGCCGCCGGGCCGGCGGTGTACCGCACGGCTGGTGGGTGGACCAAGCCGCCCGCTTACCACGGCAGCCTGTTCGCCCCCGGCGGTGTCGGGAGTGCTCGCTGGTGGGTCTTCGAGCCACTGTTCGTTTTCGTCCCGCCCACGAAGGAGACGATCATGCGTCTGGGCGCTTCCTTCGAGGAGACCCGGGAGGCCCTCACCGTGAAGCTGCAGCCCGGCGCCAAGTGGCACGACGGCACCCCCGTCACCTCGAAAGACGTCTGGTCTACCTTCCAGTTGCGCTATCTCCAGAACGCGACCATCTGGAAGCTCCTGGATAGGATCGAGACGCCCGATGATTCCACGGTGGTCTTCCGCTGGAAGGAGCCGACCCCCCTGGCCAAGCCGTTGATCGCGGGAGAAGTCATCTGCGCCCCCTATCACCTCTACGGCGAGTGGGCCGACCGGGTTGACACGACTGTACCTTCAGACGAGGAACCGAACAAGTCGGTGATGGAGGATCTGACTGAATTCAAGCCGGAGTTCCCCATCGGGACAGGGCCCTTCAAGATGACCGCAGTGACCGCCTCGGAGATGCTCTTCGACAAGTTCGCCGATCACTACGCTGCGGACAACGTCCATTTCGACAAACTGGTGGTCTTGCCCTGGCCCAACAACGAGGTGGTCTGGGCCTACCTGATGGCCGGAGAGGTGTACCGCGCCCACTCGGCGGCGGGAAAGGATGCCGCCGACGCCATCATGGCCAGGCAGCCGGAGATCAAGCTGGCCCTGCCGACCGACCTGGCGCAGTTCGGCATCGGCTTCAACATGCGCATCGCGCCCTTCTCGGACGTAGAGTTCCGCAAGGCCATCGCCCACGCCATTGACCGGGTGGAACTCAGGGAGATCACCTACTACTACGCTGGCACCGTGGACAAGTATGCCCACAACGTCCTGACGTCCATGGAAGACGTCTGGCTCTCCCAGGAGTTCTTGGACGGGCTGACTGTCTACGACTACGACCGCGACAAGGCAGCGGGGATGCTCGAGGATCTGGGCTACACGCGGGGCGGCGACGGCAACTGGCTGAACCCGGCTGGCAAGCCGCTGTCCTGGGAGATCAACTGCCCGGCAGGCTACTCTGACTGGGTGCTGGCCTGCGACAACCTGGCCACCCAGTTCACAGAGTTCGGCATCCCCAGCGAGTGCCTGCCCCTTGAGAACGCCATCTATTGGCCGCAGATGACAGCCGGAGAATACGAGGTGGCGATGCTCTGGTCGGCCTGCTGGTGGGGCTATGCCCATCCGTGGCCGGGCTTCGATCGTATCTTCTTTGGGGATACCGGCAAGCGACTTGGTGTCCCGGCGGAGATGATCGGGCCGGACGGTGAGATGGTCGACCTCGAAGAGTTAGTCGTGGGCATCGGTTCGAGCTTCGATGAGGATGAGGTCAAGGCACTGGTGGAGAAGGCGGCCTGGATCGTCAACGAGAACATGCTCGAGCTGCCCTACTGCGAGAAGAAGCTGATGGAGTTCCACAACTATGCCTACGTGGATGGCTGGCCCGACGTAGACGATCCGTTGTGGACGCTGGGCGCAGGCGGCGCCGAGCGAGCCGACGTAACGTTCATGGTCATGGGGCTGCTGAAACCCGCCCAGTAGTTGTCCTTTCGAGTGTGTCCCCCGCTCGAGCCTCGCTGGATGTGGGGGACACATTCCTACCTATGTCAGTTTGAGAAGTGCTTGCGCTCTCCAGCGCAGGCGGGGCCACCGATGTTGTGCTGGAGAGCGCCTGTATTTTGTCAGGAGGAAAAGATGATCACTATTGCCAAGAGAGTGGGCGTCGCGCTTATCACCATCTTCCTCATCGCCACCCTCACCTTCTTCCTGGTGCGGAAAACCCCCGGCGATGTAATGCAGGCCTGGGCTATGGATATAGTGGAAACCTACTCCATGACCTACGAGGATGCCCTGGCTTTCGTGAAGTCAATGTACAGTTACGACCCCGACCAGCCGGTGCTCGAACAATACATTGCCTATATCTCGGGCCTGCTCAGAGGCGACCTGGGACAGTCCTTTATCTACAAGGTGTCGGTCAATGAGGTCATTGCCCAGGCCCTCCCCTGGACGGTGTTCGTGACCTCGATCTCCCTGCTGCTTAGTTTCGGCATCGGTATGTTGCTGGGCATGATTATCGCCTGGAAGCGGAAGACGATCCTGGACCCCATCGTCACCGCCTACGCCTCGTTCACCGGCGCCACCCCTGACTACGTCACGGCGCTGGTGCTGCTCATCATCTTCTCCATCAATCTGCACATCTTCCCCCTGAAAGGGGCCTACGACGCCGTGGTGCCGGTGGGGTTTACCTGGCCATTCATCAAAAGCGTGCTCTGGCACGCCGCGCTGCCGATTACGGCCTATACCTTCGAGAGCGCGGCGGGCTGGGCGCTGGCTATGAAGGGCAGCGCGGTCAGCGTCCTGGGCGAGGACTACATCATGGCCGCCCGGGCCAGGGGATTAAAGGAGGGGCGCATCATGACCCGCTACATGGGCCGCAATGCCTTGTTGCCCATGATTACCGGCCTGGCCATCGCCCTGGGCAGCATGGTTGGTGGTTCCGTACTCATTGAGACGATCTTTGCTTATCCGGGCATTGGCTGGTTCTTTGGCGAGGCTTTGATCAAAAGAGATTTTGGGATGCTGCAGGGCCTCTTCCTGTTCCTGGCCACAGCCGTGATCTTTGCCAATCTGGCGGCGGATCTCCTCTACACCAGGCTGGATCCACGCATCAAATTGGAGGGGTGAACGATGAGTGTGATGACAACCACTGCTGGAATCCAGCGTTTCTGGCGCCGCTCAATCCTTGAGCCGTTGACCATCATCTGGCGCAATAAACGGGCCTTTGCCGGCTTTCTCATCCTGCTCTTCTTCTTTCTCATGGCGACGGTAGGGCCCGAGGTCATCCCCCTGGACATGAAGTCCCGCTACGCGGAGCGGTTCCAACCCCCTTCGCGAGCCCATGTACTAGGCACCGATTACGCCGGGCGGGACGTCTGGGCGCTCATCGTCCACGGTTCCCGCGACGTCCTGTTCGTGGCCTTCCTGGCCGCTCTCTTCACTATCGCCATCGGCGTCACGGTTGGCATGCTCGCCGGCCTGCGAGGAGGAATGACCGACACGCTGCTGATGATCCTGACCAACGCCATCCTGACCGTGCCCTCCTTTCCGGTCATGCTGATCATCGGTTCAGTGCTCGAGGTGCGCAACGCCATCACCTTTGGGGCCGTGCTAAGCATCTGGGCCTGGGGTGGACTGGCGAGGGCAACCCGCTCTCAGGTGCTCTCTCTGAAGGAGCGGGAGTTCATCGAAGCGGCCAGAGTTCTGGGACTGGGCACGTTTCATATCATTTTCAAGGAACTCTTGCCCAACATCATGCCTTATGTGACCATCAGTTTCCTGACTACTATGCGGGGAGCCATCACTGCCAGTGTGGGGCTCATGCTCCTGGGGCTGATGCCCTTCTCGGCCAAGAACTGGGGGATGATGATGAACATGGCCATGATGCAATCGGGCGCTATCTACCTGCCTTACGCTCTTTCTTATGTGCTGGCCCCGATGGGGGCCATTGTCCTCTTGCAGTTGGGGGCAGTGTTCTTTGCCAGCGGCCTGGACGAGGTACTGGATCCCAGATTGCGGGCGACGTGAGGTATGCGATAATGAAGCCTGAACTGACCTCGACATCCGATAGCAAGCAGGACAAACAGCCTCTTCTGAGCGTGCGAGATTTGGTGGTGGAGTATAGCATCCGGCAGGGCACCCTGCGGGCGGTGGATAGGGCCTCACTGGACGTCCACCCGGGCGAGGTGATGGCCGTGGTAGGCGAGAGTGGTTGTGGCAAATCCACCCTGGCCTACTCCATCATCCGTCAGGTGCCCTATCCGGGAGAGATCAAGGGCGGCGATATCTACTTTGACGGCCGGGAGGTGCTGGATCTGGACCGCAAGGCCCTGCGCCAGTTTCGCTGGAAGGAGATAGCCATCATCTTTCAAGCCGCCCAGAACACCTTGAACCCGGTGATGCGCATCGCCGACCAGATGATTGACACCGTGCTCGACCACGAAAAGCAATCCAAAGAACAGATCATCCAGAAAGCCGGCATCTTGCTAGAGAGGGTGCGCCTGGACCCGAATCGAGTATTGCACTCCTACCCCTTTGAGTTAAGTGGCGGCATGCGTCAGCGCGTGATCATCGCCCTCAGCCTGCTCCTGAACCCCAGGATGCTGATCCTCGACGAACCAACCACCGCGCTGGACGTGGTGACCCAGGTGTATATCCTGGACATCCTGGCCGATATTCGCCACGACCTGGGGCTGACGATGATGCTTTTGACTCACGACATAGCCATCGTTGCCCGGGTGGCCGATAGAGTGGCGGTGATGTACGCCGGCCAGATAGTCGAGGAGGGGGCGATCAACGACATCTTCTACCGCCCGCGGCACCCTTATACCTACGGGCTGATCCATTCTGCACCCTCTCTCGTCGGCGATCTGATGAAGAAGAAGCCGATTGAGGGTGCGCCACCTAACCTCCTGAATGTGCCCACCGGCTGCCGCTTCCACCCCCGCTGTGCCTACGCCACATCGGTCTGCCAGGAGAAGGAACCAGTCATGGAAGCCACGGGCAGGTGGCGGGTAGCCTGCCACCACTGGCGCGAGATCGAGAGGGGGGAGTGAGATGGGCGGACCGCTCGTTGAATTGAAGGATGTCTGCGTGACCTTCGGTGGGGATGGCCTGTTCCGCAAGCGGCGGGGTGTGGAAGCCGTCGTCAATGTCAACTGGCAGTTGGCCGAGGGCGAGATCCTGGCCCTCGTTGGGGAGAGCGGCTGCGGCAAGACAACGCTAGGGCGGGTCGTGACCGGCCTGCAGAAGCCGACGTCCGGCCAGATGCTCTACCGGGGCCGGGACATCTGGGCTATGGACCGGAGCGACTGGCGCGAATACCGGCTTGGCGTCCAGATCGTCCACCAGGACTCCTTCGCCGCGCTCAACCCGGTGTGCACCATCCTGCACTCCCTGAGCGCTCCGTTGCACCGCCACGGCTTGGCCAGGAGCGGCGCCGATGCCCGCCAGAAGGCAGCCGAACTTCTGACGACTATGGGGCTGATGCCCCCGGAGATGTTCCTGGATAAGTATCCCCACCAACTCAGTGGCGGCCAGCGTCAGCGGGTCGTGCTGGCGCGGGCGCTGGCCGTGCACCCCAGGGTGATCGTGGCCGACGAGCCGGTCTCCATGGTAGACGTCTCGCTGCGGCTGGCCCTCCTTAATCTGATGGCCTCGCTGAACGAGCAGTTTGGCATCACCTTCATCTACATCACCCACGACCTGGCCACGGCCCGCTATTTTGCTCAGAAAGGCCGCATCGCCGTCATGTACCTGGGCCAGCTCGTTGAACTGGGGCCGTTGGGCAAGGTGCTGGAGCACCCACGCCATCCCTATTTGCAAGCCTTACTCACCGCCGTGCCCGTGCCCGACCCGGACGTCGCTCGCCAGCACCAAGAGTTGCCGCTCAGGAGCCTGGACCTGCCCGACCCGTCCAACGCACCTCCTGGCTGCCGTTTCCATACCCGCTGCCCCTACTGGGAAGAGGTCTGCGCCCGCGAGATACCGCCGTTGGAACTGATTGAAGAGGGCCATTACGTGGCCTGTCATCTAGTAAGGAGTATCCCATCATGGCACCTGCTGTCGGTAAAGCGGCCTTCACCATAGGGGTAGCCGTCCTGATCATGGCCCTGTTCGCCCTGTTCTACCTCGAGCCGGGTTCGCCCGGGTTCGTGGTGGACATATTGGCCCTGGTCTTCGTCACCGCTTTTCTGGGCCTGCTGATCTGGCACGTGCGCCGGGCAGCCCATCTGCCCACGCACCGCCCCTCGGAGCACCAAGAACCCACCCCGGTTAAGCGTGAGGATGAGGGACAGGAATAGACTACAACCGTGTCTTGACTCCGTAGGCATGGCAGAAGGGTAGAGGCGGTGCGGCGTCCCAACCACTGTTGCACCGCCTCTGCTTTTGAGTACGCCCAGAGGAAGATAGATGAACTCCAGGGAGCGTGTCCTGATGGCATTGCGCCACCAGGAGCCCGACCGCGTGCCCATCGACCTGGACGGCATGGCTTCCACCGGCATCATGGCCGTAGCCTACAACCACCTGAAAGCTTACCTGGGCATGACGGACGGCGAAACAAAAATGTACGACATCGGTCAGCAGTTGGCCCATCCGGAGCCGCCAGTCCTGGCGCGGTTCGGCGTGGACATACTCCCCCTACCCCGCGCATCGTGGGGGCTTGACCCAGCCAAGCCGGAGTGGAAGCCCTGGACGCTGCCTGATGGCTCGCCAGCCCTGGTTCCCTCCGGCTTCAGCCCGGTGCAGAACGAGCGCGGTGACTGGCTTGTCTTGGACGATGAAGGCCATGTCACTCACCGCATGCCGTCTGGCGGCCTCTACTTCGACGGACTGCTGTACCGCCCACTGGCTGAAGCGACCACGATTGCCGAGATCGAAGCGTTTGAACTGCCCACCATCTCTGATGAGGAATTGGCCTGGCTGCGCCGCGAGGCCCGCCGCTTGTACAAGACCACCGACAAGGCGATCATGGGCCACTTTGGCGGCAACATCCTGGAGGCGGCCCAGGGCCTGCGGGGGTGGGAACAATTCATGATGGACATGGCCCTGGAGCCCAAGCTGGCCCAGGCCCTGACCCAGAAACTGGCCGATCACTACGTCGCCAACCTGCCGCGTTACCTCGACGCGGTGGGCGACTACATCCAGATCATCCAGATGGGTGATGACCTGGGCACCCAGCGCGGGCCACAGATGTCGCCCAAAATGTATCGGCAGATCATCAAGCCATGTCACCGGCAGGTGTATGGGTGCGTCAAGACCCACAGTGACCTTTACATCTTTTTGCACACCTGCGGCAGCATCTACAAGTTGATCCCGGACCTCATTGAGGTCGGTGTGGACGTTCTGAATCCGGTGCAGATCTCGGCGGCGGACATGGACCCGGCGCGGCTGAAACGCGAGTTTGGCCAGGACGTCGTCTTCTGGGGTGGTGGGGCCAATACGCAGCACGTGTTGCCCAACGCCACGCCAGAGCAAGTCCGGCAGCACGTGCGAGAATTGATCGAGATCTTTGCCCCTGGCGGCGGTTACGTTTTCTGCCAGGTGCACAACATCCAGGCCAACGTGCCGCCGGAGAACGTCGTGGCCATGTTCGAGGCGGCGCTGGAGTTCGGTCGCTATTCATAAGTTGATAGCAGCATTGTAAGCGTTCACCTGCCCCTTGGCTGAGTGTTGAAACACGAGGTGAAAAATGGAACTTCTCAAACGCTATCCTGGCAATCCCATTCTCAAGCCGAATCCGTTGAACGCCTGGGAGTCGCTCAACGTATTCAACGCCGCCACCGTTCACCACAATAGCCTGTTCCACATGCTCTATCGCGCCCAGGAGGCGGACTACGTCTCGCACATCGGCTATGCCGTCAGCGAGGACGGCTTCCACTGGTCACGGCTGGATAAGCCAGTGCTCAGCCCGGTGACCGAGTTCGAGACGCGGGGCGTAGAAGACCCGCGCGTCACCCGCATCGGCGACACCTTTTACGTGGTCTACATCGGCTATTCGACGCACGGCACCCGCGTCTCCCTCGCAGCGTCGAAAAACCTCATCGCCTGGGAGCGGCTGGGTATCATGCTCCCCGACGAGGACAACAAGGACGCGGCTCTCTTTCCAGAGAAGATCGGAAGCCGCTACTGCCTGCTGCACCGCCGGCCGCCGGACATCTGGCTATGTTACTCCGACGACCTGTTGCATTGGACCGACCATCAGGTCATCATGCGACCCCGCCCGAACACCTGGGAACACGAGAAGGTGGGCATTGCCGGACCGCCAATTGAAACCGAGCACGGCTGGTTGTTCATCTACCATGCCGTGGATCAAAACCTCGTCTATCGGCTGGGCGTCGGCTTGCTGGACGCGAACGATCCGTCGGTCGTGCTCCACCGGAGGAAGGATTTCATCCTTGAGCCAAGGGAGCCCTGGGAAATAAAGGGGGATGTACCGAATGTGGTCTTTAGTTGCGGCCAGGTGGTGAGCGATGAGATCCTCTACGTCTACTACGGTGGCGCAGACCGGGTGATGGCTGTGGCCACGTGCCCTATGTCGGGAATAGTGGATTCTGTTACAGGCAAGTAGTTGGCTGTCAATGTACGAGCACAAGACCGTCGAGCTGAACCGCCGCAGTTGGGATACCATCTCGGCCCAATACCAGGCCAATACGCGCATCTCGACCGACGATGTGCATTACGGCCCCATGGCACCCGGAGAGCGGGAACTGGGCCTGCTGGGCGACGTAACCGGCAAGCGGGTCATCGAGATCGGCTGCGGCGGCGGCCAGAACAGCATCGCCCTGACCATAAGAGTCGCCACCTGCGTCGGCATAGATCCCTCGCCAGCCCAGATCGCCCACGCCCGGGGCCTGGCGCTCGAGAATGGCGTGGAGGTGCAGTTCATGGAGGGAATGGCTGAGGACCTGAGCGCCTTTCCCGACGGCCACTTCGACATTGCTCTCTCCTCCCACGCCTTCGGTTACGTGACCGACCTGCGCCGGGCCTACGATGAAGCCTGGCGCGTGCTGAGACCGGGCGGTCTGTTTGTCTTCTGCCTCTCACATCCCTGGTTCCAGGCGGTGGGCTGGCACGACCGGTGATCCAGATGCGCCTGAGATCGGGGACTATGCTGCCTGGCCTGATGTGGAGGAGTGGGACTGGACCTACGAGGACGGCACCACGGCCAGGATGCGGGGTCACCTGCGCACCCTGGCCCAGATTATCAACGAGCTGATCGATGCTGGCTTCGTGCTGGAGCGGCTGGTGGAGCAAAATGTGGCGGACGTCGAGGGCGCTTCTGAGGAGGAGTTGGCCCGCTTTCCCTACGTGGGACTATTTGATGCCAACTCTCAGGAGTACAAGGTGATGCGCAGACTGCCGTACACGCTGATCATCCGGGCACGTAAAGGAGCACCACAGTGAGGCTAGACCAGATCGAGATCAGATTCGCCGATCAGACGGACCTGGATGGATGCATCGCCCTGGATCACCCGACCACGCCAGCGGGGGTCATCAGACGCAAAGTAGAACAGCGCGAGATTATCGTGGCGGAAAGGGCAGGGCAGTTGGTGGGCTATCTGCGGTTCGAATACCTGTGGTCCGTTGTGCCTTACATCGCCCTCATCTGGGTAGTGGAAGATCAACGCCAACAGGGCATCGGCAGCGCTATGCTGCACTATCTGGAAAACGTCCTGCGGGAACAAGGGCATACAGCATTGTATAGCTCTTCGCAGGCCAATGAACCAGAGCCGCAGGCGTGGCACCGGCACGTCGGCTTCGAAGAATGTGGCTTTATCGCCGGCATAAACGAGGGAGGAATTGGGGAGATATTCTTCCGCAAGGATCTGAGTTGTCATCATAAAAGTTCCTTGCCAGAAACACTACAACGAATTTAGAATCAAACGAATTAACAAATTAGGGAAAGCGAAGGAAGAGATAGAACCATGCCCAAACTTATCCACCCTGAACTCAGTTATCAGGTGCGCGGTGTGCTTTTCGATGTATACAACACCCTTGGCCCTATGCTCAAGGAAGAATACTACCAAGATGCCATTGTCCTTGGGCTGGAGAAACGCGGGGTCGCCTGCGAGGCGGAAAAAGCCTTTGAGGTCTATTACGAGGGTGAACGTGTTGGTCTGTACTATGTGGACGTGTGGATTGATGGTGGCAAAATATTGCTCGAGATCAAAGTGGCGCCTGCTATTGACCCTCTTCACAAAGCACAAGCCATTTCGTACCTGAAGGTCACCGATGCCGATTTAGCAATCGTCGTCAACTATGGTGGGCCTTCCCTCGAGGATGAGCGACTGCCCAACTTCCTGCGTGATAAGCAACCAGAGTTTGTCTGGCAACCCCGGCCTGTCGCTCAAGGGTTGCTCTACCCTGATCTGGTAAACGCCATCCAGCGCGCCTGTCACCGCGTTCATTTCACCTTGGGGCCGGGGTTCCTGCACCAAGTCTACCGGCGGGCTACGATGATCGAGTTACGCCGCAGTGGTCTCAACTACGATTACATCAAACAGTTGCCTGTGGAGTACGAAGGCCAACTCCTGGGCTATCAGGACGTCCGTCTTATCCTGGTGGAAGGCAGGGTGCTGCTCGCTACTTTCGCCCTTCGCCAAACCGAGGGTGCTATGGCCGAACGACTTAAGGCGCACCTGCGTCGTCTGAGCCTTAAACTCGGCCTGCTGGCGAACTTCTATGACACCAGACTGGCAATAACGCCGGTCCGGGTCAAATAGAAGACAACAACGAATTTGGAATGTAACGAATTGGAACGCGACCAGGAAATTCGTTGTATTCCCAATTCGCTGTAGTGTTTTGTGCAGCAGGGAAGCCTTATGATCGGTTTACCACGAGGAACCGTGAAACTCGTTCCTCACTCCCCTGAGTGGGAGAGCCTTTTTGCTGAGGAGGAGCGTGTATTGCGCGCTTCTATCGGTACTTTTGTGATGGACATTCAACACGTTGGAAGCACGGCCGTCCCTGGACTTGAGGCAAAACCTATCATTGACATAGCCGTAGCCGTCCGGCGGCTGGAAGACGTAGAGAAATGTATCAAGCCGCTTGAATGTCTGGGGTATGAATACAGACCAGATGAGGAGCATCCGCGAAGGTTTTTCTTCGCCAAAGGGGATCCAAGTAGCAGGACGCACTACATGCATATAGTTGAATGGAACAGCGACTCCTGGAAAAGGCTGTTGCGCTTCCGAGACTATCTTCGTCAGCACAAAGAAGTGGCCAGGGAATATGCCAGGCTCAAGAGAGAACTGGCCCGGAAGTCTCAAGGCAATCGTGATTTCTATACCCCAGGCAAGGCCGAATTCATTGAGTCGGTGTTAAGCAGGGCGTTCCCAAAGTGAACATAGATGAGACGAGCTGTGAATCTGACTCACCCACGCCTGCGGGAATGGTGGACGGATGATCCCGCAGACCCGGGCCGGATGTCGCTGAACGACCCTGGCGTGCAGCAGTTGGTCACCGCCATCAGTCCGGAATCACATGCCACCGATCTTGGTGGTGTTATGAGCCTTAATGTCAGACTGGACGCGGCCGGGCTCGTGCTGCGCGTTCACCAGCCATTCGTATCGCGGCAGCGGCTGCTCGCTGTTCAGGACGTGCGACGCGGTCTCGCCAACCAAGGATTGGTGGTTCCCACGCCAGTACACTGGAACAACGCGACGGTGTTTCGGTGCAGGAACCGCTGGGCTGAACTGGAGGAGTACCTCCCACACGAGCGGCTTGCGCCGACGCTCGGTTCCTACTCCTGGATGTTCAGGGCAATGGGCACCCTTCACTATGCGCTGAAACAACTTGACCTGGCGGTTCCACGCCCACTCGTTGCGACGTATGCGCCGCCGGGTTCGCTGAGGCGGTGGCTACCGGTCACGGAGACAGCAGTTCAAGGTGACACTGAAGCTGCGGATGTTGCACGGCGCCTTCGCGCGCTGGTGCAGCAACTGCGCAGGCAGTGGCTGCCCGCGACCGAGCTACCAATGCAGCTCGTTCACGGTGATGTTAGCCTGAGTAATGTGTGCCGGACCGTGGAAGGCAGGACGGTCTACCTCGACTTTGGCTTCCTCGCCTGGCGGCCACGGATTCATGAGCTTGCCCACGCGCTGGCGAAAATGCTCCTTGCACTTGGTGGATGTCGAGCGCCGGAGAGCTTTTCCTGGGAGCACATTCCACGGCTCGTCGAGGGATACGAGGCCACCGCGAACGTCCGCCTTACACCAGCGGAGCGAAGGGCGCTGGCTCCCTACACCGCCAGCGAACCGCTCTACGCTGCCTCATTCGACGGGTTCACAGAAAATCCTGTAGAGAAGCTTCGCTCCAGGCGGCCCTTCCTACAACTCAGCGCATGGCTCCTGGCCCATCCCACAGCACTGCTGGGCGAAGAGAGCGAGAAGCGGTGATATCTTGCGCTCCCATACGGCGGGGTAGGACAGTATCGGCCGCCGCCGAACGCTTTACCTGGGAATGGCTCGATGCTGTTGCGCGCGCTTTGTAGAGAACGCGAGCGCATGGAGCGCTGCGTCTAACACCAGGGGGAACTTTACGTGCGATGAACTGATGGCAATTGAAGGAGGAGGCAATGCTCAAGATAGCGATGATGACCGCCTGGAACACCGATTCCGGCGTCGCCGTCCACGCCGAGGCGGTAGGCAAGGCGTGGATTGAAATGGGACACGACTTGAGGATATTCACCTTCCTCAAGGACGACTTCCACGGCGAGGAGATCACCGCCGAGGACGAGCCTTTCGTCACCCGCTGCTTCGGGCAGTCCACGGGTACGAACTTCCTCGATCCGCGCCCCATCCTGAGCGCCGACTACGACTACTTTGTCGTCCAGGACCTGGGGATGTTGCCCAAGGACAAACTGGCCCAGATATTCCCGCTCATCAAGAGAAAGGCGAAGACAGTGCACGTGGTGCACGACAACTCCCCCTCGGCCGACCCGGCCTTCTACCAGCACGGCTGGGACGCCATAGTTTACTTCGACCTGCGGCAGGAGGGCTTTCTGAAGCGAATCTACGGGGAGAGGGCCCACTACATCCCCTTCCCCTGCTTCCCCCGACGGCGGGGCGACAAGGTTGAGGCCAGGCGCAAGTTGGGCCTGCCGCTGGAGAAGAGAATCGTAGTCGCCTTCTGCCGAAGGAGCTATCAGCCCTATCTCCCTCAGCTTCCCGATCCCGACCTTAAGGATGTGCTCTTTCTCGTGCTGACCAACCGGGACATCGAGGCAGATTGGCCGCAGACGGAGGTGCGGCGGGAACCGTACTTCCCCCACTCCCTGTTCGACGAGTACCTCTTTGCCGCCGACGCCCTCATCCTGCACAAGATGTCCACCGCCCCGCAGGAGATCGGTATCCTCTCCAGCACGGCCTACCAGTGCCTGGGGACGGGCTGTCCTATCCTGGCCCCGCGCCTCTCCGACTTCGTCTGGCCTTTTGACCGGGAGGTGCTGAAATACGCCGACCGGGAGGAGTTGAAGGCCCTTCTGCTGGACGTCTTTGCGGGGGGAGAGCGACATCAGGAGAGCCAGACGGCAGCCGAGGAGTTTGTGGAGCAGAATTCCGCTGAGAACGTCGCAGGACAGTTCATCGGGTTATTCCGTTCGCTGTGATAAAGTTAGGCTTTAGCCTCAAACCTGGTTGGTGCTCTCCCGATGATCCTGGGTCATTCCTGGACTTCCTGGCGGATGCAGGCGTCGGGGCAGTGGAGACGACCCTGTCATCATCAGGGGCCTTTGAGCGGAAGGTGGCCGAAGCGGCGCTGGCTCGCGGCCTGACAGTCACCCTTCACATCGCGTGGAGCAAGGAAGCACACTGGGACTGGTATCGAGGATGGAATACGGAGGCTGGGCGAACTGGCTTCGACCACCTGCTGACTATGTTGGATGGGTGGGCAGAGCGACAGGGAAAGCCGACTCTGGTGGTCATCCATCCATTCGACGACGGCCGCAACCGGGAGCAAGGATTTGCTACAACGGTCGTCTTCTGCCGCTGGTTGGTCGAGCGGACGACGGCGCAAAACCGTAGGGTTCAGTGGGTCATTGAGAACATGCCTCACGACCCAAACGTCCCCTCTCGACCGGGTGATCGCATCAAGGAGATAGATGAGATAGTGATGGGTGTGCCTGGGATGGGGATTTGCTGGGACATAGGTCATTGGCACCTCACCAGGGTGATAGATCCAACGTGGAGCGGCCCGCTCACCGACCACTTTGTTGCCCACGTGACTCACACTCACGTACATGACTACACCCAGGAACAGGGCGATCACCTGCCTCCAGGGCGTGGAACCGTCCCGCTGGCCGCGAGTTTTTTTCGTCTGCGTACGACAGGTTACGACGGTTGGCTGATTCTGGAGCTGAGTTACAACAAGGCTCTTCACCTTGGCAAGCCACAGGATGTGGTGCGTGACGCTCTGGCCGTGGTCCGCCAGGCGTGGACCGGGACAGGAGTTTAGCGGCTATTGCCTCTACTGCGGCGTTGCCGACAGGGTGGTCTGCCTGGCGTTTGGCTGAAGCAGTCGGGCTGTAGCAAAATGATGAAGGTGGGCGATTGAAAGAGAAGACTTTCTTCGAGAGAATCAAGAGCGCCCTGGCGTTGAAGGGCAACGTCCGCATCATCGTCATATTGTCATTTCTGTCTAGCATAGGCGGAAAGATGGTGGGGGTCGTATGGCAGCCCTTCGTGCTGAGCCTGGGGGCTTCCATGCCCATCCTGGGGGCGCTTCAGAGCACCAAGAGCATCATCGCTTCACTCGTGCAGCCAATCTCCGGGAGAGCGGCGGACAGGCTGGGACGAAAGCCGCTCATCATCCTGGCGAGCCTGCTCACCCTGGCCGTATTCGTCCTCTGCATCGTCGCCCGAACCTGGCACTTCCTCATCCTGCCTATTGTCCTCTGGGGCGTGGCCGCCCTCGGCAGCCCGGCGCGGCAATCGTTGCTGGCGGACTCCGTCGAGCCTGGGGAACGCGGCACGGCCTACGGCGTGGTCTCTTTCTCCGGCACGCTGACGGGCTTCTTCGCTCCCCTTCTGGGCGGCCTTCTGGCTACAGACTATGGGTTCAAATCCATCTTCTACGTCTCCATCCTGATGGAGGCCCTCTGCCTGGGATTGATGGTCCTCTTCATCAGGGAAACTTTGCGGGAGAGGGGGCCTGGTGCCATCTGGGTCGGAGAGGACGTCAAAACGGCGTTGACAAGCCTTTTCAAGCCCGAACGGGGCCTGGAGGGTTTCTATGCGGCCATGACACTGGATGCGTTTTCATTCGGCGTGTGTGGGAGCATTTTCTTTGGCATGCTCACTAAAACCTTCGGGTTCACATCTTACCAACTCGGTCTACTGGGGACCATATTCGAAGTCTCGATGGCCGCTTCGCTGATTCCGGCGGGGAAACTGGTGGACAAATACGGACGCAAAACCTGCCTGATCATTTTCGGACTCTTGTTCCTCCTCCTCCCGCTTGGATGGCTATTCTCAACGAGCTTCGAGATGTTCGCCGCTCTCCAAATCCTTCTTGGCATCGCCGTATCGGCCTGGGGCCCGGCGTCGTGGGCACTGCTCGCCGATAGCGTCCCAGAGGAGGGCCGGGCGGAAGCGATGGGCAGATTCACGTGTTTCAAGGACCTGCTCTCCTCCCCCGGCCCTTACGTGGGCGGCATTCTGTATAGGTTTTTCGGGTTTCGGGGCCCGATATCGGCGAGCCTGATCCTGCACGTGGTCACTATGCTCATCATACTTCTGTTCATACGCGAGAAAAAACACAAATGAAGGAGGCAATTGAAATGAGACTGAGACGTTATGAAGGCAACCCCATCATCAAGCCCAGGGGAGACGACTGGGAGGCGGTGGCAACGTTCAACTGCGCCGTCCTCCACAAGGACGGCAAAATCCACGTCCTCTACCGCGCCGTGGGCGACTACGTCCACTACGTCTCCCACCTGGGCTACGCCGTTTTCGACGAGGACCTGAATCTCGTGGAACGGCCTGAGGAGCCGGTCTTTGGCCCTGACCTCAGGCTGTGGGAGATGTCCATCGAGGACCCCAGGCTGATTGAGATCGCGGGCAAACTCTATATGACCTACGTCATCACCCCCACCCCTGCTCCTCCCGGTGCCGTGCGGAGGCGACTGGGCATCCCAAAGCCCCAGCAGGCTTATTCCCGCACCGCTCTGGCGCGGGTGAAGGATTTCCGCGAGTTCACCAGAATGGGCGTTATCACTCCCTACGGCGACGCCGAACGAGACGTGGTGCTCTTCCCCGAGAGAATCGGCGGAAAATACGCGGCCATCCACAGGCCGAGCAACTGGGTTGGCCCGGGCTATCCGGTGGAGGGACCCAGTATCTGGTTCGCCTTCCTCGACGGTCTCCCCGGCAAGATGTACGACCACAGGATGATAATGGGGCCGGAGCAGCCCTGGGAGGCCTGGAAAATCGGGGCCGGGCCGCCGCCCATCAAGACCGACGCCGGCTGGCTGCTCATCTACCACGGCGTTGACCCCGACCGCGTCTACCGGGCCGGGGCGGCACTTTTGGACCTAGAGGAGCCCTGGAAGATGATCGCCCGCACGCCGGAGCCGATCCTGGAGCCCGAGGAAGAGTACGAAAGGATCGGTGATGTCCCGAACGTCGTGTTCCCCGAGGGAGCCGTCACCATTGGCGATGAACTTCTCGTCTTCTACGGCGGGGCCGATGAAGTCTGCTGCGTCGCCAGCGTCCGCCTCGACGAACTCATCAACCATCTAATGGCACAAAGGAAAGGAGTGGATTGAACGTATGAAACTGGTTCGCTGCACACACAACCCAATCTTGGAGGCCAACTCCGCGAGAGAGTGGGAGTCTGGGGCGGTCTTTAACTGCGGGGCCACGGTAGGCACAGACGGCCCGATCTATCTGTTGTATCGAGCGGTACCGCAGGGTTACACCAAAAAGCCCGATGGGTCAGGGTACGACAACTATGTCTCCTCCATCGGCTGCGCCGTCAGCGAGAATAGGTATCACTTCACCCGCTTTGCGCATCCGGTGATCGAGCCGTTGGAGGAGTACGAGAGATTCGGCTGCGAGGACCCCCGGGTGACTCGACTGGAGATTGACAGAGAGGTCTTGTACCTGATCACATACACCGCGCTTTCCGCCTCGGCCTTCTCCAGTACCGGAAACCGGGTCGCGTTGGCCTCGACGGAGGACCTGCGCACCTGGCACAAACACGGCGTCGTGATACCTGACCTGGAGGACAAGGATGCGGTGATATTCCCGGAACTTGTCGGGGGGCGCATCGCAATGCTCCATCGGGTGGCGCCCAACATCCAGATTGTATATTTTGACAGTCTGGAGCAGTTACTTAACCCGAAGAGGGATTTCTGGAATGCGTACAGGGCCTCTCTTGAGGAGTCCACTGTCATGAGGCCAAAGTACAAGTGGGAGGTGAAAAAGATCGGAGCAGGGCCACCGCCCATCAGGACTGATGCCGGGTGGCTCCTGATTTACCACGGGGTGGACGCCAACCACATTTACCGGGCCGGGGCGGCGCTTTTGGACCTGGACGACCCCGGCTGGGTCATCGCTCGCTCGCCACACCCCATCCTGGAGCCGGAGGAGGAGTACGAGAAAGCCGGGGACGTGCCCAACGTCGTCTTCCCGGAGGGAGCGGTAGTCCGGGACAGGACGCTTTACGTCTACTACGGCGGGGCGGACAAGTGCTGCTGCCTGGCCACTACCGCACTGGATGACCTCCTAGGCTATCTGCTGACTTTTCGGGAATAGACCGCATCCGCCTGACTGAACGCAAGATCGCCCGCCGTCTGGAACTGGTTGAAACACTGGTCTACCGCCAACGCCAGCCCTTGCCCCCCCTTTCGCTTTCACCCCGGCGATGAACCTCTGGTTGCCCCCGATGTGGATGATGGCGGCTGGCCCGTCATAGAACCCGGCACTTGCTGGGGTGAATTGGGCCAGGATTTCACCCTGCGCACCACCTTCACCGTGCCCGCCGGTTGGCAGCCGCCTGTGGCACTCTTCTTGCCTATCGGGAATGCCCGCCAGTTCGTTCACCCGGAAGCGCTGGCCTACGTTGACGGCGCAGCCTCGCAGGGAATCAATGCCCGTCACCAGGAAATCCTATTGCCGCCTCGCTGGTACGGCGGTACCACGCACGTCCTGGTCTCGCACGGCTGGTTTGGCATTAGAAATGCACCGATCTTGATGGGCCAGCCGGAAATCGTGCAAATCCACCAACCCACCCGCGATTTCGTCGCCGCGATCCGCGTCGCCCTGGGCGTGCTCAGGGAACTGGACGAGCACGATCCCACCCGCGCACACCTGCTGAACGCGCTGGACGAATCGTTTCGCCGGTTAGACATCCGTGAGCCCTGCGACTGCGCTCAGGACAAGCCTATCGAGGACGGCTTCTACGAGAGCGTCGCGGCAGCACAGCAGACCCTCGACGAGGGGTTGGCAGCGGCAGGGCCACCCCTGGCGGTAGACATCATCGCCGTGGGACACGCTCATCTCGACATAGCCTGGCTGTGGCCCACCGGCCAGACCCGGCGCAAGGCGGCGCGTACCTTCAGCAGCGTCCTGCGGCTGATGGAACAGTTCCCCGATTTCCACTTCGCCCAAAGTCAGCCCCAACTCTACCGCGTTCCCTATGAGTCCTCCGGTTTTTCGCTACTCTTCTGGGGATGGAAACGACGGGTCAGGGGAGAGCTTATCTCATCCAACACGATACCAGTGTTCAACCAGGTCAATCCTGGAAGCAACCCGACTTTCTTGTAGATGATGTCCTTTAGATCATCCACGTCGCGGGCATAGACCGTGATGAGTTCATCCGTGTCACCGGTCAGGGCTTGCACACTAGTGACCTCGAGCAGCTTGGCGGGTTCGTAGAGAGAGTCTTCCAGAGAAACGTTTTGAGCCCGGGTTACCTTAATGACAGCCTTGATACCTAGGCCAAGTTTTCTGGGATCAATGATGGCAGTATACCCGCGGATCACTTCGTTTTCTTCAAGCCTCTGGATTCGATCGCGAATAGTGGATTTGGGACTGCTAAGGCGTTTTGCTAGTTCGGAAACCGTGATTCTGGCATTGCTCTCGAGTTCGGCAAGGATAGCGAAATCGAGCTCATCTAATGAGCGCATAGGACATCATCTCCTCGCTGATGGCAGGAAAGTCGGTATTTGTCGCAAAATATCGGCAAAAAGGCATTGATAGGGCTATTATACCGTGGTATAATGACATTTAGGCCACTCTCACCGTTTCTCTAGATATTATACATTATTATCGCTCGTTCCGCAAGTTTCACAAGTTGTCCGCTTGCAGTCTATTGTTCACGTGTGATCACCGCACTCAGGCGCGACAAGGACTCTCACGATAGTCTCTGCTCGAAGTTGGCAAGAGGCTCGGACCAAAGGCCAAGCAATGCTAGTAGAACACATGACTTGGGAAGAGTATGGGGAGGAAGTGGGCCGGAGGATCATCATCTTGCCAGTTGGCTCGCTGGAACAGCACGGTCCCCATCTCCCGTTGAGTACCGATGTGGTGATATCCAGAGGGCTAGCCATGATGTCGGCCGAGGAACTGGAGGCCATGGTATTGCCGCCCATCGTATATGGGTACAAGTCACAGCCCACCGGCGGTGGGCAGTTGTTTCCCGGTACGACCAGCCTGGATGGGACCACGTTGATCAACTTGACGCTCGACATCCTACGGGAGACGTATCGTCATGGCGGGAGAAGGTTCCTCATCCTCAACGGTCACTACGAGAACGTCGCGTTCGTGACAGAAGGCGTGGAACTCTTCCTCCGCAATGCAGATGGCGCACGTATCGTGGTCCTGTCGTGGTGGGATCAGGTTTCAGATGAGATGATCGATGAGCTTTTCGCAGAGGCTGGTTTCCCGGGGTGGGATGTGGAGCATGCGGCCCTCACAGAAACTTCCCTCATGCAGTACTTCACTCCTGAATTGGTTCGAGAGGACAAAATCATTGACGACCAGAGCGAGCGAGTGCCGACTTACTTTATCTTCCCTCCGCCAGATGACATTATCCCAAAGTCTGGTGTGCTTTATAAAGCGACTTATGCTTCGCGCGAGAAAGGCGAGAAGCTCGCAAAGCAACTGGTGAATACAATCGTTGCGATTGCTCGAGAAGAGCTCGGATCGTGACGCGAGCTGTGTAGCATCCTCGAGTATGCAAAAAGTGGGCACTCTGCGCCCAACATGTCAGGGGGGCGGGCGTTCATTGTCCTCGCTGCAAGTGTTGTTGGTAATTGGAATCCAATAGGGGTTGCTGCCTCTTGCCTGCTTTATGGAGCAGCGGATGCCCTACAACTGCGGACCCAAACCTT
>Ga0209121_10000799_pt1 | contig 33535 bp, 38 predicted proteins | sample Cruoilmetagenom3_FD_187292 | JGI IMG/M metagenome (GOLD analysis project Ga0209121, IMG submission 187292) | Oil polluted marine microbial communities from Coal Oil Point, Santa Barbara, California, USA - Sample 3 (SPAdes) (version 2) | ecosystem: Environmental > Aquatic > Marine > Oil seeps ... | reverse complement strand
GCTAAGATCGCGTGTCAGATTCAGCCCGATCTCTTCTGCCAGATACACACGAATATCCGCAAAATTATTCGGTCCGTCGCCATAAATCTTGTCAAAGTATAAAGACAGGAACCGTTCCACCGGATCACGCAAAACTGCGAACGCATAGAGACTTTGGCGGATGGCTTCTTCGTCGCCTGTCTTCGCGCGAACCAGATCGTCCGCGTTCGAATGTATGTCGATGCCTGAAACATGCTCGTCCGCATGGTCCAGATAATAGAACACGTTCTTTAGGTATGTACTGCCGCATTTAGTGATCGGCAGATAGTAAACCGGCGCGCTTCGCAAGGTCAGCATTCGCTGCGCCTGCGTGCGGCCTTGCGGTTTTCGGAACTTTTGCAACAGCCCCTTAATCATATCGGCCTATTCGTCTTCATCGTGGCCAAGATCACGGCGTACTTCAGGGGAGTCTAACAACTTATTCGTCGCTTCAATCTGGTCAAAACTGCGATCCGCCAAGAACTTCAGCTCGGGCGCGTGTTTTAGCTTTAACCCTTTGGTAACCAAATGACGAAGCTCGCCTTGGTTGCGGTTCAACGCCTCAACCACTGCTTCCGTGTTTATCCCGCCCAGCGGCAGTGCAAAAACGATGGCGTTACGCAAATCCGGGGATACGCGCACCTCGCCAATCGTTACAGACACATGTGCCAGCTCGTCATCATGCAATTCCCCCCGCAACATAATGTCGGAAAGTTTGCGCCTGATCAGCTCGCCTACGCGGAGCTGTCGTTGAGATGGGCCTGTGCCCGCGTTGAATCTTTTCTTTGCCATGGCCCCTATTCCCCCCAGATTACGCCCAAGTCAAGCCATCCCCCCTTTGCTTCGGGTGAATTGAACGCTAAACCTGTCAACAAATAGCTAACGAGGGCCGAAATGAGCGAAACTACAGGTATTGCAGTAATGGGTGCGTCCGGCCGGATGGGTCAGATGCTGGTTCAAGCCATCGAGGAAAACGATAACTCTCATCTGGTTGGCGTAACGGAACGCGTCGGCCACGACTGGATCGGCCGCGACCTTGGCGAATGCCTTGGTAGTGCTGCCAATGGCATAATCGTTTCAGATGACCCCTTGGAAGTTCTTGCACATTCCCACGCCGTAGTTGATTTCACCTCTCCGGAAGCAACCGTTCTGCATTCCGAATTGGCAGCGCAGGCGCGGATCACGCATGTGATCGGTACGACTGGCCTAGAAGAATCCCACCTCGCCAAGATTGCGGCAGCCGCGCGGCATGCAATTGTAGTGCGAGCGGGAAATATGAGCCTTGGTGTGAATTTATTAACCGTTCTAACACGCAAAGTCGCCGCGGCCCTCGATATGGATTTTGATATCGAGATTGCCGAAATGCACCATCGCCACAAGGTCGATGCCCCATCCGGGACGGCCTTGATGCTTGGCGAAGCTGCTGCCGAAGGGCGTGGTGTTAATCTGGCAGATGTTTCAGATCGGGGTCGAGACGGCGAAACCGGCGCACGTAAACGCGGCGACATCGGGTTCGTCTCGCTACGCGGCGGCGATGTTGTTGGCGAGCACGATGTAATTTTCGCAGGCGAAGGCGAGCGTATCATTCTGCGTCATATCGCCAGCGATCGAATGCTGTTCGCACGCGGAGCGATCAAAGCAGCCTTATGGGGTCAGTCTCAAAAACCAGGCGAATACACCATGCTGGATGTGCTTGGGCTGGATTAGGAATCCGATGACATGCGTTGACGAATTATCGAAAACGCAACACGGACGATTATCCCACCGATGAATCCTCCGACAATCGCGAGGGAAAAGGCCGAGCCGCCCACCGTCAGTACAATAATTGTGTGCGCGGTGACACCACCGAGAAATCCGGTGAAAAAATCACCAAGCAGGCCGAGCGAATGCTCTTTGAAAAATTGTGACGAGAATATCCCGCCGCCGATACCGCATATTGCGCTGATGTAAAAATATAACATATTCAAACCTCTAAATGTCAGTTTCCAGCCACTTATTACCCGGCCTTGAGTGTATATCAAGATAGCAAGTTTACCTAAGATATTTTCTAAATAACCGGAATGCTACGTTCACGATTGCATTGCTTTTGGTAATTGGGCAGTCTTCGATTTAACAATTTGGGAGAAAGAAATGGCATATCTTAACAGTATTTTCGGTGTTTCCGGCAAAACTGCATTGGTAACCGGCGGCGCAACCGGTATCGGTCGCATGATCGCCGAAGCGTTGGTCCACGGTGGTGCTCACGTCTTGATCGCCAGTCGAAAGGGCGAAGCATGCGAAGCTGTCGCCGCTGAATTAAACACGCTGGACGCAGAAGGTTCGGCTGAAGGGTTTGCAGGTGATGTTGGCTCCGAAGCTGCGATTGATGAGCTAACCGAAAACATCAAATCCCGTACCGACTCGTTGGACATTCTGGTCAACAACGCAGGGGTTACATGGGGGGAGCCATACAATTCCTTCTCGTATAAAGCTTGGGAAAAGGTAATGAACATTAACGTTGCCGGCATGTTTACACTGACGCGAAACCTTACCGGGTTGTTAAGGACCGGAGCTACCGATGGGGATCCTTCGCGAATTATTAATATCGGGTCCGTTATGGGAACTGTTCCACTGGCGGAAGGGGCATATTCCTATGCTGTCTCCAAGAGTGCCGTACACCACTTAACCAAGATTCTCGCGGCCGAGCTGGCCTCGAAGAACATAACCGTTAACGCTTTCGCCCCAGGACCCTTTCCTACCAAGATGACATCCTTTGCGATTGGAAGCGAGGCCGGTCAGACAAAGGTTAGTGCAAACGTTCCTATCGGGCGTGTCGGAACCCCCGAGGACATCGCAGGCGCGACGTTGTTTTTGTGCGGGCGCGGTGGTGCATACACTTCCGGCGCAATCATCCCGCTTGACGGTGGTATGAGCATCGAACCCCCTCAAAATCTGTTCGCAAACGCGACATCATGAGCTTTGTAGGCAAAACGGTTCTGATTACTGGTGCCTCCGCTGGCTTTGGCGCTGCATCGGCAAAAATGTTTTCGGATGCGGGGGCGAAACTGGTTCTCGGTGATATTTCAGCGGATGGCCTTGGTGAAGGGCTGTCTGGCGATGTTGTTACCTTGGTGGGTGACGTAAGTGACCCTGCTTACAGTAAAGAACTGGTTAAACTCGCAATTAACACATTCGGCTCGCTCGACATTGCAATCAACAACGCGGGCATCGTGCATGCGCCCGCCAAAATTCCTCATCTAACCGAAGAGGAATGCCGCAGGATCGTGGACGTTAACCTTTTAGGAGTATTTTGGGCAATGCAGGCACAGCTTCCCGCCATGGAAACACAATTCGCAGAAACTAATCAGGGTTGCGCAATCGTTAACATCGCCTCCGTCGCCGGATTGGGTGGTGCACCTTGGCTGTCAATCTATGGCGCTTCAAAACACGGAGTCGTAGGCCTTACACGCGCCGCCGCGTTGGAATACGCCCGTAAAGGAATTCGTGTAAACGCAATTTGCCCCAGCTTTGCCGCCACCGCTATGGCTGGTGATGCCGTTAACGACCCCGAGGTCGAAGCGCACATGACTCGTGGTGTTCCCATGCGACGGTTGGCAACTGTTAACGAAGTCGTTCAGGCGATCCTCTGGGCTGCTGATCCAGCGAACAGTTTCACCACCGGCCAGAACATCGCAGTCGACGGAGGGCTAGGCGCACTTTAACCTGCCGTCGGGTCGTTAGTGACATCATCAGATAATTACCCCAAACTGCCCGAAACTACCGGAGGCTATTATGACCAACTACCCAAATATGTTCGCCCCTTTGGACCTTGGTTTCACCACGCTGAAAAACCGCGTGTTGATGGGGTCTATGCATACCAACCTCGAAGAGGTCGGTGACTGGAACCGCATCGCGGAATACTTTGGCGAACGGGCTGCAGGCGGTGTTGCGCTAATGGTCACCGGCGGTATGGCGCCGAATGTCGAAGGTGGCGTTTTGCCCGGTGCCTCGGGGTTGTTTACTGATACCGACATCGCCAACCACAAAATCGTAACCGATCGCGTACATGCCGAGGGTAGTAAAATCGCGATGCAAATTCTGCATGCTGGGCGATATGCCTACACACCCAAAGCAGTTGCCCCTTCTGCGATTAAGTCCCCGATTTCGCCATTTCCACCAAGCGAGCTGGACGCCGAAGGCATCGAAAAGCAAATCGCGGATTTTGTTGTCGCTGCCGAGCGCGCGAAAAAAGCAGGATACGACGGGGTCGAAATTATGGGATCGGAAGGATATTTCCTTAACGAATTCCTTGTAACTCACACCAATAAACGCACCGATGAATGGGGCGGTTCCTTCGAAAACCGTATGCGCCTGCCTGTCGAAATTGTCCGCCGTTGTCGCGAGGCCGTTGGGACGGATTTCATCATCATCTATCGCATTTCCCTGATAGACCTGATCCCGAACGGCCAAACATGGGACGAAGTCGTAACCCTCGCTAAAGCTATCGAGGCGGCTGGCGCAACAATCCTGAACACAGGTATCGGCTGGCACGAGGCACGGATTCCGACCATCGCGACATCGGTTCCTCGTGCGGCGTTTACGTGGGTTACCAAAAAGTTAATGGGTGAGGTTTCGATCCCGATCATCACCTCCAATCGCATCAACACCCCCGAAGTCGCTGAAAGCGTGCTGGCCGACGGATGTGCGAATATGGTTTCAATGGCGCGGCCTTTTCTGGCGGACAGCCAGTTTGTAGCCAAAGCAGCGGCTGGCAAAGCGGATGAAATCGCGCCTTGTATTGCCTGTAATCAGGCGTGTCTGGATCACACATTTTCAATGAAAACCTCGACCTGTCTGGTTAATCCACGGGCTTGTTACGAAACTGAACTGGATTATGGGCCAGCAGAAACCAGCAAGACCGTTGCGATAGTCGGGGCTGGTCCAGCAGGTCTGGCAACTGCGCTGGTTGCAGCACAACGCGGGCATAAGGTTTCATTGTTCGATATGGCCGACAAGATTGGTGGGCAATTGAACTTAGCCAAGCAGGTTCCGGGCAAAGAAGAGTTCTTCGGACTGGTCGAATACTATGCCCGAATGTTGGAAGTTTACGAAATAGACGTGTTCCTTGGGAAACGCGTTCACGTCGATGACCTTACCGGTTTTGACGAGGTTGTAATTGCTACAGGCGTCACCCCGCGTGATCCTGAAATCAAAGGGCAAGATGGGCCAAATGTGGTTAACTACATTGACGTTCTGCGCGACAAGGCACCAGTCGGCAAAAGTGTTGCGATTATCGGAGCAGGCGGAATCGGGTTTGATGTGGCGGAATTCCTTACACAAGAAGGTGAAAGTCCATCGATAAATTTGGAAGAGTGGAAAACCGAATGGGGCGTAGGCGATCCCGCGACAACACGCGGCGGGCTAGCCGCATCCGGCCCTAAACCCGAAGCTGCGGCCCGACAGGTAACTCTATTGCAACGTAAAGCGCAAAAGCTGGGAAAGGGCTTGGGCAAAACTACCGGCTGGATTCACCGTGCAGCGCTTGCGATGAAAGGTGTCGAGATGGTTGGCGGCGTGAACTACGAAGAAATTACCGCTGAAGGCTTACATGTTTCCACAGGCGAGGGTCACGAGAACCCTCGATTGATCGAAGTAGACACTGTCGTTCTTTGCGCGGGGCAGTTACCCGAACGCAGCCTCGCCGATGCGCTGGAAGCCAAGGGAATTGCGGCACATGTGATTGGTGGCGCGGATGTGGCAGCGGAACTTGATGCGAAGCGGGCTATTAATCAGGGATCACGGCTGGCAGCCTCGTTCTAACCCAGCACAGACGGTCCGGAAGGGCAAAACTCGGATGGAACCAGTCGCCCGATGAAAAACCCCAAGGTAAGCAATACCGGCTATTACCAGTACCACCAAGAATATCCGCAATATTTTGGCATCAACCCATCTCGTTCATAATACCAACCAGCTCGGCGGCGATAGCGGGTTCGGACATTGCATGACCAGCTCTAACTAACTGCAATTTTGATTTTGGCCACAGCTTATGCAGCGCATGTGCGGTATGTGGCGGGCAAATCATATCATAGCGGCCTTGTACGATATATCCGGGAATGTTCCTGATCTTATCCATATCTGCAAAAATCTGACGATCCTCGCGCAAGAACCCTTTATGGGTGAAGTAATGGTTTTCAATCAAGGAAAACGCCTTCGCGTAATGGGCAGGAACCCGACCGGTATGCCCCTTTGAGTCGAGCGTTGCCAACGTGCTCTCCCACGCCGCCCATGCCCGCGAGAACCGGATAACATCAGAATCAATCTTCCCGAACAGTCGTTCGCGATATGCGGCAATCATGTCGTGGCGTTCCTCTGCTGGAACCATGTTCGAAAACAACGCCCACGCTTCCGGCCAGAACTGCCCGGCTCCACCGCCATAAAACCAATCCAGCTCGGCTTGGGTCATGGTAAATATGCCACGTAAAACTAATGCGTTAACCCGTATCGGATGTGCTTGAGCATACAACAAAGACAGCGTCGCGCCCCAAGACCCGCCAAAAACGGTCCATTTAGGAATGCCCAAAGTCTCGCGAATAGCTTCGATATCCTCGACCAAGTCCCAAGTCGTATTGTTTTCCACGCTAGCATAAGGCGTTGAGCGCCCACACCCGCGCTGATCAAACAAAATCACACGATAGCGATCGGGGTCGAAAAACCGCCGCATCGCTGGGCTGCACCCACCCCCCGGACCACCGTGTAAAACGACTACTGGTTCGCCATCTTCCCTCCCCGATTGTTCCACGTATATCGAGTGCCCGCCGGACACTTCCAGCATTTGCGTATGGAACGCATCACGGGCAGGATAGAGGCTGCGACGAGGTTGCTCGTCTTTATGGCTCGCATGTTCCAGCATATATGCTCTATTAGTTAATCATTCGCCCCAACATGGCAGGTAGAAAAGATGAGTGCAACGCAAACAACCGTTACTGTTGACCCAGCCGAGGTCGCCAAATTCGAAGCGATGGCCGCTGAATGGTGGGACCCGAAGGGTAAATTCAAACCCCTGCATGAAATGAACCCGATCCGTCTGGAATATATCGTTCAGCAAATCTGTGCGGAATTCGGGCGTGATCCAAATTCGCTAAGGCCATTCGATGGCTTGCGTCTGTTGGATATAGGCTGTGGCGGCGGATTGCTGTCCGAACCAATGGCGCGCCTTGGTGCAACCGTTGTCGGGGCCGATGCAGCGGCAGGAAACATTCCCGTAGCGCAGCTCCACGCTGAACAATCCGGGCTCGACATTGATTATCGCAATGTAACCGCCGAGGCGTTATCCGAGGCCTCCGAGCAATTCGATATCGTTTTAAATATGGAAGTTATCGAACATGTCGCCGACCCTTTAGCCTATCTAACCGCATGCCGGCAATTGTTGAAACCCCGTGGGTTGATGTTGTGCTCGACCCTGAACCGCAATTCGAAAAGCTATATGGCAGCGATTATCGGCGCCGAGGTGATTATGCGTTGGTTGCCGCGCGGTACGCATGAATGGCACAAGTTTATTACGCCGGAAGAATTGTTCGACTTGATTAACAATGCCGGCCTGAAGCCGGTTGATCGCAAAGGTTTTGTCTTTAACCCACTTTTATGGTCGTGGTCGATTTCAGATCAGGATTTATCTGTTAACTATGTGACGGCTAGCATTAAGCCAGAATAATCATTCTTCACTTGCCAAAAGCATTCTTAAATCACGCAATATCGGCAAGGCTGCACGAACTTTTTCCGAGCCTAGGCTTTCTACTGTATCGTCAAACACTGGCGCAATTGCTCGAACCGCTTCGTCGCGGGCGGTATGGCCTGCCGGACTTATCGACACAAGTTTTCTTCTTGCATCATCCCAATCAGGACGGATGTGGACATAACCCGCAACCTCTAACTTCGAAAGCGTATTAGTCATCGCCCCTTTGGTCACATGAAAAATTCGCGCCAGCTGGGCGGGCGTTTTTTCACCGCCCAGACGGGCGAAATGGTTAAGGACAGTGAAGTGCGAAAGTTCCATTCCTTTGGGCAACGCGCGACTGATGCGGGTTCGCGCCATTTGCTCTACGGCGGAAATTTCGCTGAAAAGCGCAATCGCCAGTGGGTCTTTTGACAGTTTATCAGACATTACGCCTCGGGTGGTTCAAAATCACGATCATGCCGCAGCGAGGGGATTTTCGTGCGGGCCATAGCAACATCGTTAAGGTCCAAATCGACAAAAGTCACGCCTTGCATTTCGCCGCCATCGGCCAGAACCTCGCCCCACGGCGAAATCGCCAACGAATGACCATAGGTTTCGCGCCGTGGCTCTCTACCCCAATCATGCGTTCCGCATTGTGCAGGAGCCAGAACAAAACACCCGTTTTCGATAGCGCGTGCACGCAACAGAGCATGCCAATGCGCCCGACCTGTAGGAACGGTAAACGCTGCCGGAGCGGTCAGAATTTCTGCCCCTGCCTGTGCCAATTGTCGATAAAGATCAGGGAACCGCATATCGTAACAAACGGTCATACCAATGTTGCCGACCTCAGTTTTCGCCAACGTCGCCTTAGTGCCCGGTCGATAAGCAGAAGACTCGCGGTAAACCTCGCCATTGCCCAGATCGACATCAAACATGTGGATTTTGTCGTAGCGAGCCTTGATCTCACCCGTTGGGGTAATCAGAAACGAGCGATTGGCGAAGCGCCCGTCCGCATCACCGATTTTCAAACCCAGCGAACCGACCAACAACCAGATTTCCAGTTCTTGCGCCAAATCACGCAACCGCGCCAACGATGGATCGTTGGCCTCGGTATGCAGTACTTCGGCTTGCTGTTTGCGGCTAGACGAAATGATATTGGTTGTCTCGGGCGTCAGAACAAATTCCGCACCGCCAGCATGGGCCTCGCGGATAAACTCTTCAGCCAAGCGCAGGTTTTCTGCCGGATTGTTACTTGAAGTCAACTGAACCAGCGCAACCTTCATCGGTTAGGCCAGCATCTTGTCTAGAAGGTCGCCGCCCTCTAGATCAAATAGATCATCACACCCACCGATTGGTTTTCCGTCGATAAAGATCTGCGGAACCGTACGCCCACCATTACTGCGCTGGGTCATCTCGGTGCGTTTATCTGGGTTCATCATCACGTCGTATTCAGTGTATTCCACACCCTTTTTGTTCAGCAGACGTTTGGCGGCGGTGCAGTAGCCGCAGATCGGGGTCGTGTAAATTTCAACGGGTTTCATTCCGGTGCTCCAAATATATGTTTCGCCCATATATATAGGGTTTCATACGTCTCGTGCAACGCGGGCGAGAACCAGCGCGTCAATTCGTTCCGCTCCGGCGGCGCGCAACGTCTCGGCGCAAGCTGAAAGCGTGGCACCTGTAGTCATAACATCATCAATCAAAAGAACATTCTTCGGGACGGATCGACGTTTATGTACAGAAAAAACGCCCTGTTGGTTCTCATGTCGCTTATCCCTTGTTAACCCGTCTTGCGAAGGCGTAAACCTGTCTCGTACCAGTAAATCTGGAATACACGGCGTTTTGGAAATTTCAGAAAGATGCTGCGCCAGCTCCGCAGACTGGTTAAATTTCCGCTTGAACAACCGACGCCAATGCAGCGGGACAGGCACAATTACGTCGGCTTTGCACAGCAAATCGTCACCCGATCGCGCCATCCATTCCGCCAATGATCTCGCCATATCCAACCGATCACCATGTTTCAGACTTAGTACCGCACGACGACCCCCTCCCGCATAGATAATTGCTGCCCGGCCTGCATCCCATGCGGGGCGGTGGGCGATACAACTGTCGCACTTGATTTTGCCATCCGCTTCACCTGGAAGTGGAGTACCACAGATGTCACAAACCGCTCCTGTTATGAATGTCGTATCCGCCCAGCAATCCGCACAAAGGTTGGCCCCTTGTTCAGTCGGTTCCGTACACGTCAAACAGCGCGGGGGATAGATAACATCAAGCAATGCACCCTTTCCCTTATCCGCGAGACGAGTTATCTGTCTGCGCAAAGGGATTTCAGAATATGCAACCATCACCAAACCTTTTTGACCACGAACTTCTAGCCCAGCGCCGTACGCGGGCGGCCGGCTTTGGCGTGGAAGGGGAATTCCTTCATCAAGAGATCGCCGATCAGGTTTCAGAAAGACTGCAAGAGGTTAATAAAACCTTTACGGATGTGGCTATTATTGGCCCACGAACCGATTTATGGACCAAAATGCTTGGCGGTAAGGCCGTTAAGGATCAGGAAACACTTGAACTGGACGCGGGTTCGCTCGATCTGGTGATACATGGACTAGCTTTGCACTGGGCCAATGACCCTGTGGGGCAATTAGTGCAGATGCGCCGTGCTTTGAAACCAGACGGGTTAATGGTTGCGGCCATGTTTGGTGGGCAAACCCTTAATGAATTACGAACGTCGTTCGCAGAAGCGGAAACCGAGATCGAAGGCGGCTTGTCGCCGCGTATCGTACCGATGGGCGAGATCCGCGAACTTGGTGGCTTGATCCAGCGTGCCGGGTTCGCTTTGCCTGTCGCGGATTCCGTTAATTTGACGGTAACCTATGAAACGCCGCTACATTTAATGCGGGATTTACGAGCGATGGGTGAGACTAACGTCATGATTGCCCGTCGCAAAACACCATTGCGGCGCGAAACCTTGATACGGGCGATGGATATTTACGCGGAACATTTTGCTGATGCTGACGGTCGTATCCCCGCAACCTTCGAAATTGTATTCCTGACCGGATGGGCTCCGTCCGAGACGCAGCAAAAACCGCTGCGGCCCGGTTCAGCGAAGGCGAGGCTTGCGGATGCGTTGGGGGTCAAAGAACAAAACTAGAAGATGATCGACTCTTCAGTGGTTTGTAACGTGAACTTGGCAAGACCAAGATTCGCCGCGCTTCGGTCAATCACAAGGTAAATAAACACTTCGTTTGCCGATTTTAGCCTGCGGACCAAATGATACTGCGTCTCCAGAGTGATTACGACATCTTCAAGCACATCCCCTGCACCCAAATCCTTAACGGCCTTGATTTTCGAGTTAACCTTATCGATATCCAGGACCGTCGAGTCAAAATCTTCACATTCTGCCTGCGCAAGCAATACGCCAGTTTCAGAATCAACCAAACAAGCCCCAACGAATCCATTCAGATCAACTATTCCCAGTTGTGCAAAATCTTTGGTCATGGACCGTCGTTCTTCAACTAAGGCAAGTTTGCTTTCGCTAAGCGGAGTGCTGCTATCCGAAGTAGATTCGTCAACTGCCCTTAGCAAAACCACAGGTTCTTTCCGTCGTTGCTCAGGCGAGTTTTCCTGTGTGTTCTTTATTTTGTGCATAAACAGCATTTTGACCCTGCCCTGATAAATACCACCAACACTTCTTAGTGTTACGAAATACGACTCATAAGGTTCAGTGTGGTTACCAAACATATACAATTTGTAAATATGATAATATCAACCAGAGCTTGTATTATTTAGTGGATGCTGTGTTTGAGGAAACCCCGACCTGCGCGGCACGCAACAACCTGTCACCTATGGCAAACCCTGTGGACATGACCTGAATGATAGAACCTTTGGTAGTGTTCGGAACCGGCGCTTCAAACATTGCCTGATGCAATTTAGGGTTGAATTTATCGCCAACCTCGGGAGTAACTGGAAGAATTTTGTGTTTCTCGAACACTGACAACAATTCACGCAAGGTCAACTCCAAGCCTTCCGTTAGGGAGGTATGTTCTTTACGCAAATCATCGTCGATGTTTTCCAGCGCGCGTTCAAGATTGTCCTGAACCGACAATAAATCACGGGCCAGTTTTGTACCCCCGTACATTTCTGCATCACGGCGGTCACGTTCGGCGCGTTTCCGCAAGTTTTCAGTCTCCGCAAACGCACGAAGCAAGCGATCTTTTAGTTGATCGCGTTCTTTGATAACGGAATCTATGTCAGGCACTGCCAAAACATCTTCTTCAAGCTCCAGTTCTTCTTCGGGTGTATCGATATCGTCCAAAAACCCGTTTTCTTTTTCGTCACTCATCTTGCTTGCTTTCTATTTCAGGTCCGACGGGACATTAACCTACCCACCAGCTGCGCGGTGTAGTCGACAATCGGAACAATCCGGCCATAATTCAGCCTCGTCGGTCCAATCACGCCTACTGCGCCAATAATTTTTCGCTCAGCGTTCATATAAGGTGAAACCACCAAAGAGGAACCCGAAAGTGAGAAAAGTTTGTTCTCGGAGCCAATAAATATGCGGACTCCGTCACCTTCTTCTGTCAAATTCAGTAAATGGGCCAAATCCCGCTTGCGTTCAAGGTCATCGAACAGCTGCCGGATACGCTCCAAATCCAGTTCCGAAGCCCCGTCTTCGACAAGATTCGCCCTTCCGCGAACAATCAAGCGGTCCCGCCCGTCCTGTTCATCAACCCAAATCGCCAGCCCGTCTTTAATAAGGCTCTGCGATAATCGATCGAGTTCCTGTCGGTGTCGTTCGATCTCCCGCGCCACGACGCTTTGCATTTGCGAAACAGTATGGCCTTCGAGGATGGCATTCAAGAAGTTCGCCGCTTCGCGCATGGAAGACGGGGTTAGACCGGCTGGCGGCGTGAAAAGACGGTTTTCGACCTGCCCGTCGGCGGTCACTAGAACCACCAGTGCCTTTTCCGGCGACAGCGCAACAAATTCAAGATGCTTGATGGGGCTTTCGGTTTTAGGCGTCAGAACAAGACTGGCCCCTTGGGTCAGGCCGGATAGCATCGAGCCAACCTTATCCATCATCCCGCCGATATCAGGTTCGTTGGTATCAAGGGAGCGCTCGATCTCGGAACGCTCGTTGCCTGAAACAGTTCCAACCTCTAGCAGACCATCTACGAACATTCGCAAACCAACCTGTGTCGGGATACGCCCAGCCGAAGTATGAGGGGAATCTAGCAAACCCAAATGCTCAAGGTCGCTCATCACGTTTCTTATGGTTGCGGGCGAAACCTTTTCGGTCATCGCCTCCGTCAAAGACTTGGAGCCAACCGGATCGCCGGTTTCTAGATACGATTCCACCACTTGCCGAAAAACCTCGCGGCTGCGGTTGTTCAGATCTGAAAGCGGGGTGGTTTGCTTCATAAATTGACACCTTGGTTCACGTGAAACTATGCATTCCGGGGTGGTGGGTCAATCACAAGGATGGACGCAAGGTGCTACTTTGTTTATGAGGCAGGAAAACCAATCCAAACGGAGGCTCCAATGCGCCCATCTGGCCGTAATACCGACATCATGCGTGACATCGTTATCGAAACGAATGTTACCAAACACGCCGAGGGCTCTTGCCTGATCAAAATGGGTGATACACATGTGCTTTGCACCGCTTCGCTTGAAAGTCGCGTACCGCCGTTTCTGCGCAATTCCGGTCTTGGCTGGGTGACCGCGGAATACGGGATGTTGCCGCGCTCAACGGGTTCGCGGATGCGGCGCGAGGCGACGGCAGGCAAACAATCTGGCCGGACACAGGAAATTCAGCGCCTTATCGGTCGGTCCTTACGGGCTGGTGTGGATCGCGTTGCCATGGGCGAACGTCAGATCACAGTGGATTGCGATGTTATACAGGCCGATGGCGGCACGCGCTGTGCGGCAATCACCGGTGGGTGGGTTGCGCTGCGTTTGGCGACTAATCAGTTGCTGAAAGCTGGCGATATTAAGGAAGACCCGCTGACGGATCATATTGCTGCGGTTTCTTGCGGTATTTATGGCGGACAACCTGTGTTGGACCTCGATTACATTGAAGATAGCGATGCGGGCACGGATGCAAATTTCGTGATGACGGGCGCTGGTGGACTGGTTGAAATTCAAGGCTCGGCTGAAGGGGCTACTTTTTCCCGCGATGAATTCAATATCTTGATGGATTTAGCGGAAAAAGGCGTTGCTGATTTGGTGGCCGCACAAAAAGCCGCCGTGGCCTGATGCGCAAGTTCACCGAACCTAAACTGCTGATCGCGACCCATAATAAGGGCAAGCTGGAGGAGATTATCCGTCTGCTGGAACCCTATGGGGTCAAGGTTATTTCGAATGCCGAACTAGGTCTGCCTGAACCCGAAGAGACCGAGGATAATTTCGTCGGTAACGCACGGATTAAGGCACATGCGGCCGCCAAAGCTAGCGGCTTGCCCGCTCTGGCGGACGATAGCGGGATCGAGGTAGATGCTTTGGGCGGCGCGCCCGGCGTTTACACAGCAGATTGGGCGGAAACGCCAAACGGTCGCGATTTTCCGATGGCGATGACCAAAGTCTGGGACAAACTAGAAGCAATGAACGCCCCCGCCCCACGAACTGCCCGGTTTTGCAGTACCTTGGTGATGGCATGGCCCGACGGGCACGATGAAGTTTTCGAAGGTAAAATCGACGGGCAATGTGTCTGGCCAATGCGTGGCGAAGAGGGTCACGGCTATGATCCGATGTTTATGCCTGACGGGTATGAGATTACATTCGGCGAGATGGATCGTTGGGAAAAAAACAAGATCAGCCATCGGGCGGATGCATTTAACAAGCTGGTAAATGGATGCTTTGAATGAGTGTTAAGCGTATTTCCACCGGATCTCCGTTTGAAAAATCATTCGGATATAGCCGAGCGGTCGTTAAAGGCGGCTGGTGCTTTGTTTCCGGTGTTACGGGGTATGATTATACCACAATGGCAATGCCAACGGGTATTGCCAATCAAGCGCGAAATTGTTTTGAGACAATTAGCAACGTTCTAGCCGAAGCCGGTTTTGAAATGGCCGATATTGTGCGGGTTCAGTATACAGTTACTGACGAAGCATTAGTTGACGAGCTTGTTCCTGCACTTGGCGAAGCTATGAAAGACATCCGCCCAGCCGCGACTATGGTCATCGCAGGCTTGATTAAACCAGAAATGCTGGTGGAAATCGAAGTCACCGCGTTCAAAGGGTAGCCATGGAAGATTGGCAAAATGCGGGTTTTGGCGTTTATGTGCACTGGCCATTTTGCATGCACAAATGCCCGTATTGTGATTTCAACAGCCATGTTTCACGGGAAATAGACCAAACGAAATGGCGTGAAGCGCTTCTGTCAGATATTCGCCGAAGTGCTGAGCAGTTGCCGGATCGGCAGGTCGATACTGTATTTTTTGGCGGCGGGACGCCAAGTCTGATGCCACCTGAAACCGTAGCAGCGGTGATCGAGGAAATCGGGAGCGCTTGGCGGCTTTCCCCAAGTGCCGAAATATCACTGGAGGCCAACCCAACTTCGGTTGAGGCGGGACGCTTCGCCGGGTATTCCGATGCTGGAGTGAACCGCGTCTCCATGGGCATTCAGTCGTTAAGGGACGCGGACCTAAAGGCGCTTGGCCGTATGCATTCTGTTGCCGAAGCTCGTGCCGCTTTTGATATTGCCCGTGAGCAGTTTGACCGCGTTAGCTTCGATTTGATTTATGCACGCCAAAACCAGACAGCTGATGACTGGGAATTGGAGCTATCTGAAGCCATTGATATGGCCGTAGATCACCTGTCCCTATATCAGTTAACTATCGAAAAAGGCACACGTTTTGGCGATATGCATGCACGTGGATCGTTGCGAAACCTTCCAAATGACAATTTGGCAACAGATATGTATTTTCGGACGCAAGAAATTTGCGAACGGTATGGTTTGCCTGCATACGAAACCTCGAACCACGCACGGGCTGGTGCGGAAAGCCAACACAACCTGATATATTGGCGGTATGGCGATTACGTCGGGATTGGACCAGGAGCGCATGGGCGTATTTCTGTTAATGGCCAAAAATTAGCCATAGAAACCTATTCGGACCCAAACCTATGGATAGAGCGGGTTGGCAAAACCGGTTGGGGAAGAAAATCTGTCGAAGTTGTGAGCGCAGAGGAACAGGCAAATGAATACCTTATGATGTCTTTGAGATTGGCAGAGGGTAGCGATTTGGCTCGCTATGCTGCGTTAAAAGGCAGTGGTCTGTATGCGTCTAATCTTGAGGAAATGTTGTCCTCCGGATTTGTTTCACAGGAAGGCGATATTATCAAAACCACTTCGAAAGGCCGGCCATTGTTAAATGCCGTCCTTCGACAGCTGTTGGCTTAAGTGATGCGGATTATATGGTTAACGTTTGGTGTATTAAGTGTGCTGGCAGGCTTCGTCGGTGTTTTCCTTCCCGTGTTGCCAACTGTGCCGTTCCTATTGCTCGCTATGTTCTTTTTCGGAAGGTCGTCCCAAAGAGCGCACGACTGGTTGCTAACACATAAAACACTAGGTCCCGGCCTTCGCGATTGGCAAGACAGTGGTGCGATCAGTCGTAAATCCAAGTACCTGTCTGCTGGGTCTATGGTGGTAGTATTCGCCATATCCGTGTTGTTCAAGATGCCGGTATATGTACTTATAATTCAGATAGTTATACTTCTATCTGTTTCATACTTCATTTGGACAAGGCCCGATGCGTAGTCACTGTGACAAAAGCTGACAGAGGCCGTCTAACTGCTCGAGGTCAGCGTATTTGATCCGCAACTCTCCGCTTTGACCACCTGCTTTGTGATCTATACTAACCTTCACGCCAAGATGCGCGGCCAAGTCATTTTCGATAGCCCGTGTGTCTGCATCCTTGACAGGCTTCAGCCGCCGCTTCTGCTTCACGCTTGGTGTTTGCTTCTTGGCCAACGCCTCTGCTTGTCGAACGGACAATCCTTTCGACATAATCTCGCGCGCCAGCGCCACCGGATCATCTGCGGGGACCAATGCCCTTGCGTGGCCTGCGGAAATTTGACCGTTTTGCAGATACTCTTGTACCTCTGGTGGTAGATTTAGAAGACGAAGAAGGTTTGCGATATGACTACGGCTTTTGCCCAAGGCATCGGCCATTTTTCCCTGAGTGTGGCCGAATTTATCCATCAGCTGGCGATACCCCATCGCCTCTTCTATTGCGTTCAAATCTGCGCGCTGAATGTTTTCGATAATGGCTAGTTCGAGCACCTCTGTATCTGTCAGCTCGCGGATTAGAACCGGAATGCTGTGTAACTTCGCTCGTTGAGCCGCACGCCAGCGACGTTCCCCGGCAACAATTTGATAACCGCCTTGATTATTTGGGTCGGGCCTGACGATTAACGGCTGGATCACACCTTTTTCCGCAATGGATGCGGTCAGATCTACCAGATCCTTTTCGGCAAATGTTCTGCGCGGTTGATCTGGATTAGCAAAAACTTTATCAATTGGCACGTCAGTATCACTAGGTCGATGGGTCGCCGCCGGTTGGGCGCTATTCCCCTCGTCAAGATTCACATCCGCTAACAATGCGGAAAGACCGCGACCTAAGTTTTTACGTTCAGTTTTCTTAGCCATTTTTCAACATTTTCAATCTGTTACATTGTCATTCATACGCCGAAGCAACTCAGCCGCTAGTTTTTGATACGCAATACTGCCAGAACTTCTATGGTCATAAATCAACGCTGGAACCGAATGCGATGGAGCCTCGCTAAGTCGGATATTACGCGGAATAATGGTTTTGTAAACCAAATCGCCAAGGTTCTCTCGCACATCGTCCTCGACTTGCTTGGACAGGTTATTACGACGATCATACATCGTAAGCACGATTCCCTGTATACTTAACTTAGGGTTTAAAGATTGCTTGACCTCCCGGATGGTCAACATCAGCTGCGACAGACCTTCAAGCGCAAAAAACTCGCATTGCAAAGGAACAAGAACGGAGTCCGCTGCAACCATCGCGTTTACGGTTAATAAGTTTAGCGACGGCGGGCAGTCTATTAAAATGTAATCGAAGTTACAGGACAACGCCTCGCCAGATGTCAGCGCCTTTTTCATTCGCAACACACGATTTGGATCGTTCACCATGTCCACATCTACGGAACTAAGGTCGTTTGTTGAGGGTGCGATAAATAAATTAGGGATCATCGTTTCCTGTGCGATAGCTGGAAGCGTGGTGTCGCCCAAAAGCAAATCGTAGGTTGTCAGCTCTCGCATGTCGGGCGAAATACCTAACCCGGTAGAAGCGTTTCCTTGTGAATCTAAATCAACTAGCAAGACTTTTCGGCCAATAGCCGCTAATGCTGTACCCAAATTTATTGCAGTCGTGGTTTTCCCGACGCCACCCTTCTGATTGGCCACAGCAATTATTACAGAATGTTTAGCAGGCGTATTTGTGCTTTTAGACACGTTTGAATTCTCCGATGCGGAGTATAACTGCATCTGAATCAGTTATACTGGGAAATGTCTCGTATGCCATATGCCAACAAGATGAGGCTTCGGTCAATTCCGAATCGACCCGCGCTCCCTTAGGAAACAAAGAAACGCCATTCGATTTACGGTGTTTTTCCGTAAATTCAAGAAGTTGTGTAAGCGAAGAAAGAGCGCGGGCAGACAATATATCTGCGTTCTGAGCCTCAAGTAATTCTATTCTTTTCGTAACGACTTGCACCTTGACGCCCATTTCTCTAGCGGCAGCCTGAAGAAATACCGATTTCCTTCTGTCGCTTTCAACCAAAGTTATGACCAAATCCGGCGCCTTCTCTGCAGCGATAGCGGCAATAACCAACCCCGGAAATCCAGCACCTGACCCGATATCCAGCCATGACTTCGCATTTTTAGGTGCCAACGCCCAAAGCTGTGCTGAATCTGCTATATGACGATGCCAAACACTGGAAATTGTAGACTTTGCCACCAGATTTATCTTTGGGTTCCACTTAACCAAAAGCGCCGCATACACTTGCAAGCGATCCATTGTTTCACGTGAAACATCGAAGGTTTCGGCAAAGTTTGCTTGCGAAACATAACCCCCGCTCATGCCGAACGCTTCTTTTTAGGTTTGCGTATATTGGCAAGTATCAAGGTCAACCCAGCCGGAGTCATTCCGTCAATACGCCCTGCCTGCGCTAATGTAGCTGGCTGAATCTGCGTTAATTTTCCCCGCAGCTCATTAGATAACCCTACAATGCTTTCATAATTGAAGCCCGGCGGTATCCGCAACGCCTCATCCCGCCGCATTGCCTCAACGTCACTTCTTTGACGATTTATGTAATGAGCATATCGCGCATCGTTCTCTACCTGCTGTGCAATTTCCACTGGGATATCTGATAGTTCCGGCCAGATTTCCGATAGCTTGGAAATGTTAACGTCTGGGTAGGATAGCAGATCTAGGGCGCTGCGGCGAACGCCATCCTGATTGACCTTGATACCGCATTCCTCAGCTTCCCTCGGGGATACAGACAGGCTTTCGCAATCCGCCCTAGCTTTACCCATAGACTTAAGACGCTTATCAAATTGCGCTTTGCGTTGGTCTGAAACACAGCCGAGAGAAACTCCAATCGGTGTTAACCGTTGGTCAGCATTATCGGCACGCAAAGACAGGCGATATTCGGCACGCGACGTAAACATCCGATAAGGTTCCGAAACACCACGTGTCACCAAATCGTCGATCATTACGCCGATATAACCATCCGCACGATCAAAGAGTATTGAATCACGGCCCTTAACTGCCAATGCAGCATTTAAGCCCGCCACAAGCCCCTGCGCGGCTGCCTCCTCGTATCCGGTGGTACCATTAACCTGACCCGCAAAGTAAAGACCGGGCGCAGCTTTAACCTCTAAAGTGGAGCGCAAAGCCCTTGGGTCTATATAATCGTACTCGATAGCATATCCTGGCTGTAGGATTTTAACACTCTCTAGGCCTTTAATTGATGTCACATATGCCTCTTGAACGGGCAACGGAAGCGAAGTCGAAATTCCGTTCGGGTATATAGTGGCATCATTAAGACCTTCCGGTTCCAAGAAAATCTGATGGCTCTCTTTATCAGAAAACCGAACGATTTTATCTTCTATCGAAGGGCAATACCTTGGGCCAACACCTTCAATCTGCCCACCATACATTGCTGACCTATCAAGGTTTTCCCTAATAATATCATGCGTCTGACTGTTGGTGTGTGTAATTCCGCAAGAAACCTGTCGTGCAGTTGGCGCATCTGACATGAACGAGAACATCGTTGGTATATCATCACCTTGCTGCATCTCCAGCCCGTCCCAATTAATGGTGCGGCCATCCAGTCGTGGAGGTGTGCCCGTCTTCAAGCGACCTAGTGGTAAACCCAGCGCGTCTATTCGTTCCGCTAACGCTATAGATGACTTATCCCCCATCCGGCCACCAGTATGGGTTTGATCACCAATGTGGATTACTCCACGCAGGAATGTCCCAGCCGTTAAAATTACCGCTCCGGCAGTAATTTCGCTGCCATCACCAAGAACAACCCCTTCAACACAACCTTTCGAAATGATCAAATCCGAAACTTCCGCCTCCAGAACCGTTAAATTCAGTCGATCTTTGAACTCTGCCTGCATAGCCGCTTTGTAAATCTGGCGATCTGCTTGCGCCCGCGGCCCTTGAACCGCTGGCCCTTTCCGACGGTTTAGAAGACGAAATTGAATGCCAGCTCGGTCCGCCACACGGCCCATCACCCCATCCAGCGCGTCGATCTCTCGAACAAGGTGACCCTTTCCTAGCCCACCGATTGCAGGGTTACAGGACATTTCACCAATTTTATCGAACGCAAGCGTGATTAGAACTGTCTTCACACCCATCCGCGCCGCCGCCTGTGCTGCCTCGGATCCTGCGTGACCACCACCAATTACGATTACATCAAACGTATGTTTCACGTGAAACACTCCTATTTTCCGATACAGAAGCTGGAAAATATCATGTCTAAAACATTCTCCACATCTACACGGCCTATCATAGAATCGAGGGATCGCAAGGCCTGGCGCATGTCTTCTGCGGCCAGATCAGACCAGTCTGCCCCAGACTTCACATGAATTTCCGCACTATCAAGTGCTGTAACTGCGTTTATCAAGGCAATACGGTGCCGCTCTCTAACAGCCGAACTAGCCCCGGCGGCACGGCTTGAAAGTTCTTCAGAAAGTAAGCCTAGCAACTGCTCCACGCCTTCACCTGTTAGCCCGGAAACAGATAGTCCATCTGTTCGGGTTACGTCCGCCTTACCGTACGCGATGATATCTCCTGACCGAAATGTGACACCCAAATTTTCGTAGGCGTCGCCGGGTTCAAGCAAAAACACCCGAATATCTGCCGTCTCTGCGCGGGATTTAGCGCGCGCGACTCCAAGAGCTTCTATTTCGTCTTCCGATATTCGCAACCCCGCTGTATCGAGCAGTGTAATCGGCAACCCGCCAAGGTCCATTCGAACCTCGATAACATCACGTGTTGTGCCAGCAATCGCCGAAGTAATTGCTGCGTCCTTTTTTGATAACATATTCAAAAGGGTGGATTTTCCGATATTTGGTCGCCCGATTATAACAACTTCAAATCCATCCCTAATCCGCTCGGATATACGGCTGCCTGCAGCCTCAACCTGCATCCCACTACGGGCGCTATTAATCAGTTCCAGCACTTCTGGCGAAACGTCAACTGGCACCTCTTCATCCGCAAAATCTATCGTAACTTCCAATAGCGCCACTGCACGTATCAATGCTTCCCGCCAAACTCGCGTTTTTTCACTCAGCGCACCACGCATAACTGTAAGCGCCTGTCGTCGCTGTGCTTCTGTTTCGGCATCAATCAGATCGGCCAAACCCTCAACCTGCGCCAAATCCAACCGTCCATTATCGAGCGCCTGACGCGTATACTCCCCGGCCTCAGCCAATCTCACTCCATCACAGTTGGAAAGCTCCCGTAATACAGCGGCCACAACAGCGGCAGATCCGTGTAGATGGATTTCAACTACACGCTCTCCAGTAAAACTGGCACCAGAATCGAAGATCAGAATCAGGGCTTCGTCAAGCGGTTCCCCGCCTAATGTACGAACAACACGAAGCGCAGCTCGTTTGGGTTCAGGCAAATCATGAACCAATTTCGATACTGCATCCCAGGCCAAAGGCCCAGACACACGCACGACAGAAACACCTGCCCGACCACGCGCCGTTGCCAATGCAAAAATTGTGTCGTGCATAACTTTACCCAACTGTAACTAATGAAAAAACCCGAGGTTTAACCCGGGTTTCCATAGAAAAATATCCGGTGCTAGCTGTTCATAGAATCGAAAAACTCGGAGTTTGTCTTCGTCTGCTTCATCTTGCCAAGCAAGAATTCCGCAGCATCCGTAGTTCCCATCGGATTCAGAATCCGACGCAGAAGGAATGTTTTCGTTAGCTCTGATTTTTCTACCAACAGCTCTTCTTTTCGCGTACCGGATTTCAGAATATCAATCGCAGGGAACACGCGTTTATCCGCAATCTTGCGATCAAGGACAACTTCAGAGTTACCCGTACCCTTGAACTCCTCAAAGATAACTTCATCCATCCGGCTGCCAGTATCAATCAGTGCCGTCGCGATAATCGTAAGGGAACCACCCTCTTCGATATTACGTGCGGCGCCGAAGAACCGTTTTGGGCGTTGCAAAGCATTTGCGTCTACACCACCGGTCAGAACCTTACCGGAAGACGGAACCACTGTGTTAAACGCACGACCAAGGCGGGTAATGGAATCCAGAAGGATCACAACATCGCGCTTATGTTCAACTAGCCGTTTAGCTTTCTCGATTACCATTTCAGCAACCGCAACGTGGCGCGAAGCAGGTTCGTCGAAAGTCGAGGCTATCACCTCGCCCTTAACGCTTCGTTGCATATCTGTAACTTCTTCTGGCCGCTCGTCAACCAATAGTACAATCAAGAAGCATTCAGGGTGATTAATAGCGATAGATTTTGCAATATTCTGCAATATCATAGTCTTACCAGTTCTTGGTGGCGCAACCACCAAAGACCGCTGGCCTTTACCAATCGGTGCCACTAGATCGATAATCCGGCCGGTCTTATCCTTAATCGTAGGGTCTTCAATCTCCATCATTAACCGTTCATCAGGGTAAAGTGGCGTAAGGTTATCGAAGTTAATCTTATGTTTGGATTTTTCGGGGTCCTCGAAGTTGATCAGCGAAACATCCACCAGCCCAAAATACTTTTCCCCTTCACCAGGTGCCTTGATGACGCCGTCAACCGTATCCCCTGTCCGAAGCGAAAACTTGCGAATTTGCTCGGGGCTAACGTAAATATCTTCTGGTCCGGCCAGATAATTGGCGGCAGGCGAGCGCAAAAAACCGAAACCGTCTTTAAGAACTTCGACAACGCCATCACCTGAAATTTCAACACCAGCCTCTGCCATTTCCTTAAGGATGGCGAACATCATATCGCCTTTACGCAGCGTGGTTGCGTTTTCTATGTCTAGATCTTCGGCCATTGCTAACAAATCAGCCGGAGTTTTAGCTTTCAGTTCAGCCAAAGATAGTTTTTCGATTTCCATAAATTTACCATAGTTCTACGCCCACACGACAACCGCCATGCAAAGCTTTTCAATTGGGGAGCGCACATTTTGAGCGAGGACCGCCCGTGCTTGCCGTTACTTATCGGTTTTTTCAGTCAAATGTCAAATTATGATTAAAATGGCTTAGGAATTACCATAAATACGATAACCAACATCAACACAGTCGGAATTTCGTTCGACAGACGATAGGTACGACCGCTCCGTGTGTTCTCGTCGCGTTCAAAGTCTTTTCGTCGTGCAGATAACCATCCGTGAAACCCTGACATTCCAATTACCATCGCTGCTTTGATCCACGGCCAAAAAGTCGACCAATCAATAACGCCTGGGGTAAAAACCAGACACAGTCCGAATACCCAGGCGGCGGCCATCGCTGGGTTGATGATTGCACGGATTAGCTTACGTTCCATGACTTTGAAAATCTCGGATTGCTCGCTGCCAACAGGTGCTCTTTCAGCATGATACACGAATAATCTAGGCAGATAAAACATGCCCGCCATCCATGAAATAACCGATACGATATGTAACGATAATATCCATGGATAAGCTGATACTAGAAAGGACGACATATATTTACCCTCTGATATATCTCAACATTTTTTCGACATTAGCCGGATCACCTTGTGGAGTAATCCCATGGCCTAAGTTGAAAATATACGGTCCTTTACCAAGAATTTCCAACAACCTTTTGGTTTCACGTTCCAAAGATTCGCCGCCTGTAATCAACAGCATAGGATCAAGGTTTCCTTGCACGGCCACCTTGTTTTGCAACACATCTCGTGCCCAATCTGCTGGAACCGATGTATCAATTGCAACACCTTCGAACACACCGGCATCTGCGAATTTTATATATCCGCCGCCAGCACCGCGTGGAAAGCCAATCACCGGCAAACCGGGGAACCGTGCTTTCAATTCAGTTGCAATCCTAACTGCGGGTTTCAACGCATATTCTTCAAAACAAGATCCACCAAGCGCACCAGCCCAGCTATCAAACAACTTGATAACCTCGGCGCCTGCTTCAACCTGTTTTGCCAAATACTCGATGGTTGATTCAGTGATCAGATCAATAAGCTGACCGAACCCGGCAGGATCGCGGTACATCCACTCACGAGCAGGCCCTTGATCTGGCGTCCCGCGACCAGCAATCATATACGTCGCAACCGTCCAAGGAGCGCCCGCAAAGCCGATCAACGTCGTTTCTTTGGGTAATTCACCCGAAAGACGTTTAACGGTCTCGTAAACCGGTCCTAGAACATCATGAATGTCATCTTTACCCTTCAGTTTACTCAAATCTGCTACGCAAGTTACCGGATTAAGCCGAGGCCCTTCTCCAGTTTCAAACCATAGGTCCATTCCCAATGCTTGAGGTAGTAACAAAATATCCGCAAACAGGATCGCAGCATCAAATCCATACCGACGGATTGGTTGCATGGTTACTTCTGTCGCAAATTCTGGGTTATAACAAAGGTCTAAAAACCCACCAGCTGTAGCACGTAATTCACGATATTCTGGTAAATATCGTCCGGCTTGACGCATCATCCAAACCGGAGGTATTTCCAGTGTTTCTCCAGCAAGTACGCGTAGTAAACTTTTCTTTGGCAATTCGGTCATTTTGTTCTCCCTCTTATAATATAAATATTTAAGAGAAGTGGTGGTTGATAGTAGATACTCTGAATAATGTGGATTACCGCGTTTAGATAGTTTTGCACAAGGTTATCCATAGCGACATCTGCGCCTATCTGCGATATATTCCGTAACAAATCACGAAAATCGCAACTTTTATCCACAAGGAAGCAAAAAACTTTTCCCCAAGTATAAAAATGTGAATAAAATTTCAAAAGGTGTGTAAAACTTTTTAGGTGAAATTCCCCTGTGGACTAGATGGACTTCTCCCATAATTACCCACTAAATTATCCACAGGCTGATTTCGGAGCAACGCATTGTCTAATACCCACCAAATAATACTACTGTCAGACGCGACAGGCGAAACCGTCACCGCCACCGCCGAGGCAGTCGCCAGCCAATTCGTGGATATGCCTGTCGAAATTACAATGTATCCGTTTGTTCGCAGCCTTGATCGGGCCAAATCATTGATCGCGGGATTCGATGACGCCGATATGGTTATATATACCATCGTTAACGAAGAGATTACCGCCTTGATCGAGGCTGCAAGTAAAAAGCACGGCTTCAAGGCAGTTTCATTATTGGGTCCGTTGATGCGCGCTTTTGAAAACCTTGAAGGTTTACAGCCGACTGGCCAACCCGGGAAGCAGTACAAGGTTGATAAAGACTATCTGGAGCGCGTGTCAGCAATCGATTATGCTATCTCGCACGATGACGGTCTAAGCGCCGAATATCTTCGGCAGGCAGATGTAATTCTGGTAGGGGTAAGCCGTACTTCTAAAACGCCGACCTGCATATATCTGGCATATCAGGGTATACGGGCGGCAAATGTTCCTTTGGTGCCAGATCAGGACATCCCCGAAAGTTTCACAGAGGCTTTGGCCGCTGGCGTTCCTGCGGTCGGCCTGATCGCTAGCCCGAGCCGCCTGTCACAAGTACGGCAACATCGCCTGAAAGCTTTGGGAAATCCTGAACTTGCCGCCTATGCGGAAACAAAAGATATACAGAACGAACTCGCTTCTGCACGTTTGTTCTTCGAGAAATATGGGTTGCCGGTTATAGATGTTACGCGCCGTTCGATAGAGGAAACGGCGGCTGCGATACGCGGGATTTTGACGGAGAACAAGAAATCATGAAGTCGTTCATATTGGCCTCCGGATCTGTAATCCGCGCGGAGATGTTGCGAAATGCAGGTGTTCCACTGGAAACCGTCGTTGCGCGTGTGGATGAGGAGGCGATCAAATTAGCAATGTTGTCCGAAGGTGCGCCTGCGCGGGACATAGCCGATGCACTTGGCGAGATGAAAGCACGGCGGGTGGCGACGAAATATCCTGAAGCATTGGTGCTTGGTGCCGATCAGGTGTTAGTTTGCGAAGGAAAGATGTTCGATAAACCGGATTCGATTGATGCGGCACGAGAACAACTTCAAGCGCTACGTGGAAAAACGCACGAATTGTTGTCCGCAGCAGTGATTATCGAAGATGGCGCACCTATTTGGCGTCATATCGGGCGCGCACAGCTTATGATGCGTCCTTTTAGCGACGAATTTCTTGAAAACTACTTGCAAGCACACGCAGAAGATTTGTTTACGACTGTTGGTGCGTATAAGCTGGAAGTAGAAGGGTCGCAGTTTTTTACCCGTGTTCAAGGCGATTACTTTTCAGTATTGGGGCTGCCATTGTTGGAAATACTAGGATTTTTACGGACAAGAGGAATTTGTGAAGAATGAGTAACACAGTACACCCGTTGGCTGGCGTTGTCGGATGGCCAATAAAGCACAGTAAATCGCCGGTTTTGCATGGGCATTGGTTGAAACGATACGATCTGACCGGAGAGTACCGGCCAATAGCCTTGCCGCCTGCTGATTTAGAAGATGGCCTTCGCAAATTGGCGAAAAAGGGTTTCAAAGGTGTGAACATAACCATTCCGCATAAAGAAACGGTTTTGAAGCTTGCCGATAGCATAACGGACAGTGCTGCACTTATCGGGGCGGCAAACACGGTTCATTTTCATGCCGATGGAACTATTGGTGCCGATAACACCGACGGTTACGGGTTTATTCAAAACCTTCGTCAAAATGCACTGTATTGGAACCCGAAGTCTGGTCCTGCGCTGGTTCTCGGGGCGGGTGGTGCAGCGCGTGCGGTTGTCTGGGCACTTTTGAATGAAGGAGCGCCGAGTGTACGGCTGGCAAATCGGACACGTATTCGTGCAGAAAACCTCGCTAACCATTTTGGTGCGAGGGTTGAGGTTGTTGAGTGGAACGAAGTTAATGAAGCAATGATCGGAGCAACTACGATTGTTAACACCACCTCGCTTGGGATGGAGGGGCAACCGGAATGGCGAATCCATTTCGATGATGCCCCAATTGGCGGACTGGTAACCGACATTGTCTACACGCCTTTAATCACACCGTTCCTCAAAATGGCACAAGAGCGGGGGCTGGAAACGGTCGATGGTCTTGGAATGCTTTTACATCAGGCGGTTCCAGGCTTTGAAAGCTGGTTTGGCCGAAAACCAGAGGTAGATGATGATTTACGACAAGCGGTGCTGGAAGCATGAAAAATAAGCCATATATTCTCGGGTTAACAGGATCCATCGGGATGGGAAAATCCACAACTGCGGAGTTTTTCCGTATGGCTGGTGTTCCTGTTTGGGATGCGGACGCCGCCGTGCACAGGCTTTATGATATCGGAGGGGCGGGCGTTCGCGCTATCGAGTCTCTTTTACCGGTAGCCATCAAAAATGGTGCGATTGATCGCAACGCATTGCGGCAAGCGATTTTGGCTGACAAAGGTTTGTTGAAGCGCATCGAAGAAGTTGTGCATCCACTGGTTTCGGCAGACAGACAGAATTTTCTGGAATCACATATACACAAACCACTGGTAGTTTGCGATATCCCGCTGTTGTTCGAGACGAAAGCGGATGCATGGCTGGACGGAGTTTTGGTCGTTACGGTTGATAAAGCCATTCAAGAGCAAAGAGTTATGGCCCGTGAAGGCATGACCCGCGAGATTTTTGAAACCATATTGGCCAAGCAAACCCCAGATGCAGAAAAGCGTCAACGCGCTGATTACCTGATTGATACCGGATTAGGGTTGGATCATGCGCAGACAGAGGTTTTATCGCTGATCGAACGGTTAAAAGGAAAATAGATGCGCGAAATCGTGATGGATACGGAAACGACTGGTCTTGACCCCAACTCCGGTGACAGGATCGTCGAAATCGGCGCGGTGGAGCTGTTCAACCACATGCCTACGGGCAAAAGATATCATCAATACATAAATCCAGAGCGTGACATGCCGGAAGGCGCGTTTGCTGTTCACGGGCTAAGCGCCGAATTCCTGTCCGACAAACCTCTTTTCAACGATGTCGCTCAAGCGTTTCTTGATTTCGTCGGCGATTCCAAGATGGTTATCCATAACGCCGCGTTTGATATGAAATTCATCAACGCCGAGCTGAAATGGGTCGACCGACCAGAGCTTCCGTGGCCGCAGGCGCTGGATACCTTGGCGATTGCGCGCAAAAAGTTTCCGGGGGCGCAAAACTCGCTGGATGCTTTGTGCCGTCGTTTTGGGATTAAAACCGAACGGGAATTACATGGCGCGTTGCTCGACTCCGAAATCCTTGCGGAAGTTTATCTGGAACTGATCGGCGGTCGTCAGCCGGATTTGGTTCTTTCTGTCGTTTCTAATATCGATAGCAAAGGTAGTGATATGGCCGTGGGGTGGACTCCACCACAGCGACCCCAACCCTTGCCGTCCCGTATTTCCGACGAGGAAGTCGAAGCGCATAAGGAATTCGTGGAAAAACTTGGCGAAGCTGCTGTTTGGGCGCGGTACAAATAAAAAAGGCGACCGAAGTCGCCCTTTTCGAAAACCTCAACTACTCAGGAAACCTGAGCATCCTTGGCCTCGGCTTGTGCCTTTGCCATTTGCGCCATTTGGTTGCGATAAAGCGCAAGGAAATCGATGTTGTCCAGGTTTAGTGGCGGATAACCACCGTCACGTGTAACATCACCAACAACACGACGAAGGTAAGGGAAAATCATCCGTGGGCACTCGATCATCAAAAACGCGTGTAATTGCTCGTTAGGAACATTCTCGACCGAAAACCGACCGGCGTAATCCATCTCTAGAATGAAGATCTTGTCTTCGCCGATTGTCGCGTTAACCTTCAGCTTGTTGATCACTTCGTACTGGTTTTCGCCAACTTTCCGTGCATCCAGCGCAACCTGAACCTCAAAACTGGTTTGACCCTCCGGCATCCGGTCTTTTTGAACGGCTACGTTTTCAAACGATAAATCGCGGATATATTGATTAAGGACTTTTACGCGAGGCTGCTGTGGTGGTGTACCCTCAGCCGCGCCGTTATTTTCTTCTGCCATTTGGACGAATTCCTGATGTGGTTTTAATTACTGGAAGTCGGAGTATCACTTCTGCGCGGTATGAACAATCGCTCGTTCACCCCTCAGGACGAGTCCACCCTGAATTTCCGGGCTTGCCATTCACATTGTCTTCAACAACCTCGAAATCACCATCAAGAACGGTGTCAGATGCATATTGCGTCTGGCTGTCGAATCCGGTCGAAGCATAGACCGTGGCGCGTGATTTCAGTTGTGCCACGACGGTGCGAATAAGGGATTGGCGTACTGGGGGAACCAGTAACAGCAATCCAAGCGTATCAGTGAAAAACCCCGGGGTAAGCAGCAGTAGCCCCGCGATCAGGATGAACGCACCGTTCGCGATTGGGTCTGCAGGGTTGCCGCCGCGTTCAATGCTTGTCTGCAACTTTTGCAGCGCTGCCATGCCCTGCGCACGCATCAACGCTGTTCCAATCAACGCAGTTAAAACGACGATGGCTAGTGTTGGCCACAGACCAAGGAAACCCCCGACCTGGATAAATATGCCGATTTCGATGATCGGAACTGCCACGAATAGAAAAAATAGCCACATATGCCTTTTCCAAAGTTTACATTGGGCCAATGGACTTGGCCCCTCACAATGCTTACATAGGTAGCGAATAGGCCGAACGCCAATGTTTAGCCAGAAATTTTTCGAAAGGTCGTTCCTATGGGTTCGCAATTGGTTCAAATTATTGTACTTGCAGGTGTGGCATTATTTCTGGTGCTTCGGCTTCGTAGCGTTCTTGGAACGCGCGAGGGTTTCGAGGATACATCCGCACCCGTACAAACTACGAAACGCAAGTTCGAAGTAATCGAAGGCGGCGGTGAAGACTTTGATATTTCTAACTATATCGACTTGAACAGCGACGCTGGTAAAGCTTTGGCAGCGATGAAACGAATTGAATCCGGGTTCTCTGTCGAGGTTTTCACAGGTGGCGCACGCCAAGCCTACGAAATGATCTTAATGGCATTCGAAAACGGCGACTTGCCGTTTCTTGAGCAATATCTTGCCCCTGACGTATACGAATCTTTCTCCACGGCTATCACAGCACGTGTTGATAGCGGCTTGACCGTGGATGCGAATTTCATCGGTGTAAGCAGCGTTAGGTTGACTGATGCGAAGTTTGATGAAGAAAACAGCGAAGCTGAAATCACCATGAAATTTACTGGCGAGTTGACATCGGTTGTTCGCAATGCCGAAGGTGAAGTCGTTGAGGGTGACGCGAAGCACATCAAAAAGCAGTCCGACACATGGACTTTTGCGCGGCTTATGGGTGGCGACAATCCAAACTGGCTTTTGGTCGGGACCGGGTCATAAGCCCTTTTTATGGTACGCGGAAAACACAGAAAACTAAGCAATGACGATCACGAGGTCTGGTCAAAGGTCACCCAGACCGCCATTCCTCTGCATTCTGTGAAGCCCTTCAAGGCAACCTTCATACCGGAACCTGATTGTGTACCGGTGACACCGAAACCATCACGGCAAATGATCCGCCCACTAACGCAAATCGGCGGGATGCACCCGGAGGCACGCGTGACCGTTAATTTGGCGCTCGATCCGATGAAGGCTAGCGAAAAGCCCGATTATCAAATGGACCGCAAGAATTTTGACCGTCTTCGCAAGGGCAAGATTAAACCAGACGCCCGACTAGATCTGCACGGAATGACCGCCGCACAGGCGCATTCGGAATTAACCGCCTTTATCCATCGCAGTCATGCCGCTGGAAAACGGCTGGCACTGGTTATCACCGGTAAAGGTAATTCCACCCGTGCAGAGGAAGGCATCATGCCGACCCGTCAAGGCATTTTACGTCACAGCTTGCCGCATTGGCTGAACCGCCCTGATTTGAAGCCGAAGATATTGCAGATCACACCAGCCCACGCAAAACATGGCGGTGGCGGAGCCTATTACGTTTATTTGCGTCGCACGCGATAACACATAAAAAGGCCCGCCGAATTAACGACGGACCTTAAAAATTCATTTATCTCAGGTTACTGGATCGGCTGGCCATTCGCCAGAATACCATTTTCCGAGAATGTGATCTCGGAGATAAACTGATCAGCTTCGTCGCCCGGTTGGCCAAACGCCATCATCATGCCTATCGCCATACCAGCCTGCATTTGATCCAGCAAACCAAGTGCTACCAATTGGTTCGCCAACGTAGTAACACCACGCATATCAATATTCACAGCGCCCAGCGGCATCGGGATTGGCCCAGAATTGTCAAATGTCGCGGCCCCGTCCATCTGGATCGAAGCGCCTGCCAGTGACAACAGAACCTGATTAACATCCAGACTGTGGATCGTTGCAGCCGATGTTGGATCTTCACCAGCCATTGCAGCCATCGCATCAAGTTGTACCAATGCCTCGATATCAATATCCAACTGTGCCGGATCACGCGAAATCGTCTTGCCTGGGTCAATCATCGACCATAGCCCTTCACCGATAACCAGATCGGCGAACAGTATATCGATAACCATTTCGGCTGGTGTCTCTGATGAACCGACGGGAACAACCAGCTTCATCGCCATCTCGCTCATTGCCATTTCGACAGGAGGAATCGGTAGATCCGGGCTAGGTGTCATAACTATTTCAAACCCGTCAGCAAGTGCATCGTAGGTGATATTCCCGTCAATAACCTCGAACAAGAATGCGCTATCGCCAGACGTGCCTTCCATATCAAATGACATACCTTCTGCTTGTGTTGTGCCCGTAAACGCGCTTGCGCCACTCGTCATTTTGAACATGCCGGACTTGCTGCCATCCAGATATCCAAGTATGTCTTCTTCGTCTTCCGGAACATCAAATTCAAATACCACAGATGTTGCAGCGGTTGTTTGATCTATAATCTGCGAATCCCCATCGATCGTGTAATCGTAGGCTACGTCCATCTTCTCTGCATTAAACGACCCCTTAGCGAACATATCCTCGCTAGAAAACAACAGATCGAAATCTACCGCACCGAGGTCCACGAAAAGCTTGCGTAAAACCGCGCTATCTGGATCACCGCCATTAATAACAAATTCGTCAGCCGAGAATGTAACTGTTACGTCTTCAGTGCTCATCGCCTCGCGCAGCAAACCGTTCGTGGTCAGTTCTAACTCTGAAGACTGAATTTCGAACGAGAACTCGACGCCTTCTTCCTGGCCCGTAACATCAATAGTGTCGGAAACGGTGAAAGTAACATCGAAACCCGACGGCACACCTTTCAGCCAATCCATCGACATTGTAAACTCGCCTTCAGGCGCAGCGATTACCAAATCGGTGTATTCAACAGCACCATCCGAACTAATGATTCGTTCGTCATAAGAAATTTCGGTACCATCATCCATCATGCCGCGTACAACCAGATCGAGCGTTGTTTCCAACTGGTTTTGCGCCGCGGCATAAGACGCACTGCTTACAATTGCGACGGTGGTAAAAGCTGTTACTAGTTTTTTCATCTCAAAAATCCCCAACAATAAATAGAATCTGCGCGAAGATTATCCGCGACAAGCATTATGGGCAATAGCCAAGCAGGTGAATAGATTAGCATAGACTTTCGAGCAAACACCTATTCGCGAATTTCTGCCGCTCCTACACCCCAGATCTCGGATTTTACAACCCAGCCCTTGAACCCGCCTGTCTCGATTTGACACCAATCGGGCAAACACGTTCCAACTGACGCAATCACACCTTTTTCCGCCAAAGCAATAGTACGCGAGGTTTCGCCAGGTTCAGCGTGCAGCGGAATGCGCTGCCCCTGAATTACAACTGTCCGGTGACCGCTAAGTAGCGAATAATGTATCCAGCCTCCGACGTTGTCTTGATCGCGCACACGTCGCCAATGCTCAAATTCGGCGGTAATCTGCAAGGGCGTGCCACGATGCATCAACACCCAGTCAATACGGTGTGATTGGCTCGGCCCGCGGCGAACATTGGCTTTTACACCCTTCAAGCTGACAAAACGCGGCAACGGCAGGTTGGTAACAGGGCCAAGGGTTGCGCCAGATGTTTGCTGCGCGGTTGCAAGGGGCGCACCCACACCAAAGGAAATCGCCAGAATAATGACGGCTCGCAACAAATGTCGCATGGGTTTCCACATAATATACGCCTGTATTTTGCTTGCATCGCGAAGTTTGGCATTTTTGCCATTCCCCCGCCGTTCCTTTGCTG
>Ga0209121_10000798_pt1 | contig 33571 bp, 24 predicted proteins | sample Cruoilmetagenom3_FD_187292 | JGI IMG/M metagenome (GOLD analysis project Ga0209121, IMG submission 187292) | Oil polluted marine microbial communities from Coal Oil Point, Santa Barbara, California, USA - Sample 3 (SPAdes) (version 2) | ecosystem: Environmental > Aquatic > Marine > Oil seeps ... | reverse complement strand
CGAACTCAAAAACCCGCACTCCACCATTTCAGGGGCAACACCGGTTGAAAAAGAATCCGAGCATTACTTTTTCAACCTACCCAACTTCCAAGACATGCTTGCAGAGTGGATCCGAGCTGGTCATCTCCAAGAAGAAGTAGCCAATAAGCTAAGCGAATGGTTTGAGGCAGGCTTAAAACCCTGGGATATCAGTCGTGATGCGCCCTACTTTGGATTCGAAATCCCCGAAGCACCTGGTAAATATTTTTACGTCTGGCTCGACGCCCCCATCGGCTACATGGCTAGTTTTAAAAACCTCTGCGAACGTCGCGATGACCTTGACTTTGACAGCTACTGGGGAAAGGACAGCACAGCAGAGCTGTATCACTTTATTGGCAAGGATATCGTAAACTTCCATGCACTATTTTGGCCAGCACTGCTAAGCGGTGCAGACTTGCGCACACCCAGTGGAATTTTCGTCCACGGTTTTCTCACCGTGAATGGCGAAAAAATGTCCAAGTCCAGAGGTACTTTTATCAAGGCCAGCACCTACCTCAATCACCTCGATCCCGAATACCTGCGTTATTATTTTGCGGCGAAATTAAATAAGCGCGTTAACGATTTAGATCTCAACTTTGAAGACTTCAGCCAAAGGGTGAACTCTGATCTAGTGGGTAAGCTCGTCAATATTGCCAGCCGCAGCGCAGGTTTTATCTACAAAAAATTTGATGGGCAGCTTTCTTCCGAGGTCACCGAAGGCGAGCTAATCGCGACATTCCAAACGCAGCAGGTGATATTGCAGGCTACTACGAAGATCGCGAATTTGGCAAAGCGATCCGCGAGATCATGTCCCTGGCAGACATCGCAAACCAATACGTCGATGAGAAAAAACCCTGGGTATTGGCGAAGGAGGAAGGCCAGGAAAAAGCAGTACAAGATATTTGCTCCACCGCTATAAACCTTTATCGTCTGCTTGTTCTTTATCTAAAGCCAGTGCTTCCGACACTGGCAGAAAAAAGTGAAGCTTTTTTGAATATCGAAGCACTAAGCTGGAATGATAAAGACACTCTTCTCACCAGTCATCAAATTAACAAATTCAAACCTCTGATGACCCGAATAGAGCAAGAAAAAATTGACGCGATGATTGCTGAATCAAAAGCAGAAAGCCAAAGTAACGTAACACCAGCAAAGGCCACCGCAGCAGAAAGCGTAAATAATGCCTCACAAGAAGCCATTGCTGATGAAATCGAGTTCAACGATTTTAGCAAAGTGGATCTTCGGGTTGCACGCATTGTAAAAGCACAGTCAGTGGAAAAGGCAGACAAACTACTGCAGCTCACCCTCGACATTGGAGAGGAAAAAACTCGCAATGTATTTGCCGGCATTAAATCAGCCTATCAAGCCGAAGAGCTGGAGGGCCGATTAACCGTTATGGTTGCCAACCTCAAACCTCGAAAAATGCGCTTTGGAATCTCTGAAGGTATGGTGCTTGCGGCAGGGCCTGGGGGAAAAGAAATATGGATATTAAATCCAGATGAAGGAGCAAAGCCGGGGATGCGAATTCAATAAATGTTTAAGTGAGCAGCATGAGAGCACCGAGGCCCTCGTGCTGTATTTTAACCTAGAAACCTCAGTTGCACCCCGAGGGCATAAAGGCGCGAAAAAGATCTGCACCGACAGTAGGCGCTCTTAGGCGAGATATTGGCGTGCATAGGGAATTTTAAAAATTCGTGGGCACCTTATTGGGCGTAAGCGCCGTATACGGCTGGAGATGTGAACTTTTTAAAATTTTCTAGGTGCGTCAAGAGCCTGTACAGACTTTCGTGATCCAACTGAGGTTTCTAGGTTTAACCGAGCAAGTCTAATTCACCCTTGGATACAACCGTGATGACCTTGGCAACGTCCTCGACATCTACCGGCTTTGTAAGAAAATAATTCATTCCAGCCTCGTAAGACTCCATTTTTTTTGACTCAAGCGCATGGGCACTTAGTGCAATGATGGGCAGAGGTTTACCTTTTTTATCCATAAACTGATTAGCACGAATCTGCCTAGTAGCCTCTATTCCGTCCAGAACGGGCATTTCGCAATCCATTAGAACCAAATCACAAGAACGGGGATTGTTCTCCAGCCAGTCTATTGCCTCCTGGCCATTTTCCACCAACTCAAAACTCACATGCAGTACATCAAGAATCCCTTCTATAACCGCCTGGTTCACTTCGTTATCCTCAACAATTAATACTTTAAAATCAGTAAACGTTTTATTTTCAGAAAAATTAGTTCGTTGAAACACACTGTCTTTATTGCGTTTTTTTGATAGTAGCGGCAGGAGATCATGTACCAACAATGGTTTTTCTATAATAAAATCGATATTTTCAAAACTCTTATTCTTGGCCGGCTGCAAAGCAGTCAAATCATCTAGCAATATAAATTTACAAGCTACCGCTGCTTTGTCGGAAGCTAACTCATTGAGCAATCGAGGCCCCACGCCCCCAGAGAACTTGGCATCCATAAGAATGGCGTCATAGCTTTTTTGTCCGCTTTTATTCTGAAGCTTGGTTTTAATGCCTTCAAATGTACGAACGATATCTACTCCCACGCCAAAAGAGCGCAACGCTTTTTGGAGCAGATTACTTCTAACTGAAGAGGTGTCTGCTACGATAATCTGCATGCCCTCAAGTGAGGGTTCATATGCATTATCTTCTGAAGAGGAAAGCGCACCAACTGGAACTGTAAACCAAAATGCCGCCCCCATTCCTTCTGCACTGTTAACACCGATATCCCCACCCATCAACAAAACCAAACGACGGCAAATCGCTAACCCCAGTCCACTACCTCCATATCTTCTGGTTGTACTCGCATCTGCCTGGGAAAATGAATCAAATAAATGCACTTGTTTCTCTGGAGATATACCAATGCCAGAGTCTATCACCTCAAATTTAATATCGAATAAGCCTGACTCTTTTGATTCGCCCATCACCAGGAGTTGAACCTCTCCCTCTTCAGTAAACTTAAATGCATTGCCCAAAAGATTAATAATGACTTGTTTAATGCGAGTCACATCACCGATGGCATCCTCCGGAAGAGCTGGGTCAATATATACCACTAACTCGATACCCGATTCTGCAGAGCGTAGGGCAAATATGGAAACCGCTTCGCTAACAAGCTGAGCGATATTAAACTTGGTTTTCTCAATATCCATCCTGCCAGCTTCAATTTTTGAATAATCGAGCACATCATTCAGGACTGACAACAATGATCGACTTGAGCTGCGAATACTATTTAGAAAACGCGCCTGATCCTGACTGAGCTCCGTTGTATTCATCAGCTCAGCCATCCCTAAAACACCATTCAGTGGCGTCCTAATTTCATGGCTCATTGTGGCTAAAAACTCACTTTTAGCCTTGCTACCTGCTTCCGCATCGGATTTAGCTTTGACCAGCTGCTTTTCCGTGTGCTCACGCTCTAAAACAAAACCCAGGACAATAAAAGATAATGTTGCAACGACGGTAACGCGGTTTAATACGGCGAGAAGCGCCTGATGTTCAACCGGAATCAAATTAGGCAGATCTATCCCTACTTGCCACATAAAATAGAACGCGAGAGTTATGCCTGTCTGTATTAACAGATAAAAAAGCATCCCCCCTCGGCCCAGCAATAACCCTGCAACAATAGGAACCACATATGTCCAGCTAAAATGTGGGTAATTAAACCCGCCGGTCCGAAGATTTGTTATAAAAAATATTATGCATAGCACGGAAAGAAGCAGGTGCGCGCTGAGCTCACCGTTATTGTAACGCCAAGTTATAAATAAAATTAATAGCGCGCTAAAGACCCCCCCCGTAAAAACAAACGCATGATAGTACACGCCGGTAACCCAGAAATAAGTGACGAAAGGAACAGCGATTGTGACCATTGTTAAGGTCATTTGATTGATCAAGCGAAGCTGCTGCTTTGATTTTTCTGTCCCATCATCCCTAATGCCAATTTCAAGCAGGGAAAAATACCATTTGGATAGCTTTCGAATCATTCGTCATTCACAGTTTAATAAACTAATTGGATTTTTTATTTGGGGCAATCAAACAAGCCCTATCTGAAGAGTTAGCGACTGTTGCATAGGTCGGCGCTATTCTCAGGGCAAAACTGTCGGTGTCTAATAAGCATATACGATATAAACAAAGCACAGATTTACGCCTTAACATTCGTAACATTAAAACTACATTGGCAGAGACAGTTGCCCCCTTTTCGATGGGAACACCTAGGCGCTTTACAAAAGAAAGTTTTTTGAAATAATGCTCATATGGGAGCAATTGATAACGCTCAATGACATGAAGGTTGCCAAGAAGATCTAGGCAGTTGAAGGGCAATTGTAATTGGCTTAATAAAGCCGTTAAAAGAAAACAAAAACGACGTAAACAATTTTTATCCGTTTGTCCGTATATTAACACAGAAACAACGAATTAAGGTGCCGGTGAAAAGTACTCTTAGCACATTGCAAAACTGCAAATTCAAGTGCGCATTCATTATATCTAACAACGGCAACTGGCCTTCTTTTGACGAAATAGCGACCACTCCATACCTGATTTTTAAAACATATTAGAGGGGTGGTCGCTTGACAACTAAATCTATAACGCCCCTATTCAGGCGCCACGTCTTCAAACGGCGCAACAAGCTTCTCGAGCTCACTGCTTAGTTGATCTATCGTCTGAATTAACACCGCTTCTTTCCTCGACTTCGCTGCATTAGATGCTTCCAATTCACGAATACGTGGTTCGAAGGTATTAAAATCGAGTTGGTTAGAAGTGATGTAAGAGACTTTCTGTGCCCGCTCATAGGCAATGGTATCCTCAAGAGGAGCGACAACCATTGTCATCATTGCCATGTATGTGGCGAATACTGAAATAACGACTGCGGCCAGTAAAAAGCCCCATGGTCGACGACTTTCTTCAGTTTCATCTGGTTGATCCACTGCTCGGCTGGTAGATGAATTAGCTGCAAGTGCTGGGTTAATGCTGCTTAACACATTGGTATCATTTTCAACATTATCAGAATCTTCTGGTAGTGCCATTTCACTGCTCCTTTAACTTGGTGAGACCTTTATTTTACTAAAATAACAACCTGAAAGCGCTCAAGCGATGAGAGCCTAATGACGCACTTTCCGTTTATTAAAAAACAACATTATCGGCAACAAAAAAGTCTCATAATCACTGTTTATTGTGGGATTTATCGTCACTCAAAGCTATAAATGCTCGTAGCAATCAGAGCTTCCAACCTCCCTCCTGGAAGCTTGGAAGAGCATGAGTGCAGGGTAATCATACTCAATCGATGGAGATTGTTCCACTGAGAGTTACGCCTTAGGTTCAGAGCATCGAGCGGGCCTCGCGGAAATATACCTGCGCACTCGCTTTCTAAACAGATAGCCGTCTTACCTGCTTGCGCAGGTCCCTTACTAGGAGGTTATTCCCATTTTTCACCAGGCCAGCTGGGCGATATTTTATCTGTATATAAAGGGCCGTAATACGAAGTACGTGCTCGGCTAGCTCAGGGGAAGAGGAGGAGACCCGTTGGGCAAACGCAGTTTCTCCCTCGCAGAATCCTTTTTCATATCCGCGTTTTGATAGTTTTCTGCAAAACCGGAGATAAATGCGCTGCTCAGGTGACGCCCGGGGTGGCCGGTTAGCGTAGAGTTCCACGAGGAATATCAGCAAGATAGCGCCGATTAAACTCCCCACAAGAACAAATACTACGGTTTTGAGGTCTGAAGAACCAAATAGCTTACGAAACAGGTCCGTCTGGAGGTCGCCATCGTAACCCACCACTTTTTGAATCCACAGCATACGCAGGTAATCCATACTGTGGCGAAGTCGGCTAAGAGCAGGCACATCCCTATACCGAAGCAGGGATAGCGGCCTTTGAGCCAAAAAGCTGCTTGAGCTCCCTAGTGCATTTTCTATGCCTTTCTCAATGCGCGTGGGTGAAACTGCGGCAGTGGGATCGACCCTTACCCACCCTTGCTCAGGCAGCCAAACCTCAGACCAGGCATGTGCATCGAATTGATACACCAGCAAATAGTTATCAAGGCTACTTTGCTCGCCACCTTGGTAACCAGTCACCACCCTGGCAGGGATACCAGCGCTACGCGCCAAGAAGGTGAATGTACTGGCATAATGTGCACAGAAGCCTCGCCGGGTAGAAAATAGAAACTGATCAACACTGTCTTTCCCTAGAAGAGGAGGTTTTAAAGTGTAGTAAAACGGCTTCTCTCTAAAATGCGAAAGCACTTGTGCGATAAAGGCCTTATCAGAGCCGGCTTTTTCTCTTAGCTCAAGCGCCCACTGTCTGGCACGTTTATTTCCAGAGGTGGGGAGTTGTAAATTTATATCCCGCCGGAATTCTCTGCTCATCCAGTTAGGGGCTTGTCTTACACCCGTCAAATCAAGGGATTCCACCTTATAAACAAAGGGCTCCCTTATTGGTTTTTCGGCGTTGAGGGCAAAGCCGTTTTTCATATCAATGCCGCCGGTTAGGGGCTTGGCCCAATCTAGGGCAAAGAGCCAGGGTTTGTCACTCGGCTCCATAACAACATCGTAACGGTAATAATTGCCTTGTTGACGGGTCTTATTTAGAGAAAACCAAGTTTTATATGTGGTCCAAAATTCCTTAGCCGCGTCTTGGTCGGACTGTAATAACGGGCCCCAACTCTGCCGACCGTCCCTGCGTCGCCAGCGTTTGCCGTCAAAATCTTCCAAAACCATAGCCCGCCAATAGCGGTCGGCAGGTGGGGGAGGCTCCTTTTCGAATTTTGCTCGAAACGCGACGCTGTCATTTTCCCCCAAGCGGGCAATATCTCCCGGCGACATTTCATCACTCAAGCCCACCTTTGCCTGATGATTATCAAATTGAATACTCCAAAACGATTCAACTCGTGGAACAAACAAAAAAAGAATGACCATTATAGGTAAGCTCTTCAATACCAGAAGAACCGCATTTTTATAATGATGTTTCCACTGCAACGAAGGTTGATTAATTGATATAAGCGCGGCACTGATAACCACGCAACTAAACAATAAATATAAGGCTTTGCTAAAAGCCTGGTCGAACAAAAAAGCAGTGGCGACCACAAAGTAACTTAGAGTCACCACGGTATAAGCATCGCGCTTACTTTTCGCCTCAAGTAACTTAAAGGTATAGGCAAGAATCAGTAGAGCCACTCCGGCCAAGGGGCCAATCACTGTTCCATAAGCTCGGTACACTGCGGCAAAACCAAGAACCACCAGCACAAACCGGACGCCCTTCGTCGGTAGAGGCCAGTTACGCCGACTGGAACCGATTCGCCAAACCAGGCAAAGCGAAACAAGAGATAGCACCCAAAAAGAATGGGTGGAGAAATGAGGAAACACCACCACAAGATGAGAAATAACTAAGAAGACGATGATATTCCTTGGAAGCCCATCAATAACTGGCTTATTCATCGTTTATAAGCCCAAACAATGCCACTGTCTTCAAAGCACGAAATACATGGGCTTCTCCACAGCCAGGCGGAATTTCACCATTGGGCAGCCTTAAACCAAAGGTCTCCTGTTTTTTAGCATGCCTTATAATCCAATAGGTCATGGCGGAGAGGCGTTTTTCTTGGTTTATGGCGGGCCAGCTAAACCAGTCAACCCATTGCGAGTCTCCAGAATGCCCCTGATATGTTTTAGTGTGTAAACCTCTGCCCTTGGCAAAGACCTTCCAGTCGACATGCTTAGGCGAATCACCTAGACGATAGTTTCGTAATTCTGCAAAATCCTCCACGCCCTCTTGCAAGCCACTTTCCTCATAACCCAAACCTTCTTCGCTGCTGTTTTGTTTCGGGCAAAAAGTGGGTTGGGGATACACAAGGCAAGCCAGCTGCAAATCAACCCAGGACCACGATCGTATTAAACCAAGAGGATAATACGTTTGAAGGTGAAAACGACCCGGCTTGCACCAACCCCGCTGCTGGGTGACAAACGGAAGCGATACAAGCGATTGGCCCTCTAAATTGAGAGAACCCATTACGCTATCCTGCCGAGGAATTTTAAGCTGGAGAGATTGGCCCGTGGAACAGTTCGCGCTGCTTATTTTCAAACAGAAGCTGATTGACTCCCCTGTGCAGACCGGAGCAGCACCGGCGCTTTCTAAGCACAAACCCGACAAATTCCGGTAAGTAGCAAAAATGCCGTTTAAAAATAGGCCCGCTAATAAAAAACATAAGGCCATTATGAGATTATTTTCGTAGTTGATGCCTGCCAAAAACAAGATGGCGACTACACCCAAAAACATCAGCCCATTAAATGTTGGAAAAATAAAGATTCGTCTATGATCAAGAACCACTTGGTCAGAAGGAGGAATGCGCTTTTCAAGCCAAAAGCCAACGCGCTTACGTATTAACGCTTCTAAACAACCAGGTATAAGTGATTTGGGTAAAAACGGGATATTCATAGAGTATCTACCCAGCTATAGATACTCGTGAAAGCAGCAGCTCACTCGCCTTGTCGTTGCTTCTGCCAAATTGAGCAGAGCTTATCTGTACGCGGTGGTCCATCACTGCGGGCAAAACTGCCTGAACATCCTCTGGCAGAACGAAATCACGCCCATCAATCAAGGCCCAGGCTTGCGCACTTCTGGCAAGAGCCGAAGAGCCGCGAGGTGATACACCGCAGAGAAAATGCCCTCGCTGCCGAGTGAAATGCACCAGCCTTAGAATATAATCAACAACTGCCTCAGATAAATGCACCTGAGCCACTTGTGACTGAAGCTGAGCCAAATCAGAAGGCCCTATTATCGTATTAATATCCTTTGCTGAAACGGCTCCCTGCCCCCCCATCAACATAATTTTTTCCGCCTCTGCCGGCGGATAACCGAGATGAATGCGCATCAAGAATCGATCTAGTTGGGATTCAGGCAAGGGATAAGTTCCCATTTGGGAAGATGGGTTCTGTGTAGCAATGACAAAAAACAGCTCGGGTAACGAGCGAGTGTTGCCTTCGACAGTCACTTGCCTTTCCTCCATTGCCTCAAGCAAAGCACTCTGAGTTTTTGGGCTGGCCCTGTTTATTTCATCGGCCAATATCAATTGAGCAAAGATTGGTCCAGCTTTAAACGTAAAGTCACCGCTGTCTTTATCGAAAACTGAAACACCCAGGATATCGGCCGGCAATAAATCGCTAGTGAACTGGATTCTCTTATAGCTTAGACCGAAAACCTGTGCCAAAACCTGAGATAAGGTTGTTTTCCCCATTCCTGGCAAGTCTTCGATAAGCAGATTACCTCGTGCTAAAAGGCATACCATCGCCAGGCGTATTTGATGGTCCTTGCCCAAGATAACCTTGCTGGCTTCCTCTATTGCCCGAGTAATCAAAACACCACTCCCTGAAATGATTATTTTTCCGTACGTGCTCCAATTCTAGCAGTTGAACACGCTAAGGCTCCCTTATTCATGACGCGCTCTTCAAAACAACCTAGTAAACCACCCCGCAGTTAGTCAGCCCCCCATGCTATATGGGCCGATATAAACAATTTCTATTTGCCAATATGACCACAACCCGCTAACATTCAAAAAAACATGGATTTCGATGTGGGTTATTTTACTTGGTAATGGGATATTGCATTTAATCACTGTACCCTTAATACTACTGGCCATAAGCGTATGCGCCTCAAGCAAAACATTCTATGTATCCTCTTAACTTTAAGGGGCTTGAGCGCTAAGGAATCATCATACTGACCATAGGTTTTTTAAAACACCGCCATTATTATTAGTTTGTTCGGCGTGGGTCATACTTTGTTATAGAGATAATTAAAATTACAGGGGTTTTAACCCCCCCCTAAATGGCGGCTTTCGTTTATTTTCGGCTTACACGACCACTAATAAAACAAGCTCTGAAGCCAATGATCGACTGCAAGGTTTACATTAAGTCAGTTTTTAGAAAATAACGCTTAATTGCAGATAAGGGTAGCTTCAGTCTTCAGGTGATAATCTGGTTTATTTATTTATGGCAAATATGTTCGCCATAAATAGTGGCTAATAATTTATACGCAGGATGCCCTATAGGATTTTTTGCACTGGAAACAAGGCCCTGCGAGAAAAACATTGAACATTAAGTTGCGTGACCCCGTATAACAGCCACCCACGCAATAGCTATCGCTTTTTCACCCCGTTTATAACACTCAGTTTGCAAACGGTATTTAATTAATCAATAGAGGAAATACCAACAGGAATATGGATCTTTTGCTTAATCCCGAAATAAACTTTTGCTCATGCGGCTGCGAAGCCCGTCTTATAAAAAATGCGCTCCGTGCTCAAAAGTCCGGAAAAAAACGCTTCAATTACTGGATAGAATGCCTGGATGATAGCTGCGGGAACAAAGGCGGTGCTGAAGGGCAATCTTGGAAGGCCATCCTTAACTGGAACAGCAGTGAAAACTCTGATTTTCCTGACAGCATCGAAATTCCGTTTCTATCACTTATTGGTTTAAACCAGGAAGAAATCGTTGCGAAAATATCCGGTTTAGAGAGCGAATTAAACTCCAAAGCGAATAAATCTTATAAGTCCGGCCGCCCTCTACCGCAAAAAGCGTATATAGAGCTTAAAGCACAACTTGCTTGGCTTGATTACGCAAAAGCTTGGTACAAAAATCATTTTGATTGTGCTGAAGTTTTTACAACCGATACTCGGAATAAGCAAGCAAATGAACCTAACGATGCCGTAACACCTCAATCAAACTAAAACACGACCATTCAAATAATAATATTCTTAATTTTTGACATAAAATTGGTCTACTTGGGAAAACCATGAAAACGCGCTTCACCGAATGCTTTGGCATTGAACACCCTGTTGTACTACCCGGAATGAGCATGGTATCGGTTCCAAAGCTTGTTGCTGCAGTTTCCAATGCGGGTGGCCTGGGCATACTTGCAACTGGCCCCTTAAGTGCTGAAGAGACTCGCCAAGCGATTAGAGAAATTCGGGAGCTTACTGACAAACCCTTTGGAATTGGCGTAACTCTCATGATGCCTGGGGCTAAAGAAAACGCTGAAGTTGGCCTTGAAGAGCAAGTACCTGTTATTAATTTCTCTCTCGGGAAAGGAGACTGGATTGTAGAACGTGCCCATGCCTACGGCGGAAAGGTTATTGCGACAGTCGTTAACGAAAAACACGCCTTAGCAGCACAACGTTATGGCGTTGATGCCCTTCTTGCCACAGGCCACGAAGCTGCCGCCCATGGAGGCCCTGTCACCTCGCTTGTACTGGTACCTACTCTTGCAGATGCAGTTGATATTCCCGTCATCGGCACGGGAGGGTTTGCCGATGGCAGAGGCCTCGTTGCGGCGCTCGCCCTTGGCGCAGAAGGAATCGCCATGGGCAGTCGATTTTCCATAAGCCAGGAAAGCCCCATCCACGAAAACACCAAACGCACGGTGCTTAGCAAAAGCATCGAAGACACTCTTTACACCCCAAAATTTGACGGCATGGACTGTCGTGTTATGAAGACAGCCCGAGCGGAACAAATCAGTAAACGCCCCATTAACCCAGTTCGTGCGTTTAAAAACTCTTTTCGGCTTGCAGAACAAATGCGCCTGCATTGGTTAAAACTTTTTTTCGGCGCCCTCATTATGGGCCCAAAAATGCTCAAGCAACTGGCCAGAGCCTCCAATGCAACGGAAGCGATTGAGCTTGCCATTAAAGAAGGCGACTGTGAAAATGGCGTTCATTTAGTTGGACAGGTGCAAGGTCGTATCCACGACATTCCTTCTGTTGCAGAAATCATGGATCGGGTTATTCAAGAAGCGAAAGATGTTCGGGCTAAAATCGCCTAAATTGCCTTGTAGCCGCATTCTGGCTATCATCAGACTATTATTGTAATGGCAGCCCAAGCTGCCTTTTTTTATTTTCGCTATAGCAAACTGATATTCATTATTATTATCCGTGAAACTAATGCGGTTTTAATAAAAACCCATCAACTTTCTAACCGAAAACTTACTCCATATAACCGAACCATCTTGCCGCTTCATGGAAGGCTTTTATAATGACAACTGATGCACTAATCCCCACTTACGCCAGACTCCCCGTTCATTTCACCGAAGGCAAAGGTGCCTGGCTCACGGATACCGACGGCAATCGCTATCTTGATGCCATGAGCGGTATTGGTGTATGTGGTTTAGGGCATTGCCATCCTGCGATAACGCAGGCTATTACAGAACAAGCCTCACGTTTAATCCACACTTCCAACCTCTATCATATCGACAAGCAAACCGAACTTGCAGAGCGTTTACGCAACTTATCAGGCATGGAGCGCGTGTTTTTTGGTAACTCTGGCGCAGAAGCGAATGAAGCAGCTATAAAGTTAGCGCGCCTGCACGGGCATAAAAAAGGCATAGAAGTTCCCAGCATCATCGTTATGGAGGACTCATTTCACGGTCGCACTCTGGCCACCTTAAGCGCTACTGGAAACCGTAAGGTGCAAGCAGGCTTCGAGCCTTTGATTCGAGGATTAACGCGCGCGCCCTACAACGATGTAGATGCCATTAAAACCATCGCCAAAAATAACCCTTCTATCTCTGCCATTTTGGTGGAACCGGTTCAGGGAGAAGGCGGGCTCAACATACCCGCCAACGACTACCTCAATGCACTAAAAGAAATTTGCGAAGAGCACGACTGGCTGTTAATGCTCGATGAAGTTCAAACAGGCAACGGGCGAACTGGGAAATATTTTTCTTACCAGCATAACGGCATCTTGCCAGACGTGGTTACCACCGCAAAAGGCCTAGGCAATGGTTTCCCAATTGGTGCCTGCTTAGTGGCAGGAAAGGCGACAGAATTATTCCAGCCCGGTGCTCATGGCTCCACCTATGGTGGCAACCCCCTTGGCTGCGCTACCTCACTGGCCGTGCTAACAACGCTTGAAAAAGACGGATTAATTCAACGTGCAAGTGAACTTGGAAAAAGAATAAGCGATGGCCTGAATGACCGTCTCGCAGAACTTGAAAACGTGACAGAAATCCGCAACAAAGGCTTAATGATAGGCATCGAACTTGCATTACCCTGTGGCGAGCTTGTCCAGCAAGCGCTCAACAAGGGGCTGTTAATTAACGTGACAGCTGGGAATGTTGTACGCCTGCTTCCCCCCTTGGTATTAAGCAATACCGAGGCGGATGAGATCATACAAAAACTCTCAACCCTTATTAGCACCTTTCTGCTTAAGCAGTAATAGGTGTTGTTTTTTGAATCATGGATTTAGCAGTATGCCAGTACGACATTTTCTAACCTTAAAAGACCTTTCTCCCACGGAGCTTAATAGCCTTATAAGTCGCGCTATTGAGATGAAAAAGGCACACAAATCCGGGGCTGTGCAAGCGCCCTTTAAGCACAAAACCCTTGGGATGATTTTCGAAAAATCTTCTACACGTACACGAGTTTCCTTTGAGGCAGGCATGACGCAGTTGGGTGGTAGCAGCATCTTTTTATCGCCTCGCGATACACAGCTTGGCCGTGGGGAACCAATCGAAGACAGTGCACGGGTACTTTCACGTATGGTCGATATCATTATGATTCGCACCTTCGCACACCAGACCTTGGAACGTTTTGCACAGTATTCCGATGTCCCCGTCATTAATGCGCTGACTGACGACTTCCACCCCTGTCAGTTACTTGCGGACATCCAAACCTTTACCGAGCACCGGGGCAGTATTCAGGGTAAAACCGTCGCCTGGATAGGTGATGGCAATAACATGTGTAACTCCTATATCAACGCGGCCAGCTGTCTGGATTTTCAGCTCAATATATCCAGCCCGGCGGGGTACGAGCCCAACGCGGAGTTACTCCAAAATAACAAAAGCAACGTCGCATTTATATCAAAACCAGAAGATGCTGTTAAAGGTGCCGACCTCGTAGCGACAGATGTATGGGCCAGCATGGGGCAAGAGGATGAACAAACACGACGACGCGCTGCTTTTGGTGCTTACCAAGTTAATAACAAATTAATGCAGCACGCCGCAAATAATGCCTTATTTATGCATTGTTTGCCCGCCCACCGAGGTGAAGAGATCAGCGAAGAAATGCTCGACAGTAATTATTCCGTCGTGTGGGATGAGGCAGAAAATCGGCTGCACTCACAAAAAGCTTTATTGGAATTCTTGCTGAACAATGCCAACTGAGCACGCACATCTTCGCCTTGAGCATGTAGAGTGCCGCTTTGATGAAGAAAGAATCATCAAAAATTTCAGCCTCTCCTTATCACAAGGAGAAATCGGCTCACTGCTTGGCCCATCGGGCTGCGGCAAAACCACCCTATTAAGAGGCATCGCTGGTTTTTTACCGGTTCGGCAAGGACGCATTATTCTTAAAGGAGAAGAAATAAGCAGCCCGAAAAAAAACCTGCGCCCGGAAGATCGTCACATTGGTATGATTTTTCAGGACTACGCACTTTTTCCTCACCTTTCTGTGTTAGAAAATGTCTGCTTCGGCTTAAAAAACAACAAAAAAAATAAACACGAAAAAGCCATGGTTTTTCTTGAACGAGTGGGGCTTGCTTCGCTTGCGAAACGCCACCCCCATGAGCTTTCAGGCGGACAACAACAGCGTGTCGCTATTGCAAGGGCGCTGGCTCCCGAGCCAGATATTCTCTTGATGGACGAACCCTTCTCCAATCTCGACACAGACTTACGCAAACGCCTCTCTGCAGAAGTACGAGAGCTGCTAAAACAAAATGGCACCACCGCCATTCTAGTCACCCATGACCAGCAAGAAGCTTTCGCAGTTGCCGATAAAGTTGCTGTGATCGAAAACGGTGAATTACAACAGTGGGATACCCCCTTTAACCTTTACCATAAACCACAGAATCGTTTCGTTAGCACCTTTGTGGGCGACGGCCAATTTATTTCGGGTACTGTTATTAACGAAGGGTTAATTGAGACCGAAGCCGGTCAAATGAAAAGCCCGATAAATACCCACTGGCAAAAAGGGGACCAACTGGAGGTTTTAATTCGACCCGGCGACATCAGCCCCGATGCCGATAGCCCCTGCAAAACAGAAGTTATCTCAAAAACCTTTGCCGGACCAAGCATTATTTATACTCTAAAGCTCGCCAAAGGAAATCATCTCGACGCTCATTTCCCCAGTAATATGAATTTTAATATCGGCGATATTATCGGAATTTCGATCAATATCCCTCACCTCACCACATTCAAGCTTGAGAACTAAACACCTATCGAGAACTAGGCGACAAACATTTGAATTGGACATAATGAGGCACAGTGAAAGCCCTCCGCCAAACCAGTCGCCAGAAAAAGTGAAGACTTAATCTGGCTCAAACAAGAGATAGAAAGTCTAAGATATAAAAAAACCTCAATCATTTTTTGATTGAGGTTTTTTTACAGCGTTAAGTGTTTGCGTGAAGCACCCAAGCAGGCTAATTAAACTAGCTTAGCCACTTAGATGCCTTCTTCATAATCCCCAGTACAAATTCAGGGTAAGAGCCACCTAGTAGCGCTGTGGGTGAAAACCTCGCGCTAGACATCTGCACCCCTTTTTTATGAGAGAATTCACAGAAGCCATCAAAACCGTGATAAGCACCAACACCACTATCACCCGTGCCACCAAAAGGCATATTCATATTAGCAAGATGCACCACTGAATCGTTGACACAGGCGCCGCCGGCGATGGTTTCATCCATCACTTTTTCACCCTGCTTTCTATCGGAATCAAAATAATAGAGCGCAAGAGGACGAGGGCGAGATTTTACAAAGTTAAAAGCCTCGTCAATGCTATCGACCCCTTTTACTGGCAGTACTGGCCCAAATATTTCTTCCTGCATAACAAGCATATCGTCAGTGGTATCGGTGATTATGGTAAGAGGAATAACGCGAGAGCCTTCAGGAATCGTTTCATTTTGTGGATTAACCTGAATAACATTTGCACCCTTTTCTCGGGCATCTTCAATCATTGAGTTAACGCGCTGATAATGACGATCATTCACAATCCAGGTAATATCCTGGTTGTTAGCAACCGTTGGGAAACGTTTCGTTGCCGCAGCCTTAAAACACTCTACTAACTCATTGGTGCGGTTTTTATTAATAAGCACATAATCCGGCGCGATACAGGTCTGACCAGAATTCATTGACTTACCCATTATAATACGTGCAACAGCCTCTTTAACGGGAAAGTTATCAGCAATAATGGTAGGAGACTTGCCGCCCAGCTCAAGCGTTACGGGTGTGAGGTTTTTCGCTGCAGCCACCATAACACGACGACCAATTTCAGTGTTTCCGGTATACATTAAGTGATCATAAGGCAAGGCAGAAAAATCTACGGCAACCTGCACATCTCCAGTGATAACCTTAACGTAATCATCCGAGAAATTTCGACTGATTAACTCATCTAAGACTTCCGCTGTACGAGGTGTCATGTCGGAAGGTTTCATCATCGCATGATTTCCCGCCGCCAAAACACCGATCAAAGGCGAAAGTGAAAGCATAACTGGGTAGTTCCACGCCCCCATTATGCCAATAACCCCTTTGGGTTGGTAAACAATACGACCACCAGGTATACCGCCAAAAGGTGGTTTTTTTGGTTTTGCCCACTTTTTTATTTTCCCCTTAGTCATTTTAATTTCAGCCAACACTCCCAAAACTTCCGTGGCATATGTTTCGTGGGGTGAGCGGTGCCCAAAATCAGCCTGTACGGCCGCAACCAGCTTTTCTGAGTATTCGCCCACGGCCTTACCTAGCGTCTCTAAGGCACGCACACGATCCTCTACCGAGGGGATGCCGCGCTGAATAAATGCATCACGTTGCTTTTCTAAAATGGGCAACAAAGGATTAGCGTTTTCTGAAATTTTCTCTTCTGAACGAGGAGGACGGATTGAAACGGGTAATGGAGTGCTCATTATCTTTCCTTTTTCTTTCAAAGTGATTTAATTATTATTAAAGTGCTACTCGTTAGCTAACACTTTCTCTTAATACACGAGAACGCTCTAGATACCATATATATGGCCTAATTCAAAGGTCTAATGCAGACAAAAAGGCGGCATTAGACCAGCCAGTTCAAATATTTTATGAGGATTTTCCAATGAAGACTAAAAAGAGCTCTTTTGTGCTAATTTTTTCCCTTTTCTCCTTTATTTCAAGCGCCGTCACGGCCGATAACACTGACTTGGCTGCTGTAACCACCTCGGATAAACGTAGCCCGGAAAATATACACAGAAATGTCGCACGGCATCCACTGGAAACACTGACTTTTTTTGGCATCAAACCATCAATGACAGTCGTCGAAATCTGGCCAGGAAACGGTTGGTATACAGAAATACTGGCACCATACCTCAAGGAAGAAGGTAGGCTTTATGCTGCCCACTTTCCAAAAGAAAGTAAGGTTAAATTCTTCAGCATTTACCGCGAAAAGTTCAAACAGAAACTGGCCGCCCAACCTAGGCTGTATCAAAATGTGAAACTTACTGAATTATCATCCAGAGCCATTTCCGTAATTTCCCCCGAGAACAGCGCAGATATGGTACTGACGTTCCGCAATGTTCATAATTGGATGTCAGCTGGAGGCGATAAACTTGCTTTTCTATCCTTTTACAAGGCCCTTAAGCCAGGGGGAATTCTTGGTGTTGTGGAACATCGCGCCAAACCCGGAACAAGTATTGAGGCGATGAAAGCATCCGGTTATGTCACCGAAGAGTACGTCATTCAACTTGCAGAATCTGCTGGATTCAAGCTATTGGCTCGGTCAGAAGTGAACGCCAACCCGAAAGATAGTGCCGACCACCCAAAAGGGGTTTGGACCCTACCCCCGACTTTACGCCTAAAAGAGGAAAATAGAGACAAATACCTTGCAATTGGTGAAAGCGACCGAATGACGCTTAAATTTATAAAGCCAAGTAAGTAGCAATAATTTCAACCCCGAAAAACCGCTTCTTTACTATTTATAATTCCATTCTCAAGCAATTAGCAAGCGATAAACCTGCAAGTTCAGTATTATTTAATCTGGGTCAAACAACGAAAACATTGATAGAAAGGGTGCTGGTTTAAGCGCACTCAATAGGCTTAAATTAGTTCAAGCTACAAGTTTGAATCCACCGGAGATAGGCATGATAACCGTTAATGAAATCATGAGCACCGAGCTTATTACGCTTGAACCAAGCGATAGCGTTTCAAAAGCTGCAGAAACCATGACGAAAAATAACATTCGTCATATTCCAGTTGTTGACCCGCAAAATCAGGTGATTGGCATTATTAGTCAACGAGATGTATTAAAAGCTGGCGCGCGCTCTGGCCAAACAAGCAAGTCAACTTTGGGCTTTCCGATATCCGACATTATGACAGAGGAAATACTCACGACTCACCCCAAAGACAGCCTTCGTGCAGCGGGTTTAACCCTGCAAAAACACAAATACGGCTGTTTGCCAGTTATTGATAATGGCGCCCTGGTGGGAATTATTACTGACTCTGATTTTGTAGGTGTAGCGATAAATTTAATTGAAGAGCAGGACAGCTATGAAGACTTAGAGGCTGGCTAAACTTATTGCAGGTTTGGTCTTAGCTGTGCGGTGTTAAAACAACAACACTTCGTGGATGCCATCAAGCGAAAAACGCCAAGATGCTAAATTATGGTAAAACTTTCGCCGAGCTTCTCAAGCCAGCAGTACTTTACCCAACAGTCAGTCGATCAGTTAAAGACTCTGAGGGCTGATTGCAAGACTTTCCCCGTACTACTGTTCAGTGAGTTATCTTGCGTCAATACCGTTTGGTTTCAGCATGACCAGAAACGATACGCTTGAATCAGTGTTAAATGTTTTGTGCTCCGGTTTTAAAATGGCAGAAAAATCCCCATAAAACTCTAACGAATTATTATTCTTAATAGTGAGTTCAGAGGTGTATTCTTCACTATCATGGGAAATAGAGAACAATTCTGGCCAGTCTGAAACTACGTAAAAATCACCATTATCAAATGTGACATCCGAAGGCGCACGGGCTCGTGAAAGGTACGTTTGTCCATGCTGAGATTGAAATTGATATTGTTCAATACTCCTAGCGCCCGACCTGATCCCTGATGCATAGCTGATTTCGGTTTCAATAAAGCCTTCTGTATAGTGAAAACAGTTAACTTCAGACTGTTTTCCATTTACCTCTATATAACCAATGTCTGGGTCAAAGTGATCAGAAATTTTCACCATTGTGGCGGAGTGTGTTCCTGATTCTTGTATGTATGACTCAGGATAAATTTCTTTATAATATGTGGAGTAGTGTGAGAATGTGATTTTACTATTGGATTCGATAACAGCAAGAGCGGAGAACTCTAAATCCTTAAGCATGCCTCCTTTTTCGACTAAAAAACTACTCCTGTCCTCGTTTAGTTCATATTGAAATACAGGGCGCATGCTGGCATCTGGAGCTGAGGAGCACCTACTGATTTGAATACTCGTGTTGTCTTCATTGCTTTTAATTGCATACAGCTCGAGGTGTGTATAACTGCCTGTTTCAATTTCGTATTCAGCCCCACCTTCCCAAGAATAGTTCTCATTAGATTCAGTGATTGAAACCCAGACACCTTCCAGTGATTCACTGGCGAGCGAGGTGGCAGCGCTCTCCAGGCTGGCAGCAATATCATATGGGGATAATTCGGGGTTATCATCCAAATATTGAGCATCTTCTGGCACGCAGGCAGTAAGTACCATCAAAAAGCCAGAGAAGCTGGCAATTTGAATAAATGTTTTCAATATTGACCTGCTTCTCATAATTCAATGACCTTTAGGGTTACTATATATCTAGTAGCTTCTTTAATAGCCTACTCGTCTTTACAAAGTAGGTTATGTTTCGATAAAGACCGCACGGTGTGCTAGTAGGCAAAAAGCTGTGTATGTTTTGTAACGTAGGTTGCTGAAGTTATGGCGATTTGGCCAGCTGCCTCGCTGTTTAAGGCACCTACTTTTTTCTTGAAAAGTCGCACCAAAAGTACCCAACTCGCTTCACAGGGTAGCCTTTGCTCATTTACACGTTCAAACTCTGATTCTTCGCTTAATTTCTCCGTATACCTGACACCAAGTCAGCGAACTCTAGCAGCCAGATATAGGTCTATTTTACTTACTTTAAAAATGAAGTAGTGAACAGTTTTGTGTCTAATTGTTAGATAAGCGTCAGATTGAAAAGAATGAGTGGCGTTTTGTATTGAATCTGTGGGCATGAGTAAAACCACCGTCAGAAGATGAAGCCTCCGACCTGGTCTTACCCTATTGACGTAGCAACCCATCAACCCAGCCGCCGAATTAAATCCGCGCATTGGTTGCGCGGGTTATTCACCTCCCGACTCACCGGATAAACATCAACTGCCGCTGCTCGATCGCCAAGGGCCAGCTGTAGCGCTGCGGAGAGAGCGGCCCGTGCAACCAGTCATCAGACTGCGGCGCAGGTATTAAGCAGAGCTGTCCGTGAGACCAAGCCGAGCGAAATCAGACAAAAGACAAAAGACAACCTGGTGGCCATTAATAGCTCGACCGGGGGTCTTCAACAAGATAGCGCAACTATTCCCGCTCTGATTGGATTCAAAATACCAATTACTCCGACCACTTTGACTGATCCCTCTGATGGGTTTGGCATGCTCTATGCTTTATATAAATACCATTGAGTGTCTTTTTATGTGTTGACTCATGGACTTAATTATATGAAAGAAACGTGGAACAAGTACCAATCAGATAAATTTTATGATGAACTCATCAGTTCTCCTACCCGCGCGCGAAAACCAGCCCAGAAACTCGTCTCCTATCTAAAGTCTCTTGAAGAGTCCGATTTAAATAGCCGACAGCAAGCTGCAGAAGCGACCATAAGAGAAATGGGGGTGAGCTTTACGGTTTATACAGAGGAAGGAAGTATTGATCGTGCCTGGCCTTTCGATATCATCCCGAGGGTCATTAGTAAGCGCCAGTGGGAGAAAACGTCAGCCGGCTTGATCCAGCGCTTACAGGCACTAAACCTCTTTATAGATGACCTTTATCATGATCAAAAAATCATAAAAGACGGCGTTATACCGAAGTTCGTATTTGATCAGTCGAAAAATTATCGCAAGGAGTGCGAAGGGATATCCCCGCCCTTTGGAGTATGGGCACATATTTGTGGCACAGACCTGGTGCGGGATGCAGATGGCGAGTTCTATGTCCTTGAAGATAACCTAAGAGTGCCCTCTGGTGTGTCATACATGTTAGAAAATCGCTCCATTATGAAGCGTATTTTTCCCGAGATTTTCGAGAAAGTCGATATAGCCCCTGTTAACGATTATCCCGACAAATTGCTAGAAACACTATCCAGCTTATCACCAAGAAAAAACAAAGAACCTTGCGTTGTCGTCCTTACACCGGGCATTTTTAATTCCGCTTATTTTGAGCATGCGTTTTTGGCACAACGTATGGGAGCCGAACTCGTAGAAGGAAGCGACCTCATTGTGCAGTCTGATAATTGCGTATACATGAAAACTATAGCCGGATTAAAGCGGGTGGATGTCATGTATCGACGCATTGATGATGAATTTCTTGACCCCGAAGTATTTAACAAGCACTCCACCCTAGGTGTCGCAGGCTTAATGCGTGCATGGCGTGATGGAAATATAGCGATGGCAAATGCTCCCGGTGCGGGAGTGGCAGATGATAAGGTGATCTATGCCTTTGTGCCGAAAATGATTAAGTATTACCTCGATCAAGACCCGCTGATTCCTAACGTAGAAACCTATTTGTGCTATGACGATGCACAACGTTCCTTTGTTCTAGAAAACCTCGACAAGCTTGTCGTAAAACCGGCAAATGAATCAGGGGGCTATGGTATTTTAATAGGCCCTCATTCAACCAAAAAAGAAAGGGAGACCTTTGCCCAACTGATAAAAAAGAACCCTCGGAATTATATTGCTCAGCCTACCTTAGCATTGTCCACTGCACCAACCATCACTGGTAATAACGAGTTGGGCGCACGACATGTCGACCTAAGACCATTTATATTGCAATCAAATTCGAGTTTTGTTACCACTGGAGGATTAACGCGAGTCGCAATGAAAGAAGGATCGTTAGTGGTTAACTCTTCACAAGGTGGCGGAAGTAAAGACACCTGGATCGTCGACACAGAGAGAGGATAATTAGGCCTATGTTATCAAAAGTTGCAGAGCGTGTTTACTGGATAGCGAGGTATATGGAACGGGTCGAAAGTACCGCTAGATTAATCAGTATCTACGATAACTTACTTTTTGATTTGCCTCGATCCGTTAATATAGACTGGTACAATTTAATTGTTATTAATAGTTTAGAAACGGAATTTGATCAGCGTTATTCGGTAAAAAATGAGCGTAACGTTATCAAGTTTTTACTGGGCGACTCCACAAACCCAGCGTCTGTTTTCTCCTCGCTTAAATCAGTGAGAGAAAACGTTCGTACAACAAGGGATGTGGTTCCCGAAGCAACTTGGGAGCTTACAAATGAACTGAGCATGTTTGTGGAAGAAAATATCAACCAAGGCATCAATCGACGCCAGCGCCATGAGTTTCTCAATCACATCATTAAGGGCTGCCAACAGATCTTGGGCATGTTGTACGGAAGTATGCCACATGACGCACCGTGGCAATTTCTTTGTTTAGGAAGAAACCTTGAGCGCGCAGACATGACAACTCGGATACTCGACGCTGGCACAACTGCCTACATAGTACTGTCAGATGACGATGGAGCGATCAATAGTCGACAAATTGTTCTAGGCAACGTACTCCGTTCATTATGCGCAGATCAGGCTTATCGTCGGATTATGCGATCAACCATTAAACCTGGCCCGGTGCTGGAGTTTTTGCTTGATAATACCGACTTCCCTCGCTCAATTACATTCTGTCACCATTCCCTTCTGGCAAACAGCACGAAGTTACCAAGCTCTAAAAAAGTAATTCAAAAACTTAGCGACATACAGGAGGACCTTAAAAGAAATACGCAACCATACACAGAATTAAACAGCGAGCTAAGTCAATACTTAAACCAGTTGCAGATTTACCATGGCGAGATACACCAAGTCATCTGTGATACTTGGTTTCCGAGATGGGATTAATCTATCCCCCTTCCTTTACGCTATATATAGGTTAACTAGAAAGGTATTTGTATGACAATTCGTGTAGCATTACAACACAAGACCCATTATAAGTTTGATAAGCGCGTAAACCTTTCAGCCCATTCCATTCGTCTCCGTCCAGCCCCTCATAGTCGCACCCATATTCACAGCTATAGCCTTAAAATTTCACCTGAAAAGCATTTTATAAATTGGCAGCAGGATGCTTTTGGTAATTACTTAGCCCGAATTGTTTTTCCGGAAAAGACTGATCACCTGAGTGTTGATGTAGAAGTCATTGCAGATATGACAAGCATTAATCCGTTTGATTTTTTTGTAGAAGATTATGCAGAGCACTTCCCATTTCAGTATTCTCGACAAGTTAAAAAAGAGCTCACACCGTATCTTGCAAAACGAAGAGCCAGCCCCCTCTTTAAGGAATTACTGAATTCTATTTCTTTAGAAAAGCGTGAAATGAATGATTTTCTGGTGGAAGTCAATCAGCTCATATATGACAAAATTGATTATTGCCTAAGGATGGAACCTGGTGTTCAGACGCCTGAAAAAACCCTGAAGCTGGGTAGCGGCTCATGCCGTGATTCGGCCTGGTTGCTGGCTCAGCTATTTCGGCATTTAGGTATTGCCTCTCGGTTTGCGTCGGGATACCTCGTGCAGTTGACCTCTGACGAAAAATCGATCGATGGGCCATCGGGACCAGAATCCGACTTCACTGACCTCCACGCTTGGTGTGAAGTATATATTCCCGGTGCAGGCTGGATTGGTCTTGACCCAACTTCAGGGCTCTTCACCTCAGAGGGGCACATTCCTCTGGCTTGCACCCCTGAGCCAGCCTCCGCAGCGCCGATTGAAGGGGGAATGGACAAGTGCGAAGTTGAGTTCGACTATAGCAACGAGGTTATACGCGTTCTCGAAGACCCGAGAGTCACTAAGCCGTATAGTGACAACCAATGGAATGAGATTTTGCAACTCGGGGATCATGTAGAGTCTTTATTAGATAGCAATGACATTCGCCTCACTATGGGGGGAGAGCCGACATTTGTTTCCGTCGATGACATGGAGTCAGCCCAATGGAATACTGAAGCCCTCGGTGAAGATAAGCTACGTCTTGCTAAAACGCTTTTGTTACACCTGCGGGATGAGTTTGCACCCAAGGGCTTTTTACATTATGGACAAGGCAAATGGTACCCCGGAGAGGAGCTCCCTCGCTGGGCGCTAGGGCTTTTTTGGCGAAAAGATGGCGAGCCTACTTGGAATGACCCTCGCTTACTGGCACGCATCGATCAAGATTATGGCCACACAATTAAAGACGCCGAGCGCTTTGTTGTTGAGCTCACCAAGCGCTTGGGGCTCACTGAAAAATTCTTACACCCCGCTTACGAAGATATCTTTCATTATTTAAGCGAAGAACTAAAGCTCCCTATTCAACTAGATCTACAAAAGGCCAAGGAAAAAGGCGACCTCGATAGAAAAAAACTATTGCGCCTACTCGAAGATGGATTAAAAGATACCACCGGCTTTGTTGTGCCCGTGGAGTGGGATGAAGACCTGCAGGTCTGGATGAGTAGCCGGTGGCGCTTTCGGCGAAATGAACTGGTACTAATCCCCGGCGACTCCCCCATGGGTTTACGTTTACCGCTGAGTGAAATACAAACATCGGAACGCCCCGTCATTGAGCGTGATACATTCGAAGAGCGTCCCAGCCTATTGAGTCGTGATGACTTTGCTGCCGGCAAAGCAGTCGAGAACGAAGCAGAAGAACCAAAGAAGAAGCGAAAACTCAGCAAAGCGCAGAAAGAGGACGAGAAGAAGCGTCTTGAAGCTAAAAAGCAACGCGAGAAAGAACGCGAATCAGGCGACTGGATCATTACCGCACTTTGTATCGAACCACGCGAAGGCAAGTTACACATATTTCTGCCTCCTCTGCGCAGCCTAGAAAGCTACTTGCTGCTGATAACTGCGATAGAGGAAACCGCAAACCACCTAAAACTTCCCATTGTGCTCGAAGGTTACGAGCCACCGAAGGACCCCCGCCTACAAAAACTACTGGTAACACCCGACCCGGGTGTTATTGAGGTCAACATCCATCCCAGCGCGAACTGGCGCGAACTTGTCGACAATACTCAAACGCTGTATCAGTTAGCGAAGAAGTCACAACTTAGCACAGAAAAATTTATGCTCGATGGTCGCCATACAGGCACCGGTGGTGGGAACCACATCACTCTCGGTGGAACCACTCCTAACGACAGCCCCCTACTCCGTCGCCCAGATTTATTGCGGAGTTTAATCACCTTTTGGCAGCACCACCCGAGTCTATCCTACCTATTCTCGGGAACATTTATCGGCCCCACAAGTCAAGCTCCAAGAGTAGATGAAGGCCGCGATGAAATGCTTTATGAGCTTGAAATAGCCTTTGAGCAAATGCCCGATGGACTATCCAGCCAACCCTGGTTGATTGATCGCTTATTGCGCAACATTCTAATCGATATCACTGGCAACACTCACCGCGCCGAATTCTGTATTGATAAGCTTTATTCTCCTAGTGGTACCACTGGGCGCCTAGGCATCTTAGAGTTTCGAGGTTTTGAGATGCCCCCCCATAGCCAGATGTCCTTGGTACAGGCACTGCTTATCCGGGCATTAGTCGCAAGATTCTGGAAAGAGCCGTACAAAAAGCCACTCGTTCGGTGGGGAACCACCCTACACGATCAGTTTATGTTGCCCCACTATATCTGGCAGGATATTAAAGAAGTCGTTCAGGATTTAAACGACCATGGTCTCGAATTTAAAGCAGAGTGGCTCCTACCATTTGAAGAGTTTCGATTTCCCCATTACGGGCGTGTTGCCATCGAAAACATGGAAATTGAATTACGCTGGGCCATCGAACCATGGCATGTGCTGGGGGAAGAAATAGGCAGCTTTGGCACCTCCCGCTATGTGGATTCATCCATAGAACGCTTGCAAGTCAAGGTGAGCGGTCTGACCGAAGGCCGTTATACTTTAGCGTGTAATGGGAGGCATATCCCGTTACGACAAACAAGCCGCAAAGGTGAGTATGTCGCAGGAGTACGCTATAGAGCTTGGGCACCGCCATCAGCCCTGCATCCTACGATCGGACTGCACACCCCTCTCACCTTTGACCTCATTGATACCTGGAATGGGCGCTCTATCGGAGGTTGTAGTTATCACGTATCCCATCCGGGTGGGCGCAGCTACGAAAACTTTCCTGTTAACGCTGTCGAAGCTGAGTCCCGCAGGGTTAATCGCTTCAATACCGTTAGCCATAGCCAAGGAAGCTTTACCCCCAAACCCAATTTAGACGGCGTGAGGGAGTTTTTCCCCAACCACCAAGGTAAAGTAATGCAGTCTCCACAGAAAGAGCCCCACAACGATTACCCCTGTACACTCGATATGAGACGATTGCGCCCCAGCTAGCGGGGCTTTCAGATAATAATTTCTAGCGCCAAAAGCCGGCTTGCCTTAATTCACACGGGTGGGATAATGCCGGCTTCGTTGGCGGATATTCATTTATATCATACCCGACATAAGCCTTTGATATTTTGGAGTTCACTTGTCTCGCCCACTCGATTTGCATAAATATTTTCCTTACCAGCGCCCGTCGAACGCCGCCCTGGATGAAGTTTATGCCGAAAATGGAGAGGTTAAACCCTACTGGAACCGACTTCTTCAGACTTTAGAAGGTATTAACCCGGTTCTTCTTGAACAAAAAAAGGCCAAAGCGTTACGCATACTCAGAGATGATGGCGCCACCTACAATATTTACAGCGAACTCACAGATTTTGCCAGCACCTGGTCATTAGATTTAATACCCAATGTGTTAAGCAGCGAAGAATGGGCGTCAATCGAAGCAGGTTTATTAGAACGAGCCGAGCTTTTCAACTTATTTCTTAAAGACATTTACGGCCCCAGGAACCTCGTAAAGCACGGCATCCTTCCTCCAGAATCTCTGTTTGCCCACTCGGGTTTTCTTAGACCTTGTGACGGCATCCAGCTACAAGGAGATCACCAGCTTATTCTCCACGGCGTCGACATGGTACGGGATGCACAAAGAGGAGAAATGTGCGTTATCTCCGACCGCACTCAAAACCCCAGCGGTATCGGATATGCCCTCGAAAATCGCACCGTTATGTCGCGGGTATTGCCCAGTCTATACCGAGAAAGCCACGTACATCGCTTAGCCAGTTTCTTCCACCGTTTTCGTACTAAGCTCACCTCGTTATCTCCAAACCCAGAACAAGCACGTATCGTGATGCTGACACCTGGCGCGCTTAATGAAAGCTATTTTGAGCATGCATACATCGCCAACTATCTTGGCTTTCACCTCGTTCGAAATGGGGACTTAGTCGTGCGTAACGGCTACCTCTGGATGAAGTCATTTGGTGGCCTGAGTCGCGTCGATGTGATTGTTCGCCGTGTTGATGACTCATACTGCGACCCTGTCGAGCTTCGCGGGGACTCGCTTCTGGGCGTGCCAGGCCTACTAGAACCAGTGCGCGCGGGCCGTGTAGTGATCGCGAATCCCTTAGGGTCAGGTATTTTGGAAAACCCTATCTATCTAAAATACTTACCTGCAATATCAAAAGCACTTATCGGTCGAGAGTTGCGTCTCCCCTCAGTGGCGACCTATTGGTGCCACGACCCAAAGGATATGAGTTACATACGTTCAAATTTCTCGAAGTTAGTCATAAAGCCTACCTTTCGAGGGGGCGGGGACATAAGCATCTACGCTGGCTGCTTATCTACTGAAGAGCAAACTGGCCTACTCGCACGAATAGAGGCAAATAAAATAGGCTATGTTGCACAACCGATATTAGATACAAGCCACCTACCCACCTACGGTGAAAAAGAAATCACCTCACGACCAGCGATTTTACGAAGCTTTACCACCGCGTCAGACTCCTCTTATACGGTGATGCCAGGGGGGCTAACGAGAGTAGGCGTTGAAGAATCACAATTCTTTATTTCTAACCAGGTAGGCTCACAAAGCAAAGACACCTGGATCATTGAGTCCGAACCACTCGCTCTCCAAACGCAAGTACAAACGTCCACACAAATCAGACAAGATGCAGACCGCATCAGCCTGCCAAGTCGAGTTGCGGAAAACCTATTTTGGATGGGTCGCTACGCAGAACGCGCAGAAGCCTCACTGCGCTTATTGCGCACTGTATTCATCATGTTTAATGGTGAAGAGCCCTTAAGCTTACAATGCAAAAAGATACTCTTATCCGCCGTCACTAACGTTACAAACACCTTCCCGGGTTTTGTAGATGCCGATGAAAGCATAATTAACGACCCTATCGAACACCTACTCTCCGTTGTAACCGACGGAAAACGAAGAGGGAGTGTGCGCTCTGATCTCAACGCTATGCTGTATTGTGCAGATGAATCCAGAGAGCAAGTGTCGTCAGATACACTGCGCGTTATTAATGACATTCGTGACGCACTTACTGAGCTTGATCATACCTTCGACGACAATACCATTACAGCACCAGAAGAAGCGCTGGACCCCTTAGTGACCGCACTTATGGCCCTCTCCGGCCTATCTCATGAGAGCATGGTTAGGGGAGTCGGCTGGCGCTTTATGGAAATTGGTCGACGACTCGAACGCGCACACAGAACCAATAGCGTTATCAATCACATACTCAGTGATAGTGTGCAAGAGCAAGATGAAGGCATTATGATTACTGCGGTTTTACTGTGCCTGGAAAATCTAATCAGCTACCGCAGAAGATACAGCGCAAACCTCAGCGTACCGACCTGCCTTGACATGGTGATGCTGGATACAAGTAACCCTCGTTCCCTGCTTTTTCAGCTTGAAAGCTTATTAAACCATCTTAATGCCCTACCGAAAGCACAAACGAATACCAACGAACTTTTACCTGCAGAGCAAATTGCACTTGAAGCACAAGTGTTGATAAAAATGTCATCCTTATCAGATTTATCCCAAGAACAGTCGTCCCAACGGCCGAATTTAAAAGAAAAATTAATGAGGCTCAACGAGCTGATTAACTCCCTCAGTGACTTAATCACCGATCGATATTTTGATCATAGAGAAGACGCACGACAACTAGTTAAAAAGTCATGGGCCGACAACGAGTAATTTATGCGTTATAAAATCCAGCACATTACAAAGTATTCATACCAGCAGCGTGTCTCCCATTGCTATAACCTGGCTTATATGAGCCCTAGAAATACCCCGCGCCAGCGTTGCCTTAGCTCCACAATCACGCTAAACCCTACGAGCTCCTCGAGCTCTAGAAGGACTGATTATTTCGGCAATGAATCGTTTCATTTTGAAATTCAGCGCGCGCACAAGCAACTTACCATCAATATCGTCAGCGCCGTAGAAACCAACCCTCAGTTTACTGTACAAGACCTAGATTTCGGAATTTCCTGCAAAGATGCCAAAGATCAGATCGAAAGCTCCAGTAACAAAGAGGTATTGCTCGCAAGGGAGTTTCTTCTCGACTCGCCCATGATTAAAAACACAGAGTTTTTAAAAGACTACGCCGCACCATCCTTTTCGGACAATACCCCCCTTTTATCTAGCGTAAGAAATCTCACCAGCCGTATTTTTAGCGACTTCAAATACTGCCCTGAGGCCACCACCATCGCCACCCCGCTCACTGAAGTATTCGAAACAAAAAAGGGAGTGTGTCAAGATTTCGCTCACTTACTTATCGCTTGTTTGAGGGTTATGGGTTTCCCTGCAAAATATGTATCTGGGTATATTGAAACCATCCCTCCTCCCGGTGTAGAGCGTCTTGTTGGTGCGGATGCGACACATGCTTGGATATCAGTTTTCTCTCCAGCAGAGGGCTGGGTCGAGTTCGATCCTACTAATGACACCATCGCTACTGAGCAACATATCATTACCGCATGGGGACGGGATTATTTTGATGTGACACCATTAAAAGGTGTTGTATTTGGAGGCGGGGAAGATCCCCATCTATCCGTTAGCGTAGATGTTAAACGTATCGAATAATAGAACTCCATTTAATGTGTACCGCCTTAAGGGCATCTCTAAAAATTGCCTTTTTGCCCGATAGCGGCGTCAGCTCCGTACTCAACTCCTCATGTAGCCCTTGTACACTGCGGGTTTTCGTGCGGTGCTTCCTTGCTCTCGAATAAAACTTCTAATTTTTAGAGATGCCCTTAAGCTTAAGAATTGGCAGGCTCAAGTCCGAAGTACATAACAATTCAGGCTCTCAAGCGAGCGAAATATTCAGCCATCAATGTGGCTGGCATTTCGTAAGTTATACGCAGCCCTTTCACTTCCAAAATCCAACCGGATATATGCTCTGGGCTTCACTTAGCTTCAAGCTCTCAGCGCCGACATTTCAACGACGTAGACCTTAAGCTGATACCCCATCTTCGCTGCGACTGCACAAAATGAAACTAATACAGCAAATAAAAATAGCATAACTAACTGTATTAGATGACTTTTATAGGGTTAGTTAGAGATCTAAAATAAATGTTGCGCTGCAGCATTTATTTGCCTATTATTCAAATTAACGCACTGGGGCTGTGCAAGGTAAATGTAATGCGCCCACCCTTGCGTTAAAAGCTTATCCAATTAATGTTAAAAATACCGCCGGAGATACACACCATGGGAATGTATAACGAGCAATTTATGAATGACTCCATTAAAAAGATGGCTGAATGGCAAACTCAAGCGCTTGAACCGTCTCGCAAACTGGGGGAAAGTGCAGCGCAAACCTACGAGAAGTTCATGCACCTTAACTATGAAGTTATGGGTGACGTAAATACCTTCTCAATATCACAAGCACACTTGCTTGCCAACGCGACAGAGCCAAAAGCCTATTTTGAAAGCTTGCAGACTGCCTTAAGCTCATACGGCGACACTTTGTCTGAACGCGTTAGCGAGTACTCTGACTTGACATCAGAGTTATTACACAAAGCACAAGAGGCAACTCTTAGCGCATCAAAGGTTGCAAAGTCAAAGCCCGAAACAAAAACACCTCCCAAAAAAGCGGCTTAGATAATAGCTTATAAAACGGATTCCCCGCTGCATAAGGGAATCCGTTTTTACTAAATGTGCGTATCAGCAAATAGCCAAGTATCATAGCGTAATGGAGGCAGCGTCTATTAAAACGAGACCTTCCCTCTCTTACCAACAAATATTATTTTTCTACTTCATTTATTGATCAGCATAAGAGTCAAACCGAAGAAATAAAGTCCATTATAACCTTGACCTCATAAGGTGATTGCAGCGCGGGCGCATGACCAGCCTCCTTAATTTCAACCACTTTACACTTCGGTCCTCGCTGCGTCATTTTTTCTGCGGTTTCTGCAGACAGGAAGGTCGATAACTCACCTCTCAGGGCCAAAGTTGGACAAGCGATTTTGTCCCAATAATGCCAAAGAGTGAAGGTATAAAAATAATAACTTGAGCGAAATGCTTTGCCTATTCTTGGATCATAATGCATCTTATATCCATCGTTATGCTTTCGGGCGCTATTATGACCCATTTGCTTCCACTGCTGATCAGACAGATTACCAAATGCGCTATAAGTCGTGCGCATATACTCAGTCACTTCATCCATATCACCGAACTCTGGCGCCAGCCCCATATAATTACCTAGCCGACGAATTTCAGACATTTTTTGTTCGGGACCAATATCGTTGACCACAAGGCTAGCAATCGGTCCATTAGGAAGCCCAGCGAGTATCATGCCAATAATACCCCCCATAGAGGTGCCAATATAATGCACTTTTTCAACATCCAGGCGCGCAATAAGCGCATTTATATCAGCGCAGTATTGGGTGAAGTTATAATGCTTATGATTATGAAACCAGTCACTATTACCTCTACCGGCGATATCGGGGCAAACAACATGGTAATCCTTAGAGAGCGCTTCAGCGAGAACATCAAAATCGTGCGCTAACCGAGTAACACCATGCACGCATATTACCGTTGGTTTTTCCCCGCGGGAACCCCATTCCCTGTACGAGATGCGATGGAACCCTTCTTCGCTTAAACCTAAAACATACTTTTCTTTAATAGACTGCATAGGCTACATCAAACCCTTTTATATAAGAAAAAACGTGGTTTTTTCAGATTAACCCAACATATATAAGATCGCAATCGGAAGTCTTACAAAATCAAATCAAATAATAAATAGTCTTTTTAGTGGAAATCAAAAATAACATTTTGGAACTTATGCAGCGTGACCGTCACTCGGTTTTATCATCGTCTTCACTCAATGGGTGAAAAAATGACTTTTGAAATGACTGCCACATATCGATATTTTTTTTCGTTAAGTCTTGCATTGTTTCAATGTGGTTTGCCGAAATCGCTTTTTTAAATTGGTTTTGCAAATCCTTCTGCTGATTAACAAACCCATCGAGACTTTTGCTCAAGTAGTCACTCATAAAGCCTTGCATTGGGTGTCCATAAAACCGAATAAGCTGCGCTAAAAACTGCTCGTTTAAGATTGATTGACCAGAAAACTCCAGTTCAGAAACTATCTGAAGCAGCAAGCTACGAGTAATATCCACCTGCTTTGCCTCATCAACGATTTCAACGTCAATACCACTAACAATTAGCTTACGTATGTCTTCCAACGTGACATAACGACTATCGACGGTGTCATACAGGCGTCGATTGGTATACTTTTTAATTCGCCTTTTATTCATAAATATCTAGCATCCAAAATAAGCCATCTAAAGTGGGCTGAAAAATAGAAATACAACAGAACTATATACGCAGCAAGAATAGATCATAACTCCAATAATAACAATCATTTAGTACTATACTATATCAATATAATACGCTCCCGTTTTAATGAGGATATCTCGATCCATGCTAGGTTATTCCACAGCTGATCCCTTATCTAAATACCACAAGAGTTTAGATTGAATAGGCAGTGCCACGTCATCACAGAATACCACTGAGTAAAAACCCCCACAGCGTCGCTCTAACCACAATAAGCGAAGAAGAAAAAAGATTTCCCTATTGAGAATCCTATCTATTGATTCTTCTAGAAAAAACCTGCGCACAATTTTGGGCATTAATAATTAGGTTTTTCAAAGAGCGCACCGTAATGAAACACACACAACTAAAAGCCGAATAGATAGGCATTAGGAGCGACATGTATTTCTTGATACCTAATGACCACGCGCAATATCGGGCCAATATAAAGCACAGCAGTATGTAGCATCACTCTCAATGAGAACTATCAAAGATTAAATCTACACGCATATAAACAGTGATTAGAAAAACATGGTTCGAAATATGCTTATAAGAATTTAAGGCACAAAAAATAGCAATCTGCCCCATTTATAAAAACGTGATGTGAAATAGATCCACTTGAGATGCCGGAAGTTATATTAAAAATCACGATTAGATGCGCGCCTAGATCTAACGGATAACGGGATTAAAATAGTATGAAAATAAAAGCCGCAGTTTTAAATGAAATGGGAGCAGAGGCACCCTACACAAATTCCAAACCC
>Ga0209121_10000797_pt1 | contig 33573 bp, 31 predicted proteins | sample Cruoilmetagenom3_FD_187292 | JGI IMG/M metagenome (GOLD analysis project Ga0209121, IMG submission 187292) | Oil polluted marine microbial communities from Coal Oil Point, Santa Barbara, California, USA - Sample 3 (SPAdes) (version 2) | ecosystem: Environmental > Aquatic > Marine > Oil seeps ... | reverse complement strand
GGCCAAACACCACCGACGCTAAAATCTGCGCCCGTTCGCCGGCTGATTGGCGGACAATTGCGGCAGCAGTATCGTCGCAACTGCTTTCCAGCCCCAGAATGGTCAGTGTCGTGCTAAGTGCTTGTGCCATCGGCCTCAACCATTGCATCCTCTTGCACGCGGGGTATCACCCCAGCTCTTGGCAAACAATCCCGGGATGAACATGCTGACCCTTCTGTTGACCCGTCCACGCGCAGCATCCGAGCGATTTTCGGCAACCTTGCCGAGGTCTGTTCTATCGCGGGTGACCACCGTCAATTCTCCGCTGATCCGGATCGTTAAAACCGCCGATGACATCGACTTTGGCGATGCGCGCGGGCTGATTTTCAGCTCGTCCAACGGGGTGGCGATTGCCTCGGCTTTGTCGCCCAGCCGAGATTTGCCATGCTTCTGCGTCGGCGAGGCGACAGCCAAGGCCGCGCGCCAGGCCGGATGGCAGGCCGATTGCGTTGGGGCAACATCGGATGCGCTGGTGTCTGCATTGTCCCAGAATCGGCCAGAAACTCCTTTGCTGCACATCAGGGGAACCCACAGTCGTGGCCATATTGTTGCGCGACTGACAGCACAACAATGTCCGGCGCGGGCGCAGGTGGTTTACGAACAGTGCCTTGTACCCCTGACCGAGCAGGCTGAACAAGCGCTTGCCGGTCCCGGTGCGGTGATCGCACCATTGTTCTCGCCCCGGACTGCGCGACAATTTGCCAACCAGCCTAAAGGGCAGGCACCGCTTTATCTGGCAGCCCTTAGCAAGGCGGTTGCAACCCCGTTAAAAACACTTACCTGCAAAGAGTTAGCGATTGCAGAGCACCCCGATTCCGCCACAATGGCCGCGTTGGTAGAGCGGTTAGTTAATACAGCCATCCGGGTTGAGGGCAACGGGATGGCACAGTAGAGTTTGCCAGCGGCTTGCGCCAATTCAGTTGAGAATCGAAGGGACCCCCGAGGTGGCTGACACGAAGAAACCCGACCCGGACAAAGATACTGATCCCACATCCGAGATATCCGAGTTATCCAATCAAGCAGAAGCAACACCGGATGACACAGTCTCCGCCGTTGAAGCTACGGCTAAAGATGATGTGGAAAGCGATCAGCCGGAACAGGAAGACCAGCCAGACGTAATCGAGGGTAAGGCTGCCGACGAACAGCCCCCCGAGGTCTCATCAGAGCCGGTTGAAATCCCGGCTGTGCCTGCCCCGCAACCGCAGGTTCAACAGGTGGTCGAACGGAAAGGTGGGTTCGGATCAGCCCTGATCGGTGGAATTTTGGCCGCCGGGCTTGGGTTTGCCGCTGCACGCACCGAAATTCTTGATCCCTATTTGCCCGAATCCTGGCAAGCGGGTAAAAATGACGCCGTTATCGCCGACCTTCAGGCATCTGCTGCCGACCATACGGCGGCACTGGCGGCGCTGCAGTCAGATTTGGGCGCTATTGTTATTCCCGATCTTACCCCGCTTCAGGCACAACTGGACGCGATAAAGGCCACTGTCGCCCCCCTTCGCGCCGAGACCGAGGCGATGGGTACAAAGTTCGTCGATATTGATGCCCGCCTGGCCCCGCTGGATAATCGCCTGAGTGACGTTGAAAAACGCCCGCTGACGGACAGTGTTTCCCAGGCGGCCATTGCAGCCTATGAACGGGAACTGGCGGCGTTGCAGCAATCTATGGCCACCCAGCGCGCCGAGGTTGAGGCGTTGATTGACAGCGCCCGCGCCATCAAGACGGACGCCCGAACTATGGAAGAAAACGCGGCCGCAGCCGCGCAGTTCGCCAGCAACCGGGCAACCGTGGCCCGCTTGCGTGGGGCGCTGGATGACGGATCGTCGATTGCACCGATGCTGGCAGAGCTGGCCGCCGCCGGTGTGTCTGTGCCAGAGGATCTGACTGGGGCTGCCCGCGACGGTGTTGCTACGCATGCAGCCCTGTCGGCTGCCTTTGCGCCCGCCGCGCGCGCGGCCTTATCGGCTGCTAGGGCGCAGGGGGGCGATGGCGGGCTGGGTGGCTTTTTGCAACGCCAGCTTGGTGCCCGATCGGTAGAGCCGCGCGAAGGCAATGACCCGGATGCGATCCTGTCGCGGGCCGAAGCCGCGCTAATCAACGGGCATCTGCCGCAGGCATTGGCCGAAATTGCCGTGCTTCCCGACGAGGCGCAGGCCGAAATGGGTAACTGGGTGACACTTGCTACCATACGGGCCGCTGCGCTGAGCGCAGCCGCTGCCCTGGCTCAAAGCCTGAACACCAACTAAAGGACCTGCCATGTTGTGGTCATTGATAAAGATTCTTGTGTTTGTTGCGATCATCGCCGCGTTGTCCCTTGGTGCAGGTTTCTTGATGGAGACCAGTGGCGGCGTGCAGATCACGGTTGCGGGAACGGAATTATCGTTTAGCCCGCTGCAGTCGGTTGTGGCGGCGCTGGTGCTGGTTGGCGTGGTCTGGGTGTTGCTGAAACTGCTGTCGTTGCTGGTGGCAACACTGCGGTTCCTGAATGGCGACGACACTGCGCTGTCGCGCTATTTCGACCGGGGCCGGGAACGGCGCGGCTATCAGGCGCTGGCGGATGGGTTGATGGCGCTTGCCTCGGGCGAGGGGCGGTTGGCGATGTCGAAGGCCAACAAGGCCGAAAAATACCTGAACAAGCCAGAGCTGACCAACCTGCTGACCGCACAGGCCGCCGAAATGTCTGGCGATACCCGCAAGGCGGCTGAAACCTACAAGAAGCTGATCACCACAGAAGCGACCCGCTTTGTCGGGGTGCGCGGGATCATGAAACAGAAACTGGCCGAAGGCGACACAGAGACTGCCCGCAAGCTGGCCGAAAAAGCGCATGCGATCAAGCCGCGCCACGAAGAGGTGCAGGATATTCTGTTGCGTCTGCAGGCCCAGGCGCAAGACTGGTCCGGTGCGCGTAACACCCTTAGCGCCAAGCTGAAATCCGGCAGCCTGCCGCGCGATGTCTATAAACGGCGCGACGCGGTTCTGGCCCTGTCCGAGGCCAGGGGCGTTGTCGATGAAAACGCCTCGACCGAGGCGCGTGAACAGGCGATTGAGGCAAACCGCCTGTCGCCTGATCTGGTGCCTGCCGCCGCGATGGCCGCGCGGGCCTACATTGCCAAGGGCAAGCCGCGCCTTGCCGCGCGGGTTCTGAAAAAAGCGTGGGAGGTTCAACCACACCCGGATCTGGCCGCCGCCTTTGCCGCGATTGAACCGGCTGAGACACCCGGCGAACGGGCCAAACGGTTTGCATTTCTGACCAAGATTCATCCGCATCACGTCGAAACCCGACTGGTTCAGGCCGAATTGAAGATCGCGGCCGAAGATTTCCCCGAAGCACGTCGGGTTCTGGCGCCTCTGATCACCGAAAAGGCCGATGCACGGGCGCTGACACTGATGGCGGCCATTGAACGCGGCGAAGGGGCTACGGACGCGGTGGTTCAGGGCTGGCTGGCGCGTGCCCTGAACGCGCCGCGCGGGCCGCAATGGGTCTGCGATAACTGCCACGCCATCCATGCCGAATGGGCACCGGTCTGCACCAATTGCAACAGCTTTGACACGCTTAGCTGGAAAACCCCGGAAACGGCCGAGATCGCCAGTGCAACCGGGCTGCATATGCTGCCGCTGATTGTCGGCCCGACTCAGGACAAGCCCACGATTGCCGTGCCGCAAGAGATACCGGATGCTGAATTGATCGACGCAGAACCCGAAAATTCGGATGTATCAGGTCTGGATTCCGCAGATAAAGCCGTCGGAGATGACCCAGATACCGGCCCGACGGTCGAAGTGAAATAGGCCTTCGCCCGATTGGCAAGGCTGTATTTGACAGGGCGCTGGATAGGAGCAGTGCCTATTCGGCTGCCAAATTGGCCCGGCTGGCATCAATCAGCGCCGCAAGCTCCGGGCGACAAGAGCCACAGCTTGTTCCGGCTTGTGTGACGTTACCCAAGGCCTCAACGCTTGACGCACCACCCGCAATGGCGGTCCTGATCATGTTAACGCCAACCCCAAGGCAAGAGCAGATGATGGCGCCCGGATCGACCGCCCCCGATGCAGACCGTCCGGCCAGGGCCTGCACAGCAGGGGTTTGCGATCCGATCAGGCGGCTGATGTGACCGCGCGCCACCGTTACCGGCCCCAGAGAGGCAAAGAGCATCGCCATCAACCTGCCTTCACTGGTCAGGGCGACCCGGGCAGAGCTGCGCGCCGTATCAGTCATCAGGCTGACCTCGCCATGGTGGATGCCTGTGAGGGTCCGCAGCTCCTGTTCCCAGTTCTGCGGGATGTTCGCGCCTGCGACCTCGGCGTTCCAGCCGTTGGGCGCGCGGGCGATGGCGTGATAGGGATGAGTGCCGGTAATATCGGTCTCGGCGCAGATAAAACCATACCAGGCAGGGTCGTACGGGTTGATCCGAACGGTCGATCCTTTTGAGGCAGGTTGGCCCGAAACCGGATCGGTAACCGATGCAACCAGAGCGTTGATGCGTCCCGCCGGGGCGGTCTGGGCCGTCCAGTGCATCGGGGCAAACACTTCGCCCCGGCGCATGGTCGGACTTGTCAGTACGCGCAAGATTACACTGCCCTGATCGTTGGTCAGTCGCGCAAGGCTGGCGCTGTGCAGCCCCAGGGCGATGGCGTCTTCGGGGTGAATTTCCAAGTAAGGCTCGCCCATATGCTGGCTCAGCCGGGCGGACTTCCCGGTTCGGGTCATGGTATGCCAATGGTCACGCACCCGTCCGGTATTCAGACGGAACGGGTGGTCTTTGTCCGGGGCAGCGGCGATATGCGCTGTCACCGGAATCATCCGCGCCTTGCCGTCGGTGTGAAAGAAACCACCATTGGCAAAAAACCGAGTCTGTTGCGGGCCTTTTGCCGGGGCAGGCCAGAAAACCGGGGCAAGCGCGTCATACGCATTGTCGTCCAGATTGGCCAAATTACTGATGTCGAAATCTCTGGCAAAGGTTTCGCCCAGGGCAGACAGGGCGGCGTATTCCCGAAACACAGCGGCCTCGTTTGCATAGGCAAAATCATCGCCCCAACCCATGCGCTTGGCCACATCTGCGATGATCTGCCAGTCAGGCTGTGCCTGCCCCGGCACCGGCAGAAAGGAACGCTGTCGCGAGATGCGCCGCTCGGAATTGGTGACCGTGCCGGATTTTTCGCCCCAACCCGTCGCCGGTAACACCACATCGGCCAGCGCGGTGGTATCGGTATCCGCCATGATATCGGACACTGCAACAAACGGCACCGCGCGTATCGCGTCCGCCACAGCCATCGCGTCGGGCATGCTGACCGCCGGGTTGGTGGACATGACCCACAGTGCCTTGATTTTCCCGTCGGCGCAGGCCTTGAACAGGTCAACGGCCTTTAGCCCCGGTTCAGAGCAGATTGTCGGGCTGCTCCACGCGGTCTGAACTGCCGCGCGGTGGGCAGGGTTTTCGATATCCAAATGGCCCGCCAGCATGTTTGCCAGCCCGCCCACTTCGCGCCCGCCCATCGCATTGGGCTGCCCGGTGACAGAGAATGGCCCCATGCCGGGCTTGCCGATGCGCCCCGTGGCAAGGTGACAATTCAGGATCGCGTTGACCTTGTCGGTGCCCTGGCGCGATTGGTTCACCCCTTGGGAATAGATGGTTACGACCCGGTCGGTCGCGGCCCAAAGCGCGGTAAACCTGTCTAGTTCGTCAGGCGATAAGCCGGTCACAGATGCGGTCTTGGCCGGGTCGCTGGCCCGGGCCGAGGCCAAGCTATCGTCAAACCCATTCACATGCGCTGCGACATAGGCCTGATCTACAGCACCGTCGTCCACCACACGCGCCAGAACCGCATTCCACAGCGCCACATCGCCGTCCGGGGCGATGGCCAGATGCATGTCGGCAACGCCGCAGGTTGCAGTGCGGCGCGGGTCAATATTGACCACGCGCATCGACGGGCGGGCCCTTTTCGCCGCGACAAGGCGCTGATACAAAACCGGATGGCACCACGCCAGGTTTGATCCGACCAGCACCACCAGATCGGCCTGCTCGATATCCTCGTACGTGCCGGGAACCGTATCAGTGCCAAAGGCGCGCTTGTGGCCCGCGACCGATGACGACATGCAAAGCCTTGAATTCGTGTCGATATTCGCGCTGCCGATATAGCCTTTCATCAGCTTGTTGGCGACATAGTAATCCTCGGTCAGCAATTGTCCCGAGACATAGAAGGCCACGCTGTCTGGCCCATGATCGCGGATCGCGGTGCTGAACCTGTCCGCGACACGACCCAGCGCCGTGTCCCAATCACTTGTCTGCCCGTCAACGCGCGGGGCCAGCAGGCGGCCCTCTAGCCCGATGGTTTCGCCCAGTTGCGTGCCCTTGGAACACAGCCTGCCAAAATTCGCCGGATGCTCGGGATCACCTTTGACACGGCCGTCGGGGAACGCCAGAAGACCGCAGCCAACGCCGCAATAAGGACAGGTCGTGCGGGTTGGCGTCATGCCGCGCTCCGGGATTTTAGGAACGACGCATCAATCAAGATCCGCCCCGCCTGAACCCGCGTGGGATAGGTTGCGACCTGCCCTTGGTCGCCGCCCTGCACGGCGCCGGTTTCCAGAGAGATCACCCAGGAATGCAGCGGGCAGGTTACGGTATTGCCATGCACGATCCCGTCGGCCAATGGGCCCGCCTTGTGCGGACAGGCGCTGTTTAGCGCAAATACCTCGTCCGTGCCGGTCCGGAAAACGGCGACACAGCCATAGGTGGTTTTGACCACTCGTGCGCCCCGTTTGGCGATATCGTCCAGCCTGCCGATGTCGATCCAGTTACTCATTCCGCGGCCTCCAGGGTCATGGTTGCAATTGGGCGATAGCTGTCGGCGTGTTGTTCGACATGCTCGGCCCAAGGGTCTTTGCGATAGACCGACTGGCTGATCTCAAACCGGTCAACCAGGGCGGCGCGGATGTCCAGATTATCGACCACCCGTTCACGCACCCAGTCGAGACCAAATTTTGCAATGAATTTGTAAGGCCGGTCTAGATAGCGCGCGTTTTCGCGGTAAAGCTGAACAAAGGCGCGCGTCAGGTCCAGCACCTCGTCTTCGCTGGCCACATGGGCCAGCGGTTCGGTTTCCTTCAGGTCCATGCCCGCCGCGCCACCGACGCCAATCTGATAGCCGCTATCGACACAGATCACGCCAAGATCCTTGCAGGTCGACTCGGCGCAGTTGCGCGGACATCCCGACACCCCAAGCTTGACCTTATGCGGCGTCCACGACCCCCACAGCGCCTTTTCCAGCCGAATGCCAAGGCCAGTGCTGTCCTGGGTGCCAAACCGGCAGTGATCCGTCCCGACACAGGTTTTCACAGTTCGCAATCCCTTGGAATACGCATGCCCCGAGACCATGCCCGCCGCGTTCAGATCGGCCCAGATATGCGGCAGGTCCTCGCTGGTTACGCCCAGCAGGTCGATCCGTTGGCCGCCTGTCACTTTGACTGTCGGCACATTGTACTTGTCCGCGGCGTCAGCGATGGCGCGCAATTCGTTGGCGGTGGTGATGCCGCCCCACATCCGGGGCATCACAGAGAAAGTGCCGTCTTTCTGGATATTGGCGTGCTTACGCTCGTTGATGAACCGGCTTTGCAGGTCGTCCTGATAATCTAGCGGCCAATCGGCCAGCAGATAGAAATTCACCGCCGGGCGGCAGGTCGGGCACCCGTCGGGCGTTTTCCAGCCCAGTTCCTGCCAGACGGCGGGCTGCGATTTCAATTCCTGCGCCTTGATTAGCCGCCGCACGTCTTCATGCGTCAGGCTGGTGCAGCCACATATGGGCTGTTCGGTGGGCAGAACAAAATCATCGCCCAGCGTGACACCCAGAACCTGTTCGACCAGACCCGAGCATGTGCCACAGGATGCGCTGGCCTTGGTCGCGGCGCGCACTGCCGCCAGGTCGCCCGCGCCGGCCTGAATGGCGGCGACGATGTCACCCTTGGAAACGCCGTTGCAGCCGCAGATTTCTGCGTCATCCGGTAAGGCTGCAACGGCCACCATAGGGTCCAGGGGGGCACCCCCCTGATAGGCCGGGCCAAAGATCAGCGTTTCGCGCATATCGGCGATATCGGTGCCGTCCTTGACCAGCCCAAAGAACCAACCGCTGTCGGATGTATCGCCATACATCACCGCGCCTATCAGCCGGTCGTCCTTGATCACCAAACGTTTGTAGATACCGCGCGCCGGGTCGCGGAACACGATGTCTTCGCGGCCCTCGCCTTCGGCAAAATCACCTGCTGAGAACAAATCACAGCCCGTGACCTTCAGCTTGGTCGATACCTCACGCGGGGCAAACACCGCGTGTTCGTCGGCCAGCGTGGCAGCGACGATTTTGGCCTGATCATAAAGCGGTGCGACAAGGCCAAAAAGTTGCCCGTCATGTTCGACACATTCGCCCATCGCCAAAATATCAGGGTCGGATGTAACCATCTGGTCATCCACGGTGATGCCGCGTTCCACCTGGATCGCGGCGTCATTCGCCAGCCTCGTTTCAGGACGAATGCCCACGGCCATGACCACCAGGTCAGCCGGGATCATCTTGTCATCCTGCAACAGCACACCCTCGACATGTGCGTCGCCCACGATCGCAGCGGTCGAGGCCTGGCAGCGCACGGTGATGCCCTTATCCTCAAGCGCGCGGCGCAACAGATAGCCTGCGGCCTCGTCCAGCTGGCGCTCCATCAGGTGACCCATCAGGTGCACAACGGTCACATCCATCCCCCGCGCGGCCAAACCTGCGGCGGCTTCCAGACCCAACAGGCCGCCGCCAATAACCACAGCCTTGCCACCCCTGGCGGCGGCTTCGATCATTGCGTTGGTGTCATCCAGATCGCGGTACGAAATCACGCCAGGCAGATCCTTGCCCTGAACCGGGATGATAAACGGTGTCGAGCCGGTGGCGATCAGCAGCTTGTCATAAGGGACTTCGCCGTTCTGGCCCACAACCACTTTGCGCTTGCGGTCGATCTTGACCACATGTTCGCCAAACCGACAGGTCACACCATGGGTGCGATACCAGTCGTCGTCATGGGTGACGATCTCTTCATAGGTTTTGTCACCCGACAACACCGGGGACAGCATGATGCGATTGTAATTGCCACGCGTTTCCGCGTTGAACAGTGTCACCTCATAGGTGTCGGGGGCGCGGTCGAACAGGTGCTCCAGCGCCCGCCCCGAGGCCATTCCGGCCCCGATGACAACAAGTTTCTGCGTCATGTCGCAGCCTCCTCTGTGCCGTATGCGGCCTTGATCATTGCGCCCGCCTGATCGGCAATCGGGGTTACCTTGGCAAAACTGTCCTGAACCGGTTTGATCTGTGCTTTGTCCATGTTTCACTCCGCTGCGATGGGTTGGGGTTTCGGGGCTGGCTTGGCGCCGTGCTCGTATTCCTCAAGGAAATCGAGCACCTCTTGCCGGTAGGTGTAGTAATCGGGATGTTCCAGCAACGCCTTGCGCGTGCGCGGGCGCGGCAGGTCAACCTTGGTGATCTTGCCAATTGTTGCCTGCGGGCCGTTGGTCATCATCACCACCCGGTCGGCCAGCAAGATCGCCTCGTCCACGTCATGGGTCACGCAAACCGCCGTGACTTTGGTGCGACTCCAGACTTCCATCAGGACTTCTTGCAATTCCCACCGGGTCAGGCTGTCGAGCATGCCGAACGGTTCGTCTAACAGCAGCAATTTAGGCGACAGGGCAAAGGCGCGGGCGATGCCGACCCGTTGCCTCATGCCGTTCGACAAGGACCCGGCCAGCTTGTCCATGCTGTCGCCCAGGCCAACACGTTCAAGATAGTAGTCCACCACATCCTGACGCTCGGGCCGACTGGCACGCGGATAGACCTTATCGACCCCGATGGCGACGTTCTCGCGGGCTGTCAGCCAAGGAAACAGGTTGGGCGATTGGAACACCACGGCGCGCTCGGGGTCGGCCCCCATAACGCCGCGCCCATCCAGGTTGATCACCCCTTTGGAGACCGGGTTAAGCCCCGCGGCCATTGTCAGAACGGTGGATTTTCCGCAACCGGAATGCCCGATCAGCGAAACAAACTCGCCCTTTTCAAGCTTCAGGTCAAAATCCTCGACCACGGTCAGTGGGCCTTTGGGTGTTGGATAGATCTTGTGAAGCTTTGAAAACTCCAGGTATTTGTCTGTCCGGTTGCTACCTGCGGCCTGGGCAACCGCAGCGGGCACGGTGTGGATCGGCATGACATTGGGCAGTTCCTTGGTGCCGTTAATCTTGGCCTCAACCCCGACATCCATCAGGTAGCGGGTGATATCGGCGCGCAGTTTCTTGAACCCGTCATGGTGGTTCATCTCGCCCCGGTCGCGCGGGCGGGGGATGTCAACCAGGAACGGATCGGCCAATGTGCCATCCGGGTTCAGGGGGATGATCCGGTCGGCCAGCAGAATGGCCTCGTCCACGTCATTGGTGATCAGCACGACGGTTTTCTTATCCGCCTGCCAGATGCGCTCGATCTCGTCGGCCAGATTGGCGCGGGTAAGGGCGTCAAGCGCCGACAGGGGTTCGTCCAGCAACAGCATCTCGGGCGACATCGCAAGGGCGCGTGCCACCGCGACCCGCTGGCGCATCCCGCCCGACAATTCGGCGGGGCGGCGGCCCGCCGCGTGGGTCAAACCAACCATGCCGATGTAATGCGCAACCTTTTGGGCGCGTTCGGTTTTCGACAGTTTTGAGAAAACCGCATCAACCGCCAGACCGACATTTCCCGCCACCGTCAGCCAAGGCATCAGCGAATAGCTTTGAAACACCAGCCCCCGTTCCGGTCCCGGCCCTTCTATCGGCTGGCCTTTGAAGGTGACCGTGCCGTTGTCCGGAAACTCCAGCCCGGCGATCAGGTTGATCAGGGTGGATTTGCCCGACCCGGAAAAGCCGAGGATGGCCAGGAATTCGCCCTCCTGAACCTCAAGGTTGATTCCCTTCAGTACGTCGGCGCGATGCACGCCTTCACCAAAGCCTTTGGATACGTTGTCAAATTTCAAAAAGCTCATCTGGATCACCGGTTTGCGCTGAAGGTGAACAGTGACTGGATGGCGAACATCAGACGATCCAGAAGAAAGCCGATAATGCCGATCGTAAAGACCGCGACCATGATCTTGGCCAGCGATTGGCTGGACCCGTTCTGAAACTCGTCCCAGACGAATTTACCAAGACCGGGGTTTTGCGCCAGCATTTCTGCCGCGATCAGCACCATCCAGCCAACTCCCAGCGACAGGCGCAAACCGGTGAAGATCAGCGGCAGCGCCGAGGGCAAAACCAGCTTGGTAATTTTCGACCAAGTGCCCATTTTCAAGACTTTGGACACGCTGATCAGGTCCTTATCGATGGAACTGACCCCAAGGGCGGTATTGATGATCGTCGGCCATAGCGAACACAAGGTCACGGTGATGGCGGATGTCAGGAAGGATTTTGAGAACATGCCGTCATTGGTCGCATAGACCGCAGACACAACCATGGTGACAATTGGCAACCAGGCCAGCGGGCTGACCGGTTTGAAGATCTGGATCAGCGGGTTCATAGCTGCATTGGCGGTCGGCGACAGGCCCGACAGGATGCCCAGTGGCACCGCAATAATCGTGCCCAACAGAAAGCCAAAGAACACCGTTTTGATCGACGTCCATATCTGTGCGTAATAGGTCGGTTTGCCGGTATATGTGCGGTGTTTCACGTCCTCGGCCCGCCCATCGGCGATCAGTTTTGCGTTCCGTATGTCCTGGCGCGCATAAAATGCGTCGGATTTTACGGTTCCCCGAATGTAATCGTCATGCAGGTTTCCAACCTGTTCCCACACTGCCATCGGCCCGGGGATCGCACCAAGCGAGGTTTGCACGGTTGGCGCAAGGGCGCTCCAGACAAACAGGAACCCGGCGATGGCCGCAACGGGGATGCCCAGCAGGCGCCAGATTTCCTTGACTTGGGCGCGCGGGTTGTCCCCGGCGACGGCCTTTAGGACCGGGGTTATCCACGAAAGGCCAAGCACCTGGAACCAGGCGTCTGCCTTGTTGATGCGGGTAAAAAGACGGGCCTTGCGCGCGGCGCGGGTGTCGTCGGCAAGATCGGTGGGCTCTATGGCGGTCATGTCTGGTCCTCGTAGAAGGGTGTGGGGGGCGCGAAACCGCTGCCCCCCGGGTTTTCATCAGCCTTGGACTTTGTTTCCGACAACAATCTGTTCGCCCTTCAGGCCAATCGGCATGCTGTCGAGATAGGCGTTGGGCGCGCGGCCGTCATAGCCGATGCCGTCGATGACATCTTCGGCTGGTGTGGGCGCCTTGTAGCCGTCGCTGTCCCAGGGAAAGTCCGCCTCGTTCGCCAGCCCTTCGTCCACCAGCATCCGTGCGGCCTCTAGGTAGATTGCGGGCTTGTAGATCGACTTGGCAACTTCGTCATACCAGGTGTCAGGCTTGGCTTCGGCGATCTGGCCCCAGCGGCGCATCTGAGTCAGATACCAGATCGCATCCGAGTAATAGGGATAGGTCGCATTGTGGCGGAAAAATGTATTGAAATCAGGTATATCACGCTTGTCGCCTTTTTCGTATTCAAACGTGCCGGTCATCGAATTGGCAATCACCTCGGCATCGGCACCAACATATTCGCTGCGCGCCAAAATCTCGACTGCCTCGGGGCGGTTGGCGTTGTCGTTTTCATCCAGCCAGATGGCCGCACGGATCAATGCCTTGGTGAGGGCCAGCGTGGTCTGCGGGTTGGTCTCTTGGAATTCAGCTGACAGGCCAAACACCTTTTCGGGGTTGTTCTTCCACAGCTCGTAGTCGGTGATCACCGGCACGCCGATCCCTTTGAAAACCGCCTGCTGGTTCCAGGGTTCACCCACACAATAACCCGAGATTGTCCCGGCCTCCATCGTGGCGGGCATCTGCGGCGGCGGCGTGACGCTTAGCAGCACATCGGCGGCAATCTGGCCGCTGACGTCGTTGGGGCTGTAATAGCCCGGCGCGATGCCACCGGCGGCCAGCCAATAGCGCAGCTCGTAATTGTGGGTCGATACAGGGAAAACCATGCCCATGTTGAAAGGCTTGCCCTCATCCGCGAATTTTTCAACCACTGGTGCCAGGGCAGAGGCCGAAATCGGGTGAACCGGGCGACCGTCATCCATTGACGGAATGTTCGGGCGCATCAAGTCCCACACCTCGTTTGACACGGTGATGCCGTTGCCGTTCAGATCCATCGAAAATGGTGTGATAATATGCGCCTTGGTGCCATATCCGATGGTGGCTGCGATCGGCTGACCGGCCAGCATATGTGCGCCATCCAACTGCCCGTCAATGACCCGGTCCAGCAGCACTTTCCAGTTGGCCTGCGGTTCCAGCGTGACGAACAGGCCTTCGTCTTCGAAATAGCCGTTTTCGTAGGCAACTGCCAACGGCGCCATATCGGTCAGCTTGATGAACCCGAAGGTCAGTTCGTCCTTTTCGACGTCCAGCATCTCGGCCATGGCAGGCAATGTCAAAAGCGCGGTTGTGGTCAATGCGGTGGCAAGTGTTCTTAGCATGTCATTTTGTTCCTCTGTCTGGCCTGTCCGGGTGGCCCGAAAACGAAAAAGCCGCTCGTCTTGCCCGCGGGAGGAGTGCGGGTTTGACGAGCGGCGTTGCTCTGATGATGCCTGTGGAACGCCTTTGTTCCTAGCTTCTTCACTTTTTTACCGTGACATTCTGCGGCGCGGCAATGCGAATGCAGCATTATCTGGTCGATAAAGAAACCCGTTGCCAGAAGTGCCTAATTTTTCAGCGCCCGTCGGTGCTCATGTCGAATTTTGTGCCATCAAAAAAGCAGTCGGGTCCCAGAATCAGCTCTCCCTTGGTGGTGGCGACGGGCGTGGCAACGGACATGGCGCCTTCAACCTTATCCGATGTCAGCGGCAAATTCGGGGCGAGGTCGGCCAGGTATTCGCGGTACAAATCGCTGCGGAAACATCCCCGTGCCGTCTTTATCGTACTGCCCGGGTCCATCCCCAACCGCGCGGCCATGCGCGACCCGATCCAGGCGGCCTGGGACCGCCACGGGAAATTTGCCGCGTTGGCATGAAAGCGCAGAAAGTCGGGGACATGGCAGTCATCCGCACCCGGCCGCATGGTCAACTGCCCGCTTAAAGCCCGGTTAATGACGGGTTCCGGTACGGCCAAAAATTCGCTGCGGGCCAGAACTTCGGACGCTAATGGCAGGTTTTCCTTGTTCTCCAACCATTGGGTAGCACGATAGATGGCGCGCACCAGGGCCCGCGCCTGTTCGGGGTGGGCATTTATCCAGTCGCGGCGGGTACCCAGCACTTTTTCCGGGGCAAAGCCCCAGATCGCGCGACCGGGCAGGACCAACTCTGCCACCCCTTCTTCTACTGCAATAGAGCCCCACGGCTCGCCAACACAAAACGCGTCGATCTCGCCTTCGGAAATGGCTCGTGCCATCATGTGGGGGGGAACTGTATGAATCTCCAGTCCGCTGGCGTTGTTCATCCCCAAAACGCCAAGCCAATAGCAGAAAAGCTCGGTATGCATCGAATGGGGGAATGGGACGCCAATGCGCAACCGCCCGCCGCAGGCTTTGATCAGGGCATTCCCGGTCTCGCGCGGTGTGTCAAACCGCCCGGACCAATGCCCTGATCGCATGGCTTCGGCCAGCGACAGCGACACGCCGATCACATTGCCGTTCGCTGACAACACCATCAAGGCGTCGGTCTGTATGGTGGTCGCCCCCATGCCCAGCGACATGGCAATGGGCAGCGGTGCCAGAATATGCGCCGCGTCCAGTTGGCCATGCGCCAGCAGATCGCGTACAGCCGACCATGACGGTTGGCTTAACAGGTTCAGTGCGATGCCTTCTTCGGCGGCAAAGTTCAGCTCGTGGGCGATCACCAGCGGTGCCGCATCGACCAGGGGCACATAGCCGCAATTCAGAACCGCGCGCATCACCCAAGAAGCTCCGACGCGGTGACCAGCGCCTCGGCGACATCAATCAGACGTCGGCCCTGATCCATCGCCGTCTTGCGCAACACCTGATAAGCCTCGTTCTCGCTGACCCCTTTGGCGCGCATCAACAGGCCTTTGGCGCGGTCAATAGTTTTGCGGTCGCTCAGCGCCTGCTTGGCGGCGTCCAGTTCGGTCCGCATCTGGCTGACGACCTGAAACCGCGCGATGGCGGTTTCCAGCACCGGCTTGATGCGATCCTTTGCCAGGCCGTCCACCACATAGGCCGACAACCCCGCCCGCATTGCCGCGCGGGTCATTTCAAGGTCAGAATGGTCCACGAACATCGCTACGGGGCGATTACGGGCGCCCGAAGCCGCGCTGAGATTTTCCAGCATGTCGCGGCTTGGATTTGCGAGGTCGATCAGGACAAGATCGGGTTCGGATTCAGCCAGCTTTCGTGCAAGCGACGTGGTCTCGCCGATCACGGTGACATCGGACCAGCCGCTGTCTCGCAGCCCGTCGATGATGTCTATCGCCCGATCGCGGTCTTCTTCGACAACGATAATTTTCAAGTCCTTGTCCATAGGGTGAGAAACGCAATTGCACTGCCCAGGCCAATGGCGCGGCCCGTATTTTCACGCCATCTTCTCTGGGTGGTTAGTATTTGTGCAAAAACGTGCCGTTCGCGTAAAAACAAGGCATGTATTCCATAGCGGATGGTTGCTTGACGTTCCTCGCTTGGCCCGCTTTTTGGCAAAACCCGTCGCAAAAGGGCGAACACCACCCTTTGCCGGTTTGCGTAGCAAAGCCACCGGAAGATAAAAGGTTTGGGTTCAGCGCCGCGCTGTCCCGTAATAGGATCCTGACCTTAATCTTGCCCCGTCGCTGGTTTGTGGGTATGGGCAGTCAAACAATTGCGGAACACATGCATAGACTATTTTTTGCACTAAGCCTGATGGTTAGCCTCTGGGCGCAGTCCGCTGCCGCGCAGGTTCTTTCGGTGTCCACCGTCACCCGTGTGCCGTTCTCAATGGTCGAAGACGGTGTCGATGCCGGTTTTTCCATCGAATTGCTGCAAGCCCTGTCTGATGCGCTGAATTGGGAATTTCAGATCAACCGGCTGGACCGGTTCTCGGATATGCTGGGGTCGGTCTCGGACGGGTCGGCGGACCTGGCGATTGCCAACATTTCGATCACCTCGGCACGCGAAGCCCTAATGGATTTCAGCCAGCCGATATTTGAATCCGGCCTGCAAATCATGATCCATTCTGATGCGGTGCGGATGCCGTCGCTTTGGCGGGCCTTTCTGGCACCTGACCTGCTGATTGCCATTGGCATTGCCTTTGTCATGCTGATGGGCGGCGGCATGCTGATGTGGTTGTTCGAGCGCCGCTCTCAACCCTATTTCGACCGCCCTGCCAAAGACGCCTGGTTTCCGTCGTTCTGGTGGGCGCTGAATCTGGTGGTCAATGGCGGGTTCGAGGAACGCGTGCCGCAAACCCTGTTTGGCCGCCTGTTCGGGGTGATGCTGGTGTTGTCGTCGCTGTTTGTCGTGTCGGTATTCGTGGCCAAGATCACCTCTGTCATGACGGTCGAGGCGATCAGCGGGTCGGTCAACTCGGTCAATGACCTGTATGGCCAGCGGGTCGCCACCATCGAAGGCTCTACCGCTGCCGGATTTCTTGACCGGCGCGAAATTGATTATCGCGGCTTTAACGGGCTGCAACCCCTGCTGGACGCGTTCGAGGCCGAGGATGTGGATGCGGTGGTGTTTGATGCCCCGATTCTGTCTTATTACGCGTCGCATGAAGGCCATGAAAACGCCCGGCTGGCCGGGTCGGTGTTCTTGCGCGAAAATTACGGCATTGTCTTTCCCACCGGCAGCCCGCTGGTGGAAGAGGTCAATCAGGCGCTGTTGGCTCTGCGCGAAAACGGAACTTATGACACGATCTACCGCAAATGGTTTGGCAGTCAGCGGTAGCGTTTGTTTGTGCGTCCACTCATAGCATCTTGGGCGCAACATCTTGGGCACAGCGTTTCGGGTTACGCGTCCTGATCGCCAAAAAACGGTGTGACCTGTGCCACGATCACGGCATTTTCTTCTAATGCGCGGGTCATCAACCCGCGCTCATCGTCGCCGATTTCATGGCCTTCGGCCTCACGCTCGGCCTGGGTCCCGTATCCGGTCACATCCAGGGGGGCGGTGTCGGCCTGTTTCAGGATCGCCACGGTTTCGCGCACGGCCTCGGCCTCGTCAATGCCACTGGCATAACACATCAACGCCGCCCCGGTTGCGTCCTTGGGCAACCCATCACCATCCTTGCGCCCGATCTGGACGACAAGGGTATAGACCTGCTGGCGCGAGGGTTTCTTGTCCTTGGACATATGCATATCCTTTTGGGCAGGGGGGTGCGCTGAAAGCACACCAATCCTTAGTCCCGCAGCAACTCGTTGATGCCGGTTTTGGAGCGGGTGCGGGCATCCACCCGTTTGACAATCACCGCGCAATACAGGTTGACGTTATTCTTTGATGGCATCGAACCCGCCACCACCACCGAATAGGGCGGCACTTCGCCATACATCACTTCGCCGGTGTCCCGATCAACGATCTTGGTGGATTGGCCGATGAAAACGCCCATCCCCAGAACCGAGCCTTCGCGGACGATACAGCCCTCGACCACCTCGGACCGTGCCCCGATAAAACAATTGTCTTCGATAATTGTCGGCCCGGCCTGCATCGGCTCCAACACGCCGCCAATACCAACACCACCCGACAGATGCACGTTCTTGCCGATCTGCGCGCAGCTACCAACCGTGGCCCAGGTATCCACCATCGTGCCTTCGTCCACATAGGCCCCAAGGTTCACAAAGGACGGCATCAGAACCACGCCGGGTGCAATGAACGCGCTTTTGCGCACGATGCAGTTTGGAACAGCGCGGAATCCCGCGGCCTTCCACTGGTCATCACCCCAGCCAAGGAACTTGCTGTCCACCTTGTCCCACCAGCCGGCACCTTGCGGCCCACCCTCCTGGGTTTCCATATCCTTAATCCGGAACCCCAGCAGCACGGCCTTTTTGGCCCACTGGTTCACATGCCAATTGCCATCGTCCTGCTTTTCCGCCACCCGCAGCGATCCGCTATCCAAAGCGTTCAGCGTATCCTCGATAGCATCGCGGGTCTCACCCGTGGTGGCAGGCGTGATGGTGTCGCGGGCATCCCACGCGGACTCGATGGCGGCTTCCAGCTGGGCGTTTGACATGGGGCAAGCTCCGTTTTGGTGTCAGTCAGGTTCCGTTGCGCTATAAAGACCCTTTCGGGCCTGCACAATCCGGCACGTTATCTAGCGGGTTCGACGCAATGGGCGTATCAGTTGTTTGGCGGTTTGAATGGCGGCTGTCTTAATCAGCGATCCGGCCCGCTTGCACACCACAATTCTAACAATCCTGTCACTGGCCATGTCCGCGCGAACCCTATAGGCCAGACCCAAACACGCAAGCTGGAAAAAACACCTGATGAAAGACAGTCGATCACACCTGTTCCGTGATGCCCACCTAGACAGCGACGCCGTAAAGCATGTCCCGGACACGCCGCAAACCCGCGCGTCGGCCTATCGTCTGGCTTTTGCTGACAATGATTTCCTGTACCGCGATGAATTGCGCCCGGTTCGCCTGCAGCTGGAACTGCTGAAACCGCAATTATTGCTGGACGAGCGCGAGATCGAAAGCACTATTGTGCTGTTTGGTGGCGCCCGTATTCCGGACCCGGTGGATAAGGATAAGGCGCGCACCAAAACCCTGGCTGGCCTGTCGGAATATTACGACGAGGCCCGTGAATTTGCCCGCCTGATGACCGAAAAATCACTGCTGACCAAATGCCGTGAGAACGTGATTGTCACCGGCGGCGGGCCGGGCGTGATGGAGGCAGGCAACCGTGGGGCGGTGGATGCGGGTGGTATTTCCATCGGGCTGAGCATCGTGCTGCCGCATGAACAGGCGCCCAACACCTATGTGACGCCGGACCTCAGCTTTAACTTTCACTATTTTGCCATCCGCAAGATGCATTTCCTGATGCGCGCCCGCGCCATCTGCGTCTTTCCCGGCGGGTTTGGCACCATGGATGAAATGTTTGAATCCCTGACGCTGATTCAGACCGGCCGGATGGAACGGTTGCCGTTTCTGCTGTTTGGTCGTGAATTCTGGGAAAAGGTGGTCAACTGGCCCGCGCTGGCGGATGCCGGCACAATTTCGGAAGAGGATCTGGACCTGTTCCGCTTTGTTGACACGGCGCAACAGGCAATTGATCTGATCGAAAACTGGGAATCAGCCCCAGCCCGCACCGATATTCCCGGGCTCTGACCCGATTGCGGCGATGGATGGCGGCGGGATTACCTGTCGCCATCTGCGCGGTCGGGGGGCATGCGGGTGATCTGACCGCCCCGAGGTCTGGGACGGGGGGGGGCGTATTCTGTGTTCAGGCCACTTGTGATGGCAGAACGCCCAGCTCGACACCATGCGGCAGCGACATCACAACCTGACGGCCCATCACGTCCTTGATCGCATAGCCATAGCCTGCCAGACGGAATTTCCATTCCCGCGCCGACAGCGCCTTGCCACGCTCGCGCTGCAGCAAATCCAGAACCTGCGTATCAATCATTGTTCCACCAATATCAGCCTGTGCCATTATCACTCTCCAAAATAAGTTTCGTTGTTTACAGATTGGAAACTGACTGTTGATCACGGCCTAATTGTATCCCGGTCAGGGAAATTTCTGGGCAGGGCGCCCCAATTAGGGCGCATTTTGGAAACGATGAAAGGGGAAGCAGGCCTTACGTCAGCCAGAAAAGGAACACGCTGAGGCTGATGAACGCCAGCGAGGTTGCCACCAGCATGGCGATCGACGCCGCACCTTCCAGGTCAAGCTCTTGCGCCAGCACTGTGTAAATCCCGAACATCGGCATAGCCGCAGACAAGATCACCGCCGCATACATATCCGGCGTCAGCGCCGCCAGCCCCAGCAGGGGCAAGATCATCGCCGCCAGCGCCACCATTCCCGGATGCAGCAACAGCTTGCCAAACGCCACCTGCAACGCCCGCGCCCGGTTGCCAGACAGCTTCAGGCCCACCAGCGATCCACCCACAACAATCAGCGATAACGCCGAGGCGGACGCGGCCAGCATGACAAACAACCGGCTGACCACATCGGGCATCGTCACCTGCGCCAGTGACACCGCCAGCCCCAGCAACAGGCCAATCACCATGGGCCGCCGCAGTACACCCCAGATGGCCCTGGCGATGGTGCGCGGGATAGAATGGCTTTGGCTGTCCCTGGCCAGATCCATCAGGATCAGGCAGATCGGGATCACCAGAAAATTTTCGACCAGCATGTTCAGCGCCAGAATAACCCCGGCGATATCGGGAAAGGTCAACAGCATCACCGGATAGCCTACAAAACCGGAATTGGCACAGGTGCTGCCCATCACGGCCACCGCGCGGCGGGGTTTGTCGCTGCCGGTAACGGTGAACCACAGCCACGCAACCACCAGCGTCGCCAACCCGCCCAGCGCAAACACCAGCATATAGCCGGGTTGAAACACCTCTGATACATCGCGCGAGGCAACGGCGTTGAACAACAGGGCAGGCAGGGCGATGTTCAGGACATATTTGCCCAGCACCCGCATATCGGACACTGAAAACCAGCCTTTGGCGACAATCAGATAACCGATGGCGATGGCCGCATAAATCGGGAAAGTAATGCTAAGGATTGCACTCAAAGGGCGGGATCCATCAGGTTGGCGGGCATATCGGTGCCCAGTTCAGCGGACAGAGTATCCAGATAATCCAGCATGACCCGCACCCGTTGCCGCGCCATGTCTCGCCCCGTGGTGGTCAGCATCCCATCGGGTAGCTTCAACAGTTTGACCTGCCAGTGATCAATGGCAAAGCGACCATCATCCAGCGGGCGGTGTTGCGCGTGCGGGTCGCTGGGGTCGTACAGCGACAGGCCCAGATCCCCGGCCACCATAAAGGTGCGCGCAATGCCGATGGCACCCAGCGCATCCAGCCGGTCTGCATCGCGCAAGATCATTGCCTCGGCGGTTTGGGGCGGGATGTTTGCGGAATAGCTGTGCGCGGTAATGGCGTGGCGGGTGCTGACGACCTGATCGGGGGTGAACCCCAGCCCCACAAGGATCGGGCCAGCGGCGCTTGCCGACAGGGCCGAGGCCAGCGCACGGTCGGCGTGATCCTTGGGCAGGTTCACCATATCATGCAGATAGCTGGCGGCCAGAAGCACCCGCAGATCGCCCATGCGATCTGCCACGGCAATCATCCGGGCATTCCGCCAGACCCGATCCAGATGCGCCAGATCATGCGCTGGGTCCAGCGCCATATGGTCCTGGACAACCCGGCGCAACTGGTCGCGCAAGGCGGTCAGATCAACCAATTGCGCCTCGGTTTTCGCCAACCTGTCCGCGATGCAGCAACAGGTGGTCAAGGATCACACAGGCCATCATCGCCTCGCCCACCGGCACCGCACGGATGCCGACACACGGGTCGTGGCGGCCCTTGGTAATGATCTCAGCCGCCTCGCCTGATTTGGTGATGGTCTGACGGGTTTTCAGGATCGAACTGGTCGGTTTCACGGCGAAGCGCACAACAATGTCCTGTCCGGTACTGATGCCGCCCAGAATGCCGCCCGCGTGGTTCGAGGAATAAACCGGCTGGCCATCGTTACCCATAAATATCTCATCCGCGTTATCTTCGCCGGTCAGAACAGCGGCGTTCATGCCTTCGCCGATTTCGACGCCTTTGACCGCGTTGATCGACATCATCGCAGCGGCAAGATCGGTGTCCAGCTTGCCATAAACCGGCGCACCAAGCCCTGCAGGCACGCCGCGTGCCACGATCTCGACGATAGCGCCGACCGAGTTGCCGGATTTGCGCAGCCCATCCAGATAGTCGGCCCATTCGCCCGCAGCCTGCGCATCAGGGCACCAAAAGGGGTTCTGCTCGACCTGGGCAAGGTTAAGGCGGGTGCGGTCGATGCCGTGTGGGCCGATTTGGGTCATATAGCCCTGAATCTCGACCTGCGGCGCAAGACCCTCAAGCGCCGCGCGCGCCAACCCGCCTGCGGCCACCCGTGACGCGGTTTCGCGCGCCGAAGACCGGCCGCCGCCGCGATAATCACGAATGCCGTATTTCTGCCAATAGGTGATGTCGGCATGGCCGGGGCGGAATTTGTCCTTGATGTCCCCGTAGTCCTTGGACCGCTGATCGGTGTTTTCAATCATCAGCTGTACCGGCGTGCCAGTGGTCTGGCCTTCGAACACCCCGGACAGAATGCGCACCTCGTCGGCCTCGCGCCGCTGGGTGGTGTATTTGTTCTGTCCCGGTTTGCGCTTGTCCAGCCACTGCTGAATCATCGCGGCATCAATTGGCACCCCCGGCGGGCAACCATCCACGGTCGCGCCCAATGCGGGCCCGTGGCTTTCGCCCCAGGTGGTGACCCGAAACAGATGGCCAAAGCTGTTGATCGACATAGCAGGCTCCTTTGACGGTGTACCTACCGGCGGGGCCGGTCTGTCTCAAGGGGTTTCAGCTTGCACGTGGGCGCGGCGCGCTCTAAATCTGGCAGTACCTCGGGGTGGTCCGGACCTGAGATGCAGCTTGCGAACCCGTTGAACCTGAACCGGCTAATACCGGCGGAGGGAAGGTTAATGGACATGATTCCACCCTTGCCCTGTCGCCGCAATAGGAGGATGCCATGAAGTATCTTGCATTTGCAGCGGGCGTAATGACTGCAACGGCAACATTTGCCGAAACGCCTGAATTGATCGTTTACACCTACGACAGCTTTGTCTCTGACTGGGGCCCCGGCCCCGTCGTGGAAAAGGCGTTTGAAGAGGTCTGCGGGTGTGATCTGAAACTTGTGGGTGTCGGCGATGGCGCCGCTTTGCTGGCGCGGGTGCGGCTGGAAGGCGCGCGATCTGACGCTGATGTGGTGCTGGGGCTGGATACCAACCTGACTGCCGCCGCGCTGGCAACCGGGCTGTTTGCGCCGCATTCCGTACAGGCCGACTATGATCTGCCGGTGGCATGGGCCGATGAGACCTTTGTACCCTACGATTGGGGTTATTTCGCCTTTGTCCATAATGCCGACATGGCCGCACCTGCCAATTTTCAGGCGCTGGCTGACAGTGATCTGAAAATCATCATCCAGGATCCGCGCGCCTCGACCCCCGGTCTTGGTCTGCTGATGTGGGTCAAGGCGGCCTATGGCGATGACGCGCCCGCCATCTGGGCCGGGCTGGCCGACAATATCGTCACCGTGACCAAAGGCTGGTCCGAGGCCTATGGGTTGTTCCTGAAGGGCGAGGCCGACATGGTGCTGTCCTACACAACGTCGCCCGCCTATCACCTGATCGCCGAAGACGACGCCAGCAAGACGGCTGCGCCCTTTGACGAAGGCCATTACCTGCAGATCGAGGTGGCAGGAAAACTGGCCAGCACCGATCAGCCGGATCTGGCGGATCAGTTCCTGCAATTCATGGTGTCTGACGCGTTTCAGTCGGTCATCCCAACCACCAACTGGATGTACCCCGCCGTGACCCCCGCTGGCGGGCTGCCCGAAGGGTTCGAGACGCTGATCCAGCCGGGTAAATCCCTGCTGGTACCGGCGGCTGATGCGGTGGCATTGCGTGACGTGGCGCTGGACGAATGGCTAAGCGCGCTAAGCCAATAAACCCCGTCAGCCCATGGCCGGGGATCGGTGCGGCGCTGTTTGTGGTCGCGCTGATCCTTGGGGCGTTGGCTGCGGTATTTCTGCGGGCGGAACCCGGGCGCGGGTTTGGCCCGGCGGACTGGTCGGCGGTGCGGTTCACCATTGTGCAGGCCTGCCTTTCGGCGGGACTAAGCGTTGCACTGGCAATCCCGGTGGCCCGGGCGCTGGCGCGGCGGCGGTTCCTTGGCCGCCGGGCGCTGATCACCTTGCTGGGCGCGCCGTTTATCCTGCCGGTCATTGTCGCGGTTCTGGGCCTGCTGACGGTGTTTGGCCGCAGCGGATGGCTTAGCCTGTTGCTGGGTCAGTTCGGCCTGCCGCCGGTACAGATTTACGGGCTGCATGGCGTGGTTCTGGCGCATGTGTTTTTCAACCTGCCGCTGGCAACCCGGCTGATTCTGCAGGGCTGGCAGGAAATCCCGGCAGAACAATTCCGCCTGGCCGCGCAGCTGGGCGCCGGGCCACGCGCGATGTGGCAGCTGTTGGAACGCCCGATGCTGGCGCGAATCGCCCCCGGCGCGCTGGCGGTGGTGTTTGCCATTTGCCTGACCAGCTTTGCCGTCGCGCTGACGCTGGGCGGCGGGCCAGGGGCGACCACCATCGAGCTGGCGATATATCAGGCGTTCCGGTTTGATTTCGATCTTGGCCGGGCTGCGTTGCTGTCGCTGGTGCAAATCGTCCTGACCGGTGGTGCTGCGCTGATCGCGCTGAAGGTGTCGCAGGGCGAAGGGTTTGGCGGCGGGCTGGATCGTCCGATCCAGCGCTGGGATGCGGCGGGCTTGGGCCTGCGCGCGCAAGACAGCGCGGTAATCGCGCTGGCGACGGTGTTTCTGATCCTGCCCTTGCTGGCGATAGTCCTGTCCGGTGTGCCGGGGGTGCTGGCCCTGCCGGGGGTGGTGTTTCAGGCGGCGCTGCTTTCGGTTTTGGTGGCGCTGACCAGCACTGCGCTGTTGCTGGCGCTGGCGGTGCCGATGGCCGCGACGGCGGCGCTGGGGCGCAGTGCAGGTGTCGAGATTGCCGGGCTTTTGGGGCTGGCCGCCTCGCCATTGGTGATTGGCACCGGGCTGTTCGTGATCATCTATCCGCTGGCCGATCCGTTTGCATGGGCGCTGCCGGTGACGGCGCTGGTCAACGCGGTGATGGCGCTGCCGTTTGCCCTGCGTATTCTGCTGCCCCGCGCCCGGCAGGTGGTGGGGCGGTACAGCAGGCTGGGCCTGTCGCTGAACATGCAGGGCCGGGCGTTCCTGTGGCGGGTGCTGATCCCGCGGATGCGCCCGCAGATCGGCTTTGCCGCCGGGTTGGCGGCGGCGCTGTCGATGGGAGATCTGGGGGTGATCGCGCTGTTTGCGGACCCGGATCTGGCAACGCTGCCCTTGCAGATCTACCGCTTGATGGGGGCCTATCAGATGCAGGCGGCATCCGGCGCGGCGCTGTTGCTGCTGGGCCTGTCGATGGGGCTGTTCTGGGTATTGGATCGTGGGGGGCGGTGGCATGCTGAGGCTTGAAAATATGGTGGTGCACAGTGGGACATTTGCCCTCAGCGCTGATCTGACGGTCGACATGGGGCGCAAAGTGGCGGTGATCGGCCCGTCAGGGGCCGGGAAAACCACGTTGATCGAGGCGATTGCCGGGTTTCTGCCGCTGTCACAGGGGCGGATACTGTGGCAGGGGCGCGATATCAGCCGGGATGCCCCGGGGGCGCGCCCCGTGGCGATGCTGTTTCAGGACGGCAACCTGTTCCCGCATCTAAGCGTGGCGCAAAATGTCGGGCTGGGCCTGCGCCCTGACCTGAAGCTGGACGCGGCGCAACAGGTGGTCGTTGGACAGGCGATAGATCGGGTTGGGCTGGCCGGGATGGGCGCGCGCAAACCGGCGGAACTGTCTGGTGGCCAGCAAAGCCGGGCAGCTTTGGCGCGGGTGCTGGTGCAGAACCGGCCACTTTTGTTGCTGGACGAACCCTTTGCGGCGCTGGGCCCGGCGCTAAAGACAGAGATGCTGGATTTGGTGGCGGGACTGGTGGCCGAGACCGGCGCAACGCTGCTGATGGTCAGCCACGACCCAAACGATGCCCGCCGCATCGCCGATCAGGTTATTCTGGTGACAGACGGTCAGGCCCATCCACCGCAAGCCACGGGCGAGTTGCTGGACAACCCGCCCCCGGCCCTGCGCGCCTATCTGGGTTAGACCGCCTCAAAGGTCAAAGCACCGACAGATCGGCCAGGGACCAGAATTTTCGAAAATTCTGCCTCAGAAAATTCCAATTTTCTGATTCCCTGCCCGTCAGGCCGCCACTTGCGCGCGAACCTGGGTGATCTGCACCGCCGCCTGCGCCGCTTCGCGGCCTTTTTCGACGAAATGCGCCGCATAGACCGCGTTGTGATGCGCGGTGTCCTGATACTGATGCGGCGTCAGCGATACCGACAGCACCGGCACGCCGCTATCCAGCCCCGCACGCATCAGCCCGTCAACCACGGCCTGCGCCACAAAATCATGCCGGTAGATACCGCCATCAACCACCAGAGCTGCACAAGCCACCGCGCCATAGCGCCCGGATTGCGCCAGGTCCCGCGCCAGCAGCGGCATTTCAAACGCGCCGGGCACGTCGAACACATCAACCTGCGCGGCTGGAATGACTTGCAAGAAACCCTGCAGCGCCGAATCGACAATATCGGCGTGCCAGTTGGCTTTGATGAAGGCAAATCGGGTGAGTGTCATGTTTGATCTCCTTTGGTTACGACACGTCCACCCAAGGCGATCACGAACAGGGACACCGCCCATGGCGACACCCTTGCACGTTCTCTTTCATCCGGACTGTAACCGTCGGCTCTGGCCTCTCACCAGATCTGCTTGTCACCCCAGGCTTGGGGCCGCTCGCGGGCTCGCAAATCGGGGTGTAGGCCCCGTCTGCATACCGCCGGTGGGGAATTCCACCCCGCCCTGAGAACAGCACCAGTCTTGCCAATCGACGCAATACTCTGCAAGAGCGATTTGTCAGGGAGACTACAGATGCATCCAAACCCCACCTTTCACACCGCCAGTAACGCCGAAAATGCGGCCTTTGCGCGCGATCGCGCCTTTGGCGTGTTGGCGGTTGCCAGTGGCGGCGCGCCAATGGTGTCGCATGTGCCGTTTGTGTTGGCCGAGGATGGCAAGACCGCCGATCTGCATCTGGTGCGCTCAAACCCGATTGCCCGGGCGCTGACGACACCGCTGGCGGCGCGGTTGGCGGTTTCGGGACCGGACAGCTACGTTTCGCCCGATTGGTACGGGTTGCAGGATCAGGTGCCGACGTGGAATTATGTGGCCGTACATCTGACCGGCACGCTGGAACTGCGCCCGCAAGATGAACTGCCCGAACTGTTGGAACGTCAGTCAGCGTTCTTTGAGGAACGGCTGGCACCGAAACCGGTGTGGCGCATGGACAAGGTGGACCCAGGCGCGCTGGACAAGCTGATGCGGATGATCGTGCCGTGTCGTGTGACGATCACCCAGATCGACGGCACCTGGAAACTGGCACAGAACAAACCCGACGCAGCCCGGATCAGCGCGGCGGGACAGGTCGAATCCTACGGCATCGGCGGGGATATCGGGGCGTTGGGCGCCCTGATGCGTGGCGCGTAGACATACGGGCAAGCCGGGCCTAGGGTGGCGCCAGACCCACGAACAGGAGTCGCGCGAAATGAAACTTTATTACAGCCCAACCTCACCCTATGTGCGCAAGGTTATGGTCCTGCTGCACGAAACCGGCCAGCTTGACGACGTAGAGCTGGCTTTGATCAGCGGCACACCGCTGGACCCGGTTGCAACCTATGTGGGGACAAACCCGCTGACCAAAGTGCCGGCACTGGACCGGCCCGATGGCGGTACACTGTTCGACAGCCGGGTGATCTGTGCCTATCTGGATGATCGGGCGGGGGGGGTTGTGTACCCGACAGGCGCCAGGCAGTGGGATACCCTGACACTTGAGGCGCTGGCCGATGGTATGCTGGATGCTGCTTTGGCGATAACTTACGAGGCCCGGCTGCGTCCTGAAGGCAAGCGTATGGATGCGTGGGCCGACGGGCAGTGGGCCAAGATCAAACAGGCCTGCGCGGCGCTGAACACCCGTTGGATGGACCATCTGAACGGGCCGCTGGATATGGGGCAGATCGCGGTGGCCTGTGCGTTGGGCTATGTCGATTTTCGCCACGACGCGCGCGGCTGGCGCAGCGGAAACACCGCCCTGGCCGACTGGTTCGAAACCTTCGCCGCACGCCCCGCCATGGTGGAGACTCGGCCGCCCGAAGGCTGAGGATACTGCCAGGACAGGCATCAAACCGACGCCAACCTGTGTCCGGGCTGCGACAGAACTATGCTTATGCGACGACTTGCGCGTCTAAGACCGCTGGACGAAAAGGTTTCACCCGGTTAGTACCCGCCTTGAGATGCCGCAACTTTGCGGATCATTCGCATGTTTGCCCGCAATGGGCGCTGGAATTGGAGTAACCCTCGTGTCCCACGCAGACGATCACGACGGCACCCGGAGAGATTTCCTCTACTACGCCACAGCAGGCGCCGGAGCCGTAACCGCAGGGGCCGCTGTATGGCCGCTTGTCAACCAGATGAACCCATCGGCAGACGTTCAGGCGATGTCTTCGATCCGGGTCGATATTGCCGATGTCGAAGTTGGCACCCAGATCAGCGCCAAGTTCCTGGGCAAGCCGGTGTTCATCCGCCGCCGCACCGAGGAAGAGATTGAAATGGCCCGCGCCGTTCCGATGGAAGACCTGCCCGATCAGATCGCGCGCAACGTCAATATCATGAACGCAGATAGCGCCCCGGCTACGGATGAAAACCGCAGCATGGACGAAGCTGGCGAATGGCTGGTGATGATGGGGGTTTGTACCCATCTTGGCTGTGTGCCTTTGGGTAACGGTGCTGGCGATTTCCACGGCTGGTTCTGCCCCTGCCACGGGTCGCATTATGATACGTCGGGCCGCATCCGTAAGGGCCCCGCGCCCGAGAACCTGCCGGTTCCGGTTGCTGAATTCGTCGACGAAACAACGATCAAACTGGGATAAGGAAAAACAATATGTCCGGAATTCCGCACGATCATTACGAACCCAAGACTGGCGCCGAAAAGTGGCTGGACAAGCGGTTGCCGATTGTTGGCCTGGTCTATGACACCATCATGATCCCGACCCCGAAAAACCTGAACTGGTGGTGGATCTGGGGGATTGTCCTGGCTTTCTGCCTGGTGCTGCAAATTGTGACCGGCATCGTGCTGGCCATGCATTACACGCCGCATGTCGATCTGGCCTTTGCCAGCATCGAACACATCATGCGCGACGTGAATGGCGGGCATATGCTGCGCTATCTGCATGCCAATGGCGGGTCACTGTTCTTTACGGCTGTTTACATCCACCTGTTCCGCGGTCTGTTCTACGGGTCTTACAAAGCCCCGCGCGAAGTAACCTGGATCATCGGTATGCTGATCTATCTGTGCATGATGGGCACCGCGTTCATGGGCTATGTTCTGCCCTGGGGGCAGATGTCGTTCTGGGGTGCAACCGTGATCACCGGCCTGTTTGGCGCGATCCCCTTTGTGGGTGAGGCGCTGCAGACATGGCTGCTGGGCGGGCCTGCGGTGGACAATGCCACGCTGAACCGGTTCTTCAGCCTGCATTACCTGCTGCCCTTCGTGATTGCTGCCCTCGTGGTGGTTCACATCTGGGCCTTCCACACCACAGGTAACGGCAACCCAACCGGCGTGGACGTACGCAAGGGATCAAAGGCCGAGGCCGAAAAAGACACCCTGCCGTTCTGGCCCTATTTCGTGATCAAGGATTTGTTCGCCCTGGCGGTGATCTTGGTGGTGTTCTGGGCGGTTGTCGGGTTCATGCCCAACTATCTGGGCCACCCGGATAACTACATCGAAGCCAATCCGATGGTCACGCCGGCGCATATTGTGCCCGAATGGTACTTCCTGCCGTTCTACGCCATCCTGCGTGCCTTTACGTCCGAAGTGTGGGTGGTGCAGTTTGCGTCCTTCGTGACCGGCGGCATCATCGACGCCAAGTTCTTTGGGGTGCTGGCAATGTTCGGCGCGATCATCGTGATGGCCCTGGCCCCGTGGCTGGACACATCATCAGTGCGCTCGGGCCGGTATCGCCCGATGTTCAAATGGTGGTTCTACCTGCTGGTGATCGACTTTGTGGTTCTGATGTGGCTGGGTTCCATGCCCGCCGCGGAACCCTATGCATCCTTCTCGCTGATCGCATCGGCCTATTGGTTCGGGTACTTCCTGATCATCCTGCCCCTGTTGGGCGTGATCGAGAAACCCAGCGCAATGCCAGCGACCATCGAGGACGACTTCGAGGCGCATTATGGTAAACCCGGCGACGCGTCTGCTGACGCCACCCCGGCAGAATGAAAAGAGGACTGAGACCAATGTTCAAAACACTTGCAATCGGTGCCGCCTTTTCGCTGGCGCTTGCCCCGGTCGTCTTTCTGGCCCCTACCGCCGCTCTGGCGGCGGGCGGGTCGGGTGGCCATGTCGAAGATTTCGCGTTTTCCTTCGAAGGTCCGTTTGGCACCTATGACCAAAATCAGCTGCAACGCGGCCTGCAGATCTATACCGAAGTCTGCGCGTCCTGCCACGGGTTGAAACAGGTACCGATCCGCTCGCTGGGCGATGAGGGCGGACCCCACCTGCCAGAGGATCAGGTGCGCGCCTATGCGGCTGAAAACTTTGAGGTGTTCGACGCCGAGCTGGACGATTTCCGCCCGGCCAAACCGGTGGATAAATTCCCGGCAAATACGAATGCTGGTGCACCGGACCTTAGCATGATGGCCAAGGCCCGCGCCGGGTTCCATGGCCCTTACGGTCTGGGGATCAACCAGATGTTCAAAGGCATGGGCGGCCCGGAATACATCGCTTCAGTCCTGTCGGGGTATACCGGCGAGGAAAAGGAAGAAGCGGGCACAACATTCTATGAAAACACCGCCTTTCCTGGCGGCTGGATTTCAATGGCCCCGCCGCTGTTTGACGAACAGGTTGAATTTGCGGATGGCCACGGCAACGACGTGCACCACATGGCGCAAGACGCTGCCGCGTTCCTGATGTGGGCGGCTGAACCCAAGATGATGGCGCGCAAGCAGGCCGGTTTTGTTGGCGTGCTGATGCTGACCATCTTGTCGGTGCTGCTGTATCTGACCAACAAAAAGATTTGGGCGCCGCATAAGGGTAAAAAAGTCAAACACTGACCTTTCGCAAGGCTTGTTCCAAGAACAATTAACACCCGGCAAGCTTTGCGTGCCGGGTGTTTTTACGTTCAGGAGACAGATCTGGCGCAGGCCAGCCGACGCGAGGAAAGCCCGCAAGGGCTTGAGGAGCGGTCAAATCAGGGATTGGCAGAACGGGTCGCCGTGGTCAGGCCGTTAGTTGGTCGTTCTTCGCCCCATCAATCAAGGCGGTCACAATCTGCCCCACAGGCTGGGCCTTGGCAAACGACACTTCGGCAAACTGCTCTGTGCGCCCCATATGCGGGGCTTCCATAAGGATCCGATGGGCTTTCCCTACCTGAGCCCGCAAATGGCGCTGTACCTGCTGGGTGCCCGCCTGACGTAACCGTGCAGCGCGTTCTTTGACCGCTTTGCCGTTCACCTGCGGCATCCGCGCCGCCGGGGTGCCGGGGCGCGGCGAATAAGGAAACACATGCAGCCAGGTCAGGTCGCAATCGGACACCAGCTTTACGGCATTTTCGAACATCGCTTCGGTCTCGGTCGGGAAGCCGGCGATAATATCGGCACCAAAGGTGATGTCAGGGCGCAAGGCGCGCGCTTCTTCGGTAAAGCGAATCGCGTCTTCGCGCAGATGGCGGCGTTTCATCCGTTTCAGGATCATGTTGTCGCCATGCTGCAGCGACAGATGCAAATGCGGCATCAGGCGCGGTTCGGTCGCGATGGCCTGCATCAGGTTTTCATCTACCTCAATCGAATCAATCGAGCTGATCCGCAGGCGCGCCAGATCGGGCACCAGCCGCAGGATGCGCATCACCAGATCGCCCAGTTTGGGGCCGCTGGGCAGATCGGCGCCCCAGCTGGTCAGGTCGACCCCGGTCAGCACCACTTCGTTATAGCCGCTATCGACCAGCCGCTTGATCTGATCCACCACAACACCGGCCGCCACCGACCGCGAATTGCCGCGGCCATAGGGGATGATGCAAAAGGTGCAGCGATGGTCACAGCCGTTCTGGATCTGTACATAGGCGCGGCTGCGGCTGCCAAAGCCGTCAATCAGATGCCCGGCGGTTTCGGTGACCGACATGATGTCATCCACCTGGCAGGCTTCGGTTTCGCCAATGAAATCCGCTGCCAGCCCTTTCCAGGTCTCGGGCTGCATCTTTTCGACGTTACCAATCACCGCATCAACCTCGGCCATGGCTGAAAACGTCTGGGGTTCGGTCTGTGCCGCGCAGCCGGTGACGATCAGCCGGGCGCCCGGATTTTCACGCCGCAGCTTGCGGATTTCCTGACGCGCCTTGCGCACCGCTTCGGACGTCACCGCGCAGGTGTTGACGATCACCGCATCCTGCAATCCGGCCTGCTCCGTCAGCTGTTTCATCGCTTCGGTCTCATAGGCGTTCAGGCGGCAACCCAATGTGGTAAAACGCGGCGCGCTCATCCGATATCGTTCAGAAAAGCGGGATTAAACATACCGTTGAACACATGCGCGGTGGGGCCGGTCATCCAGACGCCATCATCGCGCCAGTCGATCCACAGCGTGCCACCGTCCAGATCAATCTGCACCTTGCGACCGGTCAGCCCGCGCCGTGCCGCCGCCACCGCCGTGGCGCAAGAGGACGACCCAGAGGCCAGCGTGACCCCAACCCCACGCTCCCACACCCGCATACGGATGTGATTGGGGCCGATAACCTGCGCCACCTGCACATTTGTGCGCTGCGGATACAGCGGGTGATGTTCGTACCGCGCGCCGAACTGGTCCAACACAACCGCCTCGGCATCATCCACAAAGAACGTGCAATGCGGGTTGCCCATGCCGGTGGCCGTCGGCGCGCCCTCAATCGGCAGTTCCAGCGTGTCCACCTCACTAGCCAGCGGAACTTCGTCCCAGCGCAGTTGCGGCGCGCCCATGTTGACCGAGGTCAGCCCATCACCCGCATCCCGTGCCGCCAGTTCGCCGCGCTCGGTGGTCAGCACCAGGCTGTCGCGGCCGGTTTCGTCCATCAGATAGCGTGCAATGCAACGGCTGGCGTTGCCACAGGCCCCGGCGGTGGACCCATCAGCGTTATAAAACGTCAGATGCGCATCACCAGTACCCGGTGTGATCACCGCCAACTGGTCAAACCCCACGCCGCGATGCCGGTCGCCAATCGCTCGCGCCAGCGCCGGGGTGATCGAAATTGCGCGCACACGGGCATCCACGACAACAAAGTCGTTGCCCAGCCCATGCATCTTCATGAAAGGCACAGTGGTATCTGTGGTATCTGTATGATCACGCATGGCGCGCATATAGCCTCGGTCGGGACGCGAATCCACCCTACCGGTAAAAAACAGTTACAAAGGGGCTTGACCGATTGGCCGACCCCAAATAGGTAGCCCGCCTAGCAGGGCGTCACGATATACGGTATTCAGACGCTTTGACGCGATTTATGCGGTTGATCCCATAGGATCTATTGGCATAAAGAGCGGCACGGGGACGCGAAGGCGTTCCAGTAAAGAAGTGGGCCTGTAGCTCAGTTGGTAGAGCAACTGACTTTTAATCAGTAGGTCTCGGGTTCGGATCCCGACGGGCTCACCATTCTTTTCA
>Ga0209121_10000796_pt1 | contig 33591 bp, 31 predicted proteins | sample Cruoilmetagenom3_FD_187292 | JGI IMG/M metagenome (GOLD analysis project Ga0209121, IMG submission 187292) | Oil polluted marine microbial communities from Coal Oil Point, Santa Barbara, California, USA - Sample 3 (SPAdes) (version 2) | ecosystem: Environmental > Aquatic > Marine > Oil seeps ... | reverse complement strand
AACACGGTCAACTTCCTGGACGGGCTGGACGGCCTGGCGGCTGGCGTGGTGGCCATAGTCTGCGGCGTGCTGGCTTTCCACATGTGGCGGGAGGGTCAGCACAGCGTGGCGCTGCTGCCCATGGCGCTGCTGGGAGCCACCCTCGGCTTCCTGCCCTGGAATTCACATCCAGCCCGGATCTTCATGGGCAGCAACGGCTCCTATGTCCTCGGTTTCGCGCTGGCCGCTCTGGGCATCATCGCCGGAGCGAAAATGGCCACCATGCTGCTCGTCCTGGCGCTGCCCATCATCGACGTGGCCTGGTTGATCTGGACCCGTCTGCGGCGCGGCGGCGAGCCTGCGTGGAACGGCCGCGACCATCTGCACTATCGGCTGGTGGACATCGGCTTCACCCAACGCCAGGTGGTATGGGGCTACTATGGCTTCTGCGCCGTCTTCGGCGTGATAGCCCTCGTTGCCTCTTCGCGACTGTTCAAGCTGATCACCCTGCTGGTGCTGGGCGCATTGATGCTTGCGGTGCTGTGGTGGACCAGCAAGCAGACCCCGAATTCAATCAACTTCAACAATCGGAATCGGTGACTTGGGAAACTGGTAGATTGGTAGATTGGTAGATTGGTCAGCCTACCGATCTCGATGGGTGCGCAGCCGTGCCAGCCAGCCGTTGCCTTCGGCCGGGCCCAACAGGATCACCGCCAGCTTACGCAGCGCCCGCCGAGCAAAGGAGCGCAACCAGGCCCAACGATAGCGCAGATGGCGGAAGAGCACCCTCCACCAGGGAACAGGTTTGACCGGCAGCGGCATACTCCATTCAACCGCCGCAGCGGCCCAGGTCAGGCCGGCGCCGAAGCTCACCAAGATCACACGATCGTCCGGTTCTATGCGGCCCTGCTCCACCGCCTCACAGAGTGCTATGGGAATGGATGCCGCGGAAGTGTTGCCATAGCGCTCCAGATTGGTGAAGACGCGCTCCGGCGGCAGCTTAAGCCGCTTGGCCGAGGACTGGATGATGCGGTCGTTGGCCTGATGGGGGATGATCAGGCTCACCTCGTCCAGAGTCCAACCGGCCTGCTCAGCCACCTCGCGGGTCGCCTGCGGCATGACACGAGTGGCGAAACGGAATACCTCGCGTCCCTTCATGTGAATGAAGTGCAGGCCATCGCTCACCGTCTGCCGGGAAGCGGGGTGGCGGCTGCCGCCGGCGGGCAGCATCAGCAGGTCCCCGCCGGAGCCGTCGGCCCCCAGCACGGTGGCCCGCACCCCGCCGGAGATCTGGCTAGCAGCCAAGACCACCGCCCCCGCGCCGTCGCCGAAGAGGACGCAGGTGTCTCGGTCGTTCCAATCGGTGATGCGGGAGAGGGTCTCGGCTCCGATGACCAGCACGTAGTCAGCCTGGCCGCTAGTGATCAGACTAGAGCCCACGTTCAGGCCGTAGACGAAACCGCTACAGCCAGCGTTGAGATCGAAAGCGCTGGCGTGCGCCGCGCCCAGGGCATCCTGCACCAGGCAAGCGGTGGCGGGGAAAGGGTAGTCGGGGGTGACAGTGGCGACGATGATCGTGTCCACTTGTCGCGGCGATAAATCGGCCACCCCAAGCGCGGCGCGAGCTGCCTTCACCGCCAGCGAGGAGGTGGTCTCGGTCTTCTCGTTGACGATGTGCCGCTCGCGGATGCCAGTACGGGTGCGTATCCACTCGTCCGACGTATCCACGATGCGCGACAGGTCATCGTTGGTGAGGATATAGTCGGGCACGCACATGCCCCAACCGACGATCTGAGCGTAACGAGCCAAGGTTCCCTCTCTGCTCTGATGGTCAGCGGAGGGAGCGGAAAAAGCGGAAAAGATAACACCTTCCGCTCCCCTTGTTGGCCGGGAGTTGCACTCCCGGCCCCGATGGTGTCGACCGCCGGAGTACAACTCCAGCGGATCAGGTGAAAACCTTCCGCTCTTCCGCTGACTACGAAGGGGAGAAGCGGCCCAAGACAAGCGCTGCGTTATGGCCGCCGAAGCCGAAGGAATTGGACATCGCCACATTGACCTCAGCCTGGCGGGCGACGTTGGGGACGCAGTCCAGATCGCAGGCCGGGTCGGGCGTCTCGTGGTTGATGGTGGGTGGGAGTATCTGATCGCGCAGAGCGAGAAGGCAGAAGATGGCCTCCACCGCGCCGGCCGCGCCCAGCAGATGACCGATCATGGATTTGGTGGAGCTGACGGCCAGCCGATAGGCATGTTCGCCGAAGACCATCTTGATGGCTGCCGTCTCGCTGACGTCGTTGAGCAGTGTGCTGGTACCGTGAGCGTTGATGTAGTCCACCGCCGTCGGGGGGATGCCTGCATGTTCCAGGGCCTTCTGCATGGCCATCGCTGCACCCTTTCCATCGTTGGCCGGGGCGGTAATGTGGAAAGCATCCGCCGTGGCGCCATAGCCCAGCAACTCGCCGTAGATGCGTGCCCCGCGCGCCTGGGCATGCTCCAGGCTCTCCAGCACCACTATCCCCGCACCTTCGCCCATGACAAACCCATCGCGGTCGGCGTCGAAGGGGCGGGAGGCCCGCTGGGGGTCGTCGTTGCGGGTGGAAATGGCGCGCATGACGTTGAATCCGGCTATGGCCACGGGCACGATACCCGCCTCGCTGCCGCCAGCGAGCATGACCTGGGCATCGCCACGCCGGATGATAGCTGCTGCCTCACCGATAGCGTGGGCGCCGGTAGCACAAGCAGAGGTTACGGCCAGGTTGGGACCCTGAAGGCCGAAGGCGATAGCGACCTGCCCTGCAGCACCGTTTATCATCAGCGCAGGGATGAGAAAGGGACTAACCCGGCGCGGACCGCGCCGCTGCATCAGCGCAGACTGCTCCAGCAAGGAGCTGATGCCGCCGACAGCGGAGCCGATGAGCACCCCCACATCTAAGGGGTCCTCCGCTGCCAGGTCCAGTCCAGCATCGGCTGCCGACTCGGTAGCCGCAGCCAGCGCGAAATGGGTGAAGCGATCGAGGTGGCGAGCTTGACGACGGCTCGCATACTCCATCGAGTCAAAGTCCTTCACTTCCGCCGCGAACTGAGTTTTCAACCCGGATGGATCGAAGCGACGGATCCGGTCCACGCCAGAGCGGCCAGCTAGCAGCGCTGCCCACGTGGTGGGTACATCTTTCCCCACCGGGGTGACAGCCCCCAGCCCGGTGACGACCACGCGTCGACATTCAGACATGATACCCTCCTGTTTCTGCTGGCAGAATACTTGTCGCCGTTCGGCCACGTGGGTTCTGGCCCTCGTCAAGCCGGAAAACGATCTTGTCATGTACAACACATCAGGAGCCAGAAGGTTACGGAGGAAGAAGTGACCAAGCACATTGTCATCCTCACCACCGGCGGCACCATCGCCATGCGCCACGACGAGACGGCTGGCGGTGCGGTCCCAGCCCTGGGCAGCGCTGACTTCCGAGCCGCCCTCGCCCAACTCCCCGTAACGCTCACCACCGAAGAGGTCTGTAACCTGCCCAGCGCACATTTCACCTTGGACACGCTGTGGGCAATCCGGCAGCGAGCGGCAGCGCACATCGCCAGACCTGATGTGGACGGCATCGTCATCACTCACGGCACTGATGTGCTCGAAGAGACGGCCATGCTCCTCGACCTGACGGTGGACAGCGCTAAGCCGGTGGTGATCACCGGAGCCATGCGCACCGCGTCTGAGCTGGGGTACGAGGGCTTCGCCAACCTGGCGGTCGCGGTGCAGGTGGCAGCTTCCGACACTGCCCTCGACCTCGGAACGCTGGTGGTGTTCAACGACACGGTGCACGCCGCCCGCTACGTGACCAAAACCCACGCCCAGGCCACCGACACCTTCCGCTCGCCCGGCTGGGGACCCCTGGGCCGGTTCGACGCCGACGGGCTGCACGTCGCTTGGCGGCTGGCGCGGCGCACCATCGCCTGCCCAGAACTGGAGCAGAGCGTGTCGTTGATCAAGCTGGCGGTGGGGACTGAACCGGACGGCTTGCGCCAGGCGGTAACCAGTGGCATCCGAGGGGTCGTGCTGGAAGCGTTGGGCGGCGGTCGTGTGCCTCCTTGGTGGCTGCCGCCCATCCGCGAAGCGATCGAGGCCGGAGTGGTCGTCGTCGTGGCCTCCCGCTGTCCGGCTGGCCGCGTGGGGGATCGCTACGGCTACGTTGGCGCGCAGCGGGACCTACGGGCGGCTGGCTGCCTGCCCGCCGGCTACCTCAACGGCCAGAAGGCACGCATCGGACTGATGGTTGTGCTGGGCGCGGGGTTGGAGGAAGGCACGCTGAGCAGAGCCTGGCAGCAGATGCTTACTCCCCCGATTCCGCTGCAATCCCCCCAGACCGCCTGATCTCGACCGTGTATTCGGTCACTGCCAAGTTCGGCGGGCAGGCAGGCTCGCCATTCCAGACGACGGCCACCTGGTCGTCGCCGCGGGCGGAGACGTAGACGCGATCGCTTGCCAGGTTCACAACGATGCCCCCGCGGGGGAAAGCCCCCACGTCCAGCGCGTGCGGAGGGGCGAATCCCTCCGGCCAGCCCTTGGGGATGACCAATAAGCGATCAACGCCGTCCACGTCATCGGCGGAGCTGGTGACGTAGACGTGCCCGGAGGCCCCCAGGTTGGGGTTGACGCCGATCATGCGCAGCGACACTGGCGCGCCATCGTTCCGCCTCACCTCCAGCCAGCCGAGGAAGCTGTCCGTCACCCCATCAACAGCCACGATACGGTGCGAGTCAATCGTGGCCACGTAGACCAGATTACGCTGCTCGTCTACGGCAACGCCATAGGGCCCGCGGGCGCTTAGGTCAACGAACGTGAGCAGAGTGTTGCTGGCGCCGTCAATGACTGCCAAGCGATCTTCACCGTGCAGCGTCACGTAGACCTTGTTCGTGCTCGGATTCACGGCCACCATCGCCGGCTCATCCCCCACGGGGATCGTGGCCAGCAGAGTGCCGACGCTTCCATCAAGCACGGTGACGTCGTCGCTGCCGTAGTTGGCGACGTAGAGATGGCCATTGGCCGGGTTGTAGGCGAGGCCATTGGGTAAGCTGCCTACGGGCCACGTCCAGAGCACCGGCAACAACCCCATGTGCACACAGGTGACGCTATCCGCGTCGCGATTGGCGGCGCAGAGGAAATCGGCGTCACGACTGTAGGTCATGCCATTGGGGCTGTCGATGCTCACGATCGTCCGCGTTTGCGCTGAGGTCAGCGAGGCTGTGCCGACAAAGAGCAGCAACAAGACGCCTCTTATCTGAGTTTGTGCCTGGTGTCTCGTCATGGTATAATTCGGCTGTGACTACTCCGGCTGCTGCCCAAAGGAATGAAAATGGAACGCGGATTTCCGCGGATTGGACGGATTCTCACTGGTTTCTCAGAATGTATCTGTGCATACCTCTGTGCATACCGATGGAGTCCGTGTTCGTCCGTGTCCAATCCTTGCCTGGCTGAGCAGTTACCTGGTCGCCGCAATTCGAGTGGTTGGTGATGAGAACAACCAAGGTGCTGGATGGATAAGGAAGCAGTTCGCCAGATGGTGCGGCGCGTGGTCTACCGCACGCTGGGCATGCCACAGAGTTCACGACCGGTCACTGTCCGGCCCTTGGTGACAGAGACCGATGTCCGCGATGTGCCCACTGGAGGGCAGCTCTCCATCCCCCAGGGCGCGCTCATCACCCCCCTCGCTCGGCAGATAGCCCTGGAACGGCGGGTCACCCTGGAAAAGGCAAGAGCAACACCCACGCCCTCGCCGGTCAGTGCACCGCGTAGTGATCCCAGCCGCCCCGGTCAACAGACCGTAGCTATAGGGGCCGACCACAGCGGGTATGAGTTGAAGGAAACGCTGAAGGGCCATCTGAGTGAGCTGGGGTACACCGTCGTGGATTGCGGAACCGACAGCACCGCCTCGGTGGACTATCCGGACTTCGCTTTCGCGGTGGCGCGACTGGTGGCCCAGGGCCGCGCCTGGCGTGGCATCGTCGTGGACGGTGCGGGCATCGGTTCATGCATGGCTGCCAACAAGGTGCCTGGCGTGCGCGCAGCCATGTGCTACGATCAGGCTACCGCCGTCAACAGCCGCGAGCATAACGACGCCAATGTTCTGACGCTGGGCGCTGGACTGATTGGCCCCAGCCTGGCCCAGCAAATCGTCAAAAGCTGGCTGGAGACGCCAACCGGTGGAGGGCGTCACGCGCGCCGGGTTAACATGATCATGCAGATCGAGCGACGTTTCTTGAAAGACCGCGTCGGGGAATAGCGAATGAGGAAGCTGGACGAAGCAACGATCGAGCGCATCATTGAGCAGATCACCCATCAGGTTCTCCTCTTGATACAGGGAGAGACAGAGACGGGAGCTGATGGCGGCGCTGCTCAGCCTCTATCAACACACAACTACGTGGAGCGAGTGCAGCCGGTCGTCAACGCCGGAGCTGACCGCATCGCCAGCACGTTGGGCATCATGCCGACTGACGGCACCATGGCTCACATGATCGATCACACGGTGCTCAAGCCCGATGCCACACAGGACCAAATCGCGCAATTGTGCTATGAGGCGCGCAAGTACGGCTTCGCTTCAGTGTGTGTCAATCCCGCCAACGTAAAGCTGTGCACCGAACTCCTGCAAGGCAGCGCCGTTCCGGTTTGTACTGTTGTCGGCTTTCCACTAGGCGCCACACCTACCGAGGTCAAGGTCTTCGAGGCTCAACAGGCCATTCGCGAAGGTGCGGCAGAGGTTGACATGGTAATCAACGTCGGCGCGCTCAAATCCCGGGACTACGAACGGGTGGAGCGCGACATCGCCTCCGTGGCCCGGGCCTGTCAAGCTGGCAACGCCATCCTCAAGGTGATCATCGAGGCAGCCCTGTTGACCGATGAGGAGAAGGTCATTGCGTGCCAGCTTGCCAAGGTGGCTGGTGCTGACTTCGTCAAGACCTCCACAGGGTTCGGGCCGGGCGGTGCCACTGCGGAGGACGTCGCCCTCATGCGGCGCGTAGTCGGTCCTGCCATGGGCGTGAAAGCGGCGGGCGGTATTCGTACCTACGAGGCTGCACAGAAGATGGTCGCAGCAGGGGCTACGCGGATCGGCGCCAGCGCCAGCGTGAAGATCATGCAGGAAGCCGGATCATGAATTCGAAGGCCGATTGGACGCTTCACAAAGGAGAACGGGCATGACTGTGCAGTTGCGTACTTATGTCTTCCTGGATAGTCTGCAACCACAGCACGCGGGATTCCTGGGCACGGTGGCGCGAGGCTTCCTGCCCCTGCCCTATGATACCTCGCTGTGGGTAGAGATCTCACCCGGCATCGAGATCAATCGCATCACCGACATCGCGCTGAAATCCACCCGGGTCCGCCCCGGCATGCAGATTGTCGAGCGACTGTTTGGCTTGCTGGAGGTGCATCACCAGGATCAGGCTGAGGTTCGGGCGGCCGGCGCGGCAATCCTGCAGGCACTGGGCCTGGAGGAACCGGATCGCATCAAGCCCAGGGTTGTCTCCAGCCAGATCATTCGCCACGTGGATGCCCACCAGGTGCAGCTCATCAACCGCATGCGCCACGGTCACATGCTGCTGGCGGGTCAGACGCTGTACGTGCTGGAGGTGGAACCGGCGGGCTACGCTGCTCTGGCGGCCAACGAGGCCGAGAAGGCCGCCCACATCAACATCCTGGAGGTTCGTGCCTTCGGCAGCTTTGGGCGCGTCTATCTGGGTGGCGAAGAACGTGATATTATGGCTGGCTACGGTGCGGCCGTCGCTGCCATTGAGGGCATCAGCGGGCGCGAGATCGAGACGAAGCGCCGCGACTAGTGTTGGTAGAGTGGTACATTGGTACATTGATAGATTGGTACACTGGCGGATTGATCCCCAATGCACCAGTTTCTCAATCTGCCGATTTGCTAGTTTCCCAAGTCAGGAGGATACTATGACTGAAGCACTCGGTATGATCGAAACGAAGAGCTTTCCCGCGATGGTCGAGGCAGCCGACGCGATGGTCAAGGCGGCCAAGGTCGAGCTGGTGAGCTACGAGAAGACCGGTGGCGGTCAGGTGACGGCCATCGTGCGCGGCGACGTGGCGGCCGTCAAAGCAGCCGTCGAGGCTGGCGCGCGTGGAGCTGAGAGGGTAGGCGAGGTCGTCGCTATCCATATCATCCCGCGCCCGCACACCAACGTGGACCGCACACTACCCCTGGGACGCCCACCCGCCGAGGGCAAGTAAGAGACAAACGGAGTTCGTCATGCTACTAGGAAAAGTCGCGGGCACGCTGGTCGCCACGCGCAAGGAGACCACCTTGGAGGGGCTCAAGTTCCTGGTGCTCAAACAGATCGACATTGAGGGCCAAGAGACAGGGGGCTATCGCGTGGCGGCGGACGCGGTTGGCGCGGGGCTGGGTGAGGTGGTGCTCTATGCCACCGGCAGCGCTGCTCGCCAGACGAAGTTGACAGACAGACGTCCATGCGATGCCGTCATCATGGCCATTGTGGACATGCTGGAGGTGGACGGCATCGTGAAGTATGATAAGGCTAAGGCTGAAGTTGGCTGATGATTGATGATGCTCGTATTGACGCTATCGTTCAGCAGGTGATGGCCGAACTACGCCAGGGGGAACGGGTACGCCACGGCCCTCCGGTGGAGCCACCGGACGCCAGGCAACCTCCCCCGCCGGCCCCGGAGTTGCGCCACGGTGACAACCTGTTCCCCGACGTAGATAGCGCCGTGGCGGCAGCACGTCGCGCCTACCTGGAACTGGGCCGTATGCCGCTTGCAGTGCGCGAGCAGATGATTGCCCACACCCGCCGCGTGATGCGCGAGAACGCGCAACTCCTGGCCTACGAAGCCTGGCAAGAGACGGGAATGGGCCGCTACGAGGACAAAATCGAGAAAAACCTGCTCAACGCCAACAGGACACCTGGGACAGAGATACTGGCCCCGACTGCATGGAGCGGTGATGACGGTCTGACGCTGATCGAATACGCGCCCTACGGCGTGATCGGCGCGATCATCCCCAGCACAAACCCCACGTCCACCGTGATCTGCAACTCGATCGGGATGGTGGCAGCGGGCAACGCCATTGTCTTCAATGCGCACCCCGGAGCGCGTGCCTGTTCCAACCGTGCGGTACAGTTGGTTAACGAGGCCATCGTCGAGGCGGGTGGGCCGCCTCACCTGGTATGCGCCGTGGCCGAGCCCACCATAAAGACCGCCCAGAAGATCATGCGCCACCCCGACGTGCAGTTGCTGACCGTCACCGGCGGAGCGGCTGTGGTGCGGGAAGCGATGCAGAGTGGCAAGCGGGCGGTCTGTGCCGGCCCGGGCAATCCGCCGGTGGTAGTGGATGAGACGGCCGATCTAGGGCAGGCCGGACGCGACATCGTGCGCGGTGCCTCTTTTGACAACAACATCATTTGTGTTGACGAGAAGGAAGTCTTCGCCGTTGCTGCCATTGCCGACGACCTGAAGCGTGCCATGTGCAGTCATGGAGCCTACGAGATCAACTCCTGGCAACTCAACCGGCTGATGAAGTCCATCTTCACCCAGGTTCCGCCAGCGGGGCAGCACGGCATGATGAACAAGGCTTTCATCGGCAAGAACGCCAACGTGTTGCTCAAGGAGATCGGCGTGAATGTTGGGGATGAGGTCCGCCTGGTGCTGGTGGAAGTGGAGCGAGACCACCCGCTGGTGCTCTCAGAGCAGATGATGCCGATCATCCCGCTGGTCCGCGTGGGCGACGCCGATGAGGGCATTGACCTGGCCAAGATAGCTGAGCACGGCTTCCGGCACACGGCGGTGATGCACTCCAAGAACCTCGATCACCTGAGCCGCATGGCGCGGGAGATAGACTGCAGTATCTTTGTGAAGAACGGACCCTCGCTTGCCGGCGTCGGCTACGGCGGCGAAGGCTTCTGCTCGTTCACCATCGCCAGCTCCACCGGTGAGGGGATTACCAACCCGATCAGCTTCAGCCGCATCCGCCGCTGCGTGCTGAAAGACTCCTTCCGGATCGTCTAACTTCCAATATCCAATCTCTAATCTTCATTCTCTGCTCCCTGATCTCTAATTCCCATGATTGACCCAGCCCTCGCCCTCCTCGAATTCAGCAGCATCGCAGCCGGTATCGAGGCTGCCGATGCCATGGTCAAGCGCGCCCCCATTGACGTGATCAAGGCGGGCACGGTGCAACCGGGCAAGTACCTGGTGCTGATCGGGGGCGAAGTGGCTGACGTTGAGGAATCGCTGGCGGCCGGGCGCGAGGTGGGCGGCGCGGCGGCCGTGGATTTCGTCTACCTGCCCCAGGTGCACCCGGAGGTAGTGGAGGCCATCGGTGGGGGACGGGTGCCGCAGGCAACGGACGCCCTGGGCGTCGTTGAAACGACCACGGTTGCGGCCGCCATCCACGCTGCCGATGCCGGCATCAAGGGCGCCGAGGTGCGACTGACCGAGGTGCGGTTGGCCGACGGGCTGGGGGGCAAAGGCATCGTGCTCTTCTCTGGCCTGGTCGCCGATGTGGAGGTCGCAGTCGCCATCGGCGTGGGCGTGCTGGAGCGGCCCGATCTGTTGGTGCGTCAGGTCGTCATCCCGCAGCTCCACCCGGAGATGTGGGAGAACGTTTCCGATGCCACTCGCTTTCGGGCCAGGGTGGTTGGCGAATTATGAAGTTCGCGCGCGTGATCGGCACGGTGGTCGCCACCCGCAAATACGAAGGTCTTGAAGGGATCAAGTTCCTCGTCGTGCAACCGTTGGACAGGGACTTGAATCCCAAGGGTCGTCCCGTCGTCGCAGCCGACGCCACGGCACAGGCCGCCCCCGGTGAGTTGGTCTTCATGGTGGCCAGCCGGGAAGGGGCACAGGCGCTGCCGGAGGTCTTCGTGCCGGTGGACCTGGCCATCACCGGCATCGTGGACGAAGTTGACGTCGAGCGCGGCCCGCGCCGCCAACAACCCACCGCCGTCTGGCACCACCTGTCGCCTGTCCTGAGCCAGGTCGAAGGAGAGGATGACTGACCATGTACATCGGCAAGGTTACCGGCACAGTGGTCGCCACGATCAAGATCTCACATCTGGAGGGACGCAAGCTGCTGTTGGTGGATCAGCTTGACCTGCGCGGGCAGGAGACCGGCTACTACGACATTGCCGTGGACGTGGCGCAGGCTGGCCCCGGGGACACCGTGCTGGTGATAGACGAGGGAAACGGAGCGCGCCAGGTTCTCGGGCTCGACCCTGGCGCTGTGCGCGCGGTCATCGTCGGCGTGGTGGACGAGGTGGCGTTGGGTGGGTAACGCACGTCGACTCGAGTGCCTCTCAGCCACGAATGAATTCGTGGCCTGCTACTCAAAACGTGTTGAAACACGTTGCCAGTTGGAAGCGTTGATCGCTCATCGTCACACTTCCCACACGCTCCAACCCGCACAGGTGATCCAAGTTCCCGTGTTCAGGTACGTTTTGACCAGCATCGGGCCAACGCCGCCTGCCGCACCAGTTCCACAAAGTCCGGCTTGAGGCTGGCCCCACCCACTAGCGCGCCATCCACCTCCGGCATAGACATGAAGGCGGCGATGTTCTCCAGGTTAACGCTGCCGCCGTATTGCACCCGCACAGCCGCGGCGGTGGCCTCTCCAAACACCTCAGCGATGGCCCCTCGGATCGTGAGCCCGATGATGCGGTTCGCGTCCGCCGGGGTCGCTGCTTTCCCCGTGCCGATAGCCCAGAGGGGCTCGTAGGCGATCACGCACCTCTCCACCTGTTTCGCCGTCAGACCCTCGAGCGCCGCACGCACCTGCCCGCCGACAAACTCGTGGGTCTGGCCGGCCTCATTCTGTGCCAGGTTCTCCCCCACGCAGATGATGGGGATGAGATCGTGTGCCAGGGCGGCGTGCACCTTGCGGTTGACGGCGGTATCGTTCTCAACGCTGACCTGTGCGGCGTGATCGGGAAAGGCGACACGCCCGGTACGACGCTCGGAGTGGCCCAAGATGACGTATTGGCACAACCCCGCCAGCATGGCAGGGGAAATCTCGCCGGTGTATGCGCCCCGATCATCCCAGTGCATCGTCTGTGCTCCCAGGCCGATGTGCGTGGGGCGCAGTATATCAGCCACGGCGGCCAGCACGGTGAAGGGCGGGCACAACACGCGCTCGACGCCTTCGATCTCGTTCAGGCGATGCCGGATGCTGCGCACAAAGGCCAATGCTTCGTCAACTCGGCCCAGATTCATCTTCCAATTGCCAGCGATGATGGGGATTCGCATTCTGTTGCCTCGAAAGGAAGTCATCTCCTGCGTGTAAGGACGTGATACCAAAATCGCCAGACGGTCTGGGCGATTCTCTCTCGCGTCTGCCGCAAGTATACCTCAGCTCTGCTCACCCTGTCAAGGAAGCGGGCGAGGATAGCGCAATTTGACGCCGCCTGTCAACGCGCTATAATCATCAGATGCCGCCAGGGAACCTTGAGCGCCCTTTGTTCGTCTGAGATACTGGAAATGGCGATTCTGCTCGCTCAGTCAAACGGATCCGAAACCTTATGTCACCATCGTCATCGAATAACTATCGTTATCGTCAATACCAACGCACCCCGGCGGGACAGCCGTCGCGTCCGGGGCAGCAACCGCTGCGGCAACAGCAGCGGCAAGCAACACCGCCGCAGCGCCCAAAGACATCGGTGTTCCCAGGCGTACTGGCGGCTAGCCTGCTCTTGGCCGCGCTGCTCTTCTTCCTCTTCGCCGGTGCCATGCTGGCCTACGCTTCCATCGCCCGCGAGCTGCCCTTGCCGGAAGAGCTGGAAACCCTCACTGCCAGCTTCGCCAGCACCGAGATCTACGACCGAGAGGGCAACCTGCTCAATGAGATCTTCGATCCGACAAGCGGGCGGCGCACTCGCGTGCCGCTGGATCGCGTGTCTCTCTACCTGATCCAGGCCACCATCGCCACCGAGGACGCCAACTTCTACGAGCACGCCGGCGTGGACCCCGCGGCCCTGCTGCGCATCATCTACCACGCCGTGCGGGAACGAGAGGTCATCGGCGGCAGCACCATCCCCCAGCAGTTGGTCAAGTTGACCTTCCTCAGCCCTGAGCGCACCATCGTGCGCAAGGTCAAAGAAGGCATCCTGGCTGCGGAGATCACCCGCCGCTACCCCAAGGACACCATCCTGGAACTCTACCTCAACGAGATCACCTACGGCAACCTGGCCGTGGGCATCGAGGCGGCAGCGCAGACTTACTTCAGCAAGCGCGCATCAGATCTGACGCTGGCTGAGGCCTCACTGCTGGCCGGACTGCCCCAGGCTCCCAGCTACTACGATCCCTACAGCAACCTCTGGGAACCCGACGGCGGCCCTGGCCCAGCCAAGCAGCGGCAGGGAGTCGTGCTGGGGCTGATGGTCAAACAGGGCTACATCACCCCGGAGGAAGCAAACGCCGCCTGGTTTCAGCAACTGGAACTCACTCCGCCCCGCTACCAGTTGAGAGCACCCCACTTCGTCATGTATGTGCGAGCGCTGCTGGAGGCCGAGTTCGGTCCGGAGATGGTGTACAAGGGCGGCTTGCGCGTCTACACCACGCTCGACCCTGACCTGCAAGAACTGGCGCAGCGTGTGGCGCGGGAGCAGATTGACCGCCTGCAAGGACGTAACGTCAGCAACGCAGCGCTGGTCGCCCTGCAGCCTCAGACCGGCGAGATCCTGGCCATGTTGGGCAGTGTGGACTTCAACGACCCCGATATTGACGGGCAGGTGAATGTGACGCTGCGCCAGCGGCAGCCCGGCTCGGCCATCAAGCCGCTCACCTACCTGGCGACCTTCGAGAAACAGCCCGATTGGTGGACGCCGGCTACCCTCATCGAAGACGTGCGCACTGAGTTCCCCGACGGGGCCAACCCGCCCTACGTGCCGGTCAACTACGACGGCAAGGAGCATGGCTGGGTCACCACGCGCTCGGCACTGGCCAACTCCTACAACATCCCAGCCGTGAAGGCGCTGCAGCACGTGGGGGTGCCGGCGCTGCGGGACGTGGCCTATCGTCTGGGCATCACCACCCTCACGCGACCGGACTACGGCCTCTCCCTCACGCTGGGTGGAGGCGAGGTGACCTTGCTGGAGATGACCGGAGCGTACGCTGCTTTCGCCAACGGCGGCGTGCGCGTGCCGCCTGTGGCCATCCTACACGCCAAGAGCGCCGATGGACAGGTGCTGGCCGAGTACACGCCCCCGGCGGGCGAGCAAGTGATGTCGCCTCAGCACGCCTACCTCATCACCTCCATCCTGTCCGATAATGAGGCACGCACACCAGCCTTTGGGGCTAACAGTTCGCTGCGACTCTCTCGCCCTGCGGCGGCCAAGACGGGCACCACCAACGATTTCCGCGACAACTGGACTGTTGGCTACACCCCGGAGCTGGCGGTTGGCGTCTGGGTGGGCAACAACGACAACTCAGAGATGACAGGAGTCTCCGGCATCACCGGCGCAGCGCCCATCTGGCACGATGTCATGGAGGGAGCGCCGGCTCACAGCGAGGTGCGGGATTTCCCCGTGCCCGAGGGTGTCCGCATCATCGAAATCTGCGAACTCACCGGCGCGGTGCCCGATTCCACCTGCCCACCCGACAAGCGCCGCCCCGAGGTCTTCGCCGAAGGGCAACTGCCGCCGGGGGCCGATAGCGAACACTACAGCGTGCTGGTGCTGCAACCCACCGACGGCGAGACGGTGCAAGGCGTGGTGCACGTCGTCGGCAGGGTGCAGATCCCCGAATTCGACCACTACGTGGTGGAATACGGAGAGACGCACGCGCCGCAAGCCTGGGGCCGGGTGGGCGAGCCCGGCCGCTCTCCCGTGGAGGCGGGGCTGCTGGCCGAGTGGGATACGCGTACCCTGAGCAAGGAGGGACCGCACGTGCTGCGTGTGGTGGCAGTGGACAAACGCGGGCGACGCTACGAATCGGACGCCGTGCGCCTGCAGGTGGCCATTCCCACGCCGACACCGGAACCCACATCCACACCCACGGGCACGCCAACTTCGTCGCCCACAAGCACGTCCACGGTGACGACCACGCCGACGACCACTGCCACTGCCACCAGCAGGGCCGCGCTGACAGTGACGCCTACGGCGACCATCACCGCAACGCCGACGGCCACGCTAACGCCCAGCGCGGTTGTCACGCCAACTTCATCGCCGACAAGGCCCACGCTCGCGCCTACGCCAACGCCGACGCCCGGTGCGGAAGTCACGGCAACGCCGACGGCGACGCCCACACCTACAGCAGCTCTCAACGCCCGCATCGACCAGCCACTGACAGGCAGCACCGTCAGTGGGCGAGTGCAAATCTGGGGCGAGGCAGCGGGCAGCGGCTTTGCTGGCTACAGGCTGGAATATGGTGTGGGCCTACTGCCCGACACGTGGCAGCCCATTGCCGAAGGAACCACCCCGATGATCAGCGGCCTGCTGGCACGCTGGCCCACGTTGGGCCTCGACGATGGTGATTACACGCTGCGACTGACCGTATTCGACGGCGCCGTCAGTGAGGAAGCGGACTCGATTTCCGTGAAGGTGGACAACACGGCGCCGGTGGTCCAATGGGTGTTCCCTGCCGAAGGGGCATTGCTGGATGCGGGGCCGGTGCGTCTGGTGGCGGAAGCATCGGACAACCTGGGGTTGGTACAGGTGGATTTCTTCGTGGGCGAGGAGTTGGTGGGCAGCGTCGCTGCGCCGCCGTTTGCCGTGGATTGGCAGGCCACGGCGGGAAGCTATCGGCTCAAGGTTGAAGCCCACGACCGTGCAGGCAGCACGGCGATCAGCGTAATACAAGTAGACGTGCAGTAGCGCTGGAGGCCAAAACCCCGGTTCCCCCCCCTTTCATCCCCCCCAATGGGGGGGAAAGAGGGGGGGTTCTTTGTTTCACATCAGCTCATGCACGCCAGCGTCATAGGCATCACTGTGATGTGACGGACAGAAAACACAGGGGGTTGCGATGAACGCGGTCGTAGCGGATCTCGAAGTGCAGATGTACGCCAGTGGTCATCCCTGTCGCCCCTGCAGCACCGATCCGCTGGCCTTGCGCCACAACAGCTCCCGGCTGCACCGAAATACTGCTCAAATGAGCATACAGGGTGCTAAAGCCATTTCCGTGGTTGATGACGACGTAGTTCCCGTAGCCACCATTATAACCGCCAACCTGGGCAACCGACACGGTGCCTGAGTCAGCTGCCAGCACTGGCGTCCCCAGCCATGCACCGATATCTATGCCCTTATGGGGCCACGGCCGCGGTGTGCCGCCCGGCCTACCACCAATCGTCGTAGTATTGAACCAATCCAGTATCTGTATGCTTCCGCTGACCGGCCAGGCGAAGCGTCCAGTGCCCACGCTGCTGGGCTCCGACGGTTCGCCTGCGTAGGCCAAGATCTTTGTCAGGATGTTCTCTTTCACGCCGCCGGGGATAATCAGCACCTGCCCTGGCGTCAGGGGCGAGTTCACATCTTCCAGCCCGTTGAGCTCCCAGCCCGAAATGTCTTCCGCCTGCACCTTGTACTTCCAGGCGATGTCGTCGAGGGTATCCCCTTCCTCTACAGTGTGATGCACGCCATCCACGGGCAAGATCATCAACTCCTGACCCACCCGTAGCAACTGGGGGCACAACTCCAATCCCCCGGCCCACATCACCGTATCCAGCGTCAATCCATATCTGTCAGCGATGCCGCTGAGCGTATCTCCTGCCTGGACGGTATAGATGATGATCCCGAGGCGGGGGCGATCGGGGATGGTGGTGAAGGGGACAGCCGCTCGCATCAGCGAATCGCTCGATCCCAGCCGGCTGCCGCCTCGGTTGGGCCAGAAAGAGATCAGCGGCAATGCCTCATCCTCAAGACCTGCGGCCGACGGCTGAGGTGGCTCAGGACGCGTCAACTCCCACCGCGGCATGTTCACCTGGCTGAGGAAAAGCACCAGCGCGACCACAAGGACAACGGCCACGTGGGAGGCCAGTCGCACGGGGGTGAAATCGCTGAAATAGCCACGCACGAACGCGGCGAACCGAGCCCAGACGTCCCGCTCGAAGCTCAGTTCGTCATCAGCCGCCACCACTTCCGCATCACCGCGCGGATCGGCTGGCGGGGACACAGTACCGTCTTCGCTGGAAGCTGGGGATAACATTTCGAGCATACGCTCCTGTCTCCGGATGGGTTCGAACACTCTGCTGGACACCTGGCTGGCCACACATCGCTGCCTGCCAACGTCCCCAATCATGCCACAGATTGCCTACGACGCTAGGCACCGCCAGTAGTGAGCGAAGCCAGAAACTCTGCGTTGCTACGCGTGCGTCGCATCTGATCGAGAAGGGGGACGATAGCTTCATCGCCGCCACCCAGGGCATCAACCATGCGCCGTATGGTCCATACCTGCTTCAACACCTCCCGCCCCAGAAGCAGTTCCTCTCGACGAGTGCCCGATCGTTCGATGTCAAAAGACGGGAAGATGCGCTTCTCCGACAGCTTGCGGTTCAGATGCAACTCCATGTTTCCTGTGCCCTTGAATTCCTCGTAGATGACGTCATCCATGCGGCTGCCGGTATCCACCAGGCAGGTGGCGATGATGGTCAGGCTACCGCCATCCTCAATATTACGAGCCGCACCGAAGAAGCGCTTGGGCGGATAGAGCGCAGCGGGGTCAATGCCGCCCGACAGGGTGCGACCACTGGGTGGGACCACGAGATTGTAGGCCCGAGCCAGACGCGTGATCGAGTCGGCCAGAATAACCACGTCCCTCCCCGCCTCCACCAGCCGCTTGGCCCGTTCCAGCGCCATCTCGGCCACTCGCGTATGGTGCTGCACCGGATCGTCAAAGGTGGCCGCGACCACCTCCGCCTCCACCGAGCGGTCCACATCCGTCACCTCTTCCGGTCGCTCGCCGATCAGCACGACCATCATGTGCACGTCGTTGTGGTTGTGGGTGATGCCATTGGCGATGTGCTTCAGCACCGTGGTCTTGCCCGCCATGGGAGGCGAGACGACGAGTCCACGCTGGCCGCGTCCGATGGGTGCCATCAAGTCCAGCAGACGGGTGACCAGGATATCCGAACGTGTCTCCAGACGAAACCGCTCCAGGGGATAAACGGGGGTCAGATTGTCGAAATGGGGACGTTCTTTGGCCTCTTCAGGATCTTGGCCGTTGACCGCCTCCACCTTCAACAGGCTGAAGTACTTCTCCGATTCCTTGGGCGGCCGTACCTGCCCGATGACGTAATCACCCGTGCGCAGCCCGAAGCGACGGATCTGGGACTGGGAGACATAGACGTCCCGCGGCCCAGGCAACAGGTCTCCCGAACGCAAGAAGCCGATGCCCTCCTGCACAGTCTGCAGCACACCGCCGCCTAGCGAAAACCCCATCTCCTGGGCCTGCGCGGCGAGAATGCGCATGATCAGATCGCTCTTCTTCAGCCGCGTATAGCCACTGACATTCATCTCGCGGGCGATGCTCCGCAGCTCGTCCACGGTGTGCTTTTCCAGTTCAACAATGTTCATGCTGCCTTTTCTTTCGCTCATGGGCGTTGCACTCCCAACTGTGCCTTGCAATCTGAGGCTTCATCGGCCAGCCCGCCAAGCCGCTCCCAAGATGAGCCGCAGACAGGATAGCAATGCCGATCCACCGGGTTCTGTCACCAGGCGCTGAAGGACAACGGCGAGTCAACTGCTACGCCGCCCCCCCCCTTTCATCCCCCCCAATGGGGGGGAAAGAGGGGGGGGCAAGGAGACGCCTAGTGTAGCCAAGAGTAATAGACAAATGGGAACGGACACTTGTGAGGGATGTACCAGCACAGTCAGGTAACGGTCAGAAGATCAACTTGCTGGCCGGGTGGTGTAGGGTTCAGAATACCTCTTCTGCGACGCGATGGACAACCTCTGTCCCTGCAAATACACAGCTATTATACCACAGTCTCTCCAAAAGGTCAAACTGACGACGCTTGTGTTCTCGTTAGCCCCTCATCACCGGTCGAACTCAATGAGGCTGAAGCGCATCAGCTTCTCCCAGCGATGCGTGGCTTCGACGTAGCGGATGGTCCCCGTCTTGGAGCGCATGACGACGCTGCTCGTATGCGCGCCTCCGCCAAAGAACTTGACCCCGCTCAGAAACTCGCCATCGGTCACGCCCGTGGCCGAAAAGAAGATGTTGTCGCCCTGGACCAGGTCATCAGCGGTCAACACCCGCTCCAGATCCATCCCCTGTTCCAGAGCATACTGTCGTTCGCTCTCGTCCCGCGGCCACAGCTTGCATTGGATTTCGCCCCCCATGCACTTGAGCGCGCAAGCGCTGAGAATCGCTTCCGGGGAACCTCCAATACCGACGAGCATGTCGATGCCCGTATTGGGTCGAGCGGCGGCAATGGACGCCGCGACATCGCCATCGCGAATGAGACGAATGCGAGCACCTGCTTGGCGCACCTGACGGATCAGTTCCGCGTGGCGGGGACGATTGAGGATGACCACCGTGAGGTCATCCACGTCTCTGTCCCTGGCCTTGGCCACCGCTGCCACGTTCTCCGCTACCGGCGCGTTGATGTCTATCACCCCGCGAGCTGTTGGCCCGACGGCGATCTTGTCCATGTAGACCATGCTGCCTGGGGCATACATGGTGTCTCGTTCCGAGAACGCCACCACGCTGAGCGCCCCTGCGTCCCCCTCGGCCGTCAACCGAGTGCCATCAATGGGATCCACGGCGATATCCACCCGCGGCGGATGGCCACTGCCCAGACGCTCCCCGTTGTAGAGCATAGGGGCTTCATCCTTCTCCCCTTCGCCGATGACGATGACGCCATCCATCTCCACGGTGTTCAGCACCAACCGCATGGCATCTACGGCCGCCCGGTCAACGGCGATCTTGTCGCCACGCCCCATCCAACGCGATGTAGCCAGGGCAGCAGCTTCCGTCGCTCGCACCAACTCCAACGCCAGGTTGCGATCCGGTTTCTCAGGCATGGTCTCCTTTGACCTCCCATAGGATCAGATGCTGTAGCAGCCGCGGATGGGGAGAAAATCGCAGATCGATCCCCTACAGCGCAGCAGCGTTCTCGGCCTGGGCGACGCGGATCCCCTCTTCTTCATCCACGAAGAGAAGCAAGGCGCCGCCGATGATGAAGAAAACGATCAAGGCCAGGATGCTCAGGCGGCTCTGGCCGGCGATCTGGGCAACCACGCCGAAGAGCAATGGGCCAGCGATGCCGGCAAACTTGGAACTGGTGCTGAAGAAGCCGAAGAACTCAGCAGACTTCGCCTTGGGCACCATAGCCCCGTAGAGAGAGCGGCTCAGCGCCTGACTGCCACCCTGCACCAGACCGACCACGAAAGCCAGAACGTAGAAGTGTAGGGCAGTGCTCATACGAAAGCCGCCGATGCAGACCCCCACGTACACGACGAGGGCCAGCATGATGGATCGCTTGGTGCCCATCCGCTTGGCCAGCGTGCCAAACAGAAACGAGAAGGGGATTCCAACGAACTGGGTGATGATCAGGGCGATGATCATGTCGGTCATGCCGATGCCGATCTCGTCGCCGTAGGCTACGGCCATCTTGATGATCGTGCCGATGCCGTCGTTGTAGATCCAGAAGGCAACGAGGAACAGAACCAACTGCTTATAGCGCCTGATCTCACGAAAGGTGGTGACCAATCTCCCTAGCCCAGCCCGGACAGGACCAATGCCCGCAGCCACATCCCAATCCCGCACCACCGGCGGTTCCGGAACGCGGCGGAAAAGCGGCAAGGAGAAGAGAGCCCACCACACGGCCACGCTGAAGAACGAGGCCCTCAATGCGAACTCCTGGTTGGGCATGAAGAACCACTCTGGTTTCATGAACCACAGCACGTTGATGACCAGCAGGATGCCTCCGCCCAAATAGCCCAGCGCGTAGCCCCTGGTGGAAACCTGGTCGATGTCGTTCTTCTTGGCGATGTGAGGCAGGAGCGACTCGTAGAAGATGTTTGCGCCCGCGAATCCGATGTTGCCGAGGATGTAGAGGACGCTCGCCAGCAGCCAGGTATCGGTACCGATGAAGACGAAGGCCGCCGTCGCCAGAATCCCCAAGCCAGCGAAGAAAGCAACATAGCGCTTCTTGCCTCCTGTGTAATCGGCGATAGCGCCCAGGATGGGTGCAACAACAGCGATGAGCAGCAGCGCAATCGAGGTTGTATAGGCCCATCGTGACGTGGCGATGTTCTCCGCTGCCCCCGCGGCGATGGCCACGGAGCGATAGAACGGCGGGAACATGGCCGCCATGATCGTCGTGGCAAAAGCGGAATTGGCCCAGTCGTACATGGACCAGGCATTGATGATGCGACGATAGGACTTGTCGTTCATGATGACTCCTTTTGTGGCGATGCAGAGCGTGGCGCGCCGCCCCCCCCCTCTTTCCCCCCCATTGGGGGGGATGAAAAGGGGGGGACGATACCCTATGCGACAAACAGGGCCCAGTAGTAAACCAGGGGAATGGCAAAGAGAAGGCTGTCAGTACGGTCCAGCATTCCACCGTGGCCGGGGATCAAGTTGCCGGAATCCTTAGCCTGCGCCCGGCGCTTGAACATGGAGACCGCCAGGTCTCCTCCCAAAGCGAGGGGGCCGAGCAAGGCTCCCAGCAGCGCGGCCTGCGCCCAGTCCATCTGGGCAACAGCGCTGTGCGGAGCCCAGCGGCCACAAGCGGCAACGAAGCCAAGCACGCCCAGCACGGAACACGCAAAACCGCCGATGGTGCCTTCCCACGTCTTCTTAGGGCTGAGGCGCGGCCACAACTTGCGGCGGCCCGTCGTCAAGCCAATGACAAAGGCCCCGCCATCGCCCACCCAGACGGCAACCATCCCCAGGAGCAGCCACCAGAGACCATCAGGCAACTCCCGCAGGGCAACGAAATGGGACAACAGCCCTCCGATGTAGGCCGCCCCAGACACCGTCAACGCCCAATCAACCACAGCCGTTTCTCGCGCCTGGAACATCGCCCAGACCAGAGTGAGAAGAAGGCCTCCTGCCAGCAATGGACGTAGAGTCTCGGGCGCGGGCCTGAATCCCTCCAGGACAAACAGTTCGATCCAGAGCATACCAAGCATCAGGCTGGGCCGATAGCCCGCACGTTCCATCAGCAGGATGAACTCGCGCCCCGCCAAGACGCCTACGACAAGAACGGTGGCCAGCCAGGCGTAGCTGCCAAAAACGATGAGACCAACGATGATGGGGGCCAGAATGATGATGCTGAGAATGCGAATACGCAGCATCGCGCCCCTTTCGAGGAGTGCTGATAGCGCGAGGGGTCGTTTACCTATCATTGGGTGGTTTCTCCGAGTGCCGTGAGGTCGCCACAGCGGAGGTCTATCGGTTCTTGAGGCGACCAAAGCGGCGCTCACGGGCCGCGTACGCTTCTAGTGCCTTGCGCAGCTCTTCCTGGTCGAAATCAGGCCAGTAGGTGGGAATGGAGTAATACTCAGCATACGCACCCTGCCAGATCAAGAAGTTGGAAAGGCGCATCTCGCCAGCGGTGCGGATGATCAGATCGGGGTCAGGCAGGCCGGCAGTATGCAGATAGCGAGTGAACAGATCCTCGTTTACTTCTTCAGCAGCGATACCATCGGCGATGATGCGGCGCACCGCGTTCATGATTTCAGCACGCCCGCCGTAGTTGAAAGCCACGTTGAGAATGATGCGCTGGTTGTCTTTGGTGAGTTCCAGCGCTTCTTGGATCGCCTTGCTCAGCGATTCCGATACGCGTTCCAGGCTGCCGCTGTGCCGAATCTGCACGCCTTCCGCATGAAGCTCTGCGAGCTGTTCAGTGAGGGCTTGTTCCAACAGGCGCATGAGGCCACGCACCTCGGCGCTGGGGCGCCCCCAGTTCTCGGTGGAGAAGGCGTAGATGGTTAGTACTTCAACGCCGCAGCTAGCGCAGGCCTTCAGCACGCGCCGAATGTTTCGCGTGCCTGCCCTGTGGCCAGCCAGACGAGGTTGGCCGCGGGCCCTGGCCCATCGGCCGTTTCCATCCATGATGATGGCGACGTGACGGGGGATACGCGCCAATGCGGTCGCTTCTGTCATCTTGACAGCCCGATACTACCCACTCAGATCTCCATGACCTCTTCTTCTTTGCGCTGCCCCAGCTTGCCCATTTCCTTGATGAAGCGATCTGCCAGTTTCTGGATCTCGTCCTTGCCCCTGTAGAAATCATCCTCGGGGATCAGCTTCTCGTCTTCGAAGTCCCGCAGGTCCTCGATGGCACTGCGACGCTGGTTACGCACGGCCACACGCCCTTCTTCCACTCGTCGCTTCACCACCTTGACCAGATCCCGCCTGCGCTCCTCTGTTAGGCGCGGGATGTTGAGGCGGATCAGCTTGCCATCGTTGTTGGGCGTGAGGCCCAAGTCTGACGTGTGGATCGCGCGTTCGATGGACCCGATGTCGCCCTGATTAAAGGGACGGACGACAAGCAGGCGCGGTTCCGGAGCAGAGATGGCCGCTAACTGAGCAAGAGGCACGTACATGCCATAGTACTCCACCGGCAGTCGTTGGACCAGCGCAGGTGAAGCACGGCCTGTGCGAATGGACATCAGGTCCGTACGCAGAACTTCGACGGCTTTCTGCATTGCCGTCTCCGTTTCTTTGAGCAATTCTTTGATCATTTCGGCTACCGATCAATGGTAAATGAGTGTTCCGATCCTCTCGCCCCGAATCACCTTGGCCAATGAGCCGGGCGTCCACAAGTTCATCACGATGATGGGCAGATCATTCTCCATGCAGAGGGTGATCGCCGTACTGTCCAGCACCCCCACCCGCATGCTCAGCGCCTGCAGGTAGGTGAGGCGGTCGAAGAACCTGGCCTCGGGATTCTGCAGGGGATCAGAGTCGTAGACCCCATCCACCTTCGTGGCCTTGATCAGCACCTCAGCGTCCACTTCCATGGCCCGCAGGGCGGCCGCAGTGTCCGTGGTGAAGAAAGGATTGCCCGTGCCTGCACCGATGATGACCACGCGTCCTTTTTCCAGGTGACGGATGGCCCGCCCGCGAATGTACGGCTCGGCCACAGATCGCATTTCGATGGCCGTCTGTACCCTGGTGGCCACTCCCTGTCGCTCCAGTGCATCCCGCAGGGCCAGCGAGTTCATCACCGTGGCCAGCATGCCCATGTGGTCAGCGGTTGTCCGGTCCATGCCGTGGACCAAGCCATCTGCGCCTCGCCACAAGTTGCCAGCGCCCAGTACCAGAGCGACCTCAACTCCCTCTTCCTTGATTTCACGTATCTTGGTGGCTGCGGCCTCTGCCTGATGCGGGTCAATGCCGGACCCTTGAAGGCCAGCCAGCGCCTCGCCGCCCAGCTTGAGCAGCACCCGCTTGTAGCGAAGTTGGGGCATGATCTGCCTCGGTTAAAAGCTCCGGATGGGCTACTGTCCCAGTTCGTAGCACACGAAACGACGAACGACGATGTTCTCACCAAAAGTGGCGTTGTGACGGTCAATCAGCTCCCCGACGGTGATGTCGGTATCCCTGATGTAGGGTTGCTCCAGCAGGCAGGATTCCTTGTAGAATTTCTCCATCTTGCCGGAGACTATGCGCTCCAGGATGTGGGGCGGTTTGTTCGCCGCCTCCATCTCGGCCAGGTAGGCCTCCTGCTGTTTGGCGATGACGTCCTCGGGGATCTCTTCCCGATTCACGTACAGGGGGCAACTGGCAGCAACCTGCATGGTCAGTTCTCTGGCCAGATTCCTGAACTCATCTGTGCGGGCTACGAAGTCAGTCTCGGAATTGAGCTCCACCATGGCTCCGAGCCGGCTGCCAGCGTGGATGTAGGCAGCGACGACGCCCTCCTTGGCCTCCCTTTCCTTCCTCTTCTCTGCCTCTGCCATTCCCTGCTTGCGCAGGTACTCAGCGGCCTTGTCGAAATCTCCCTCCGCTTCAATTAGGGCATTGCGACAATCCAGCACACCAGCACCGGTGGCGCTGCGTAGTTCCTTCACCATGCTTGCCGTGATCTTCAACTCAGTAACTCCTCAACGTTGTTAGCGGTATGGTCTTCTTCCGGGGCTTCGGTGATTTCCTCTTCCTCCACCACCGTCTCGACCTCGGGCAGCGCTTCCGATTCAGCGTCAGTCTCTGCGCCTGCTTCCAACACCTCTGCTGCTGCCTCCTTCGGCTCCTCCAGCGAAGCGCCCCCGCGCAGTCTGTCCAGCACAGAGGGGCCCAGCAGATCCTCGTCCGAAAGCTGTGCCCTCTCCGCTTCTTCCGCATCTACGATCTCTCGCACATGCAGGCCCTCGATCACCGCGTCTGCAATCTTGGCAGCCATCAGGCGGTTGGAACGGATGGCATCATCATTGCCGGGGATAACAAAGTCAATGGGATCCGGGTCACAATTCGTGTCCACCAGCCCGATGATCGGTATGCCCAGTTTGCTGGCCTCACTCACCGCCAGCGCTTCCCGCCGGACGTCGGCGATGAAGACCATGTCTGGAAGCCGAGACATGGTTCGTATGCCGCCCAGCCGCCGATTCAGCTTCTGGATCAGACGGCGCAGTTTGAGCGCTTCCTTCTTGGGCAGTTTCTCGAAATCGCCACGCTCTTCCTGTTGCTCAAGGTCAATCATGAAGTCAACCCGATGGCGAATGGTGCGGAAATTGGTCAACGTTCCACCAAGCCATCGCTGGTTGACGTAAGGCATCCTACAGCGTTCAGCGTGCTCCTGGATGCTCGGTTGGGCCTGTCGCTTGGTGCCCACGAAAAGGATGGTGCCGCCCTGGCTGGCCTTCTCCCGCACCGCTTCGTACGCCACCCCAAGGGCGCGCACTGTCTGCTGCAGGTCAATGATGTGAATGCCGTTTCGCTCCCGGAAGATGTAGCGCCTCATCTTCGGATTCCAGCGTCGCACTCGATGTCCGAAGTGAGCGCCCGCTTCCAGGAGTTCCCTCATGCTAACCACTGCCACGTTCTTCTTTCTCCTTTCGGATTGTTGTGCCCTCCACCGCTCGCACTCTGAGCGCAGGACCGCTTCTCGTCGGGGTAGCCCAAAGAGGCGGGCGGGCGCAACCTGCCTCCGTTCGGCCTTCTGTCCCCTCTGAAAAACGGCACACCTGCCACAGTTGAGCGGTGTGCGTGATGGGACCTCGCGCCCAAGGCCAAAGTATAGCACAGAGTCACTCATACAGCAAGTTGGCAATGGAACTTTCTTGTGCTATACTGTCACCCTGTGCAAGCCAACTTTGTTCCTTGCACTCACAACATACCCCAATACGACACGAGGAGGTCGGTGATGATCAGTCAGGAACTGTTGGAGATGCTGCGCTGTCCCGCCTGCGTCAGCGGCCCAGACCGCAAGTCTGGCGAAGACCCTGGCCGTCTGGAGTTGGTGAGCGACGGCACATGGCTCGTCTGTCAGGAATCCGACTGCAACCGCAAGTACCCGATCAAAGAAGACATCCCTGTCATGCTCATCGAAGAAGGAGACAAGTGGACGCAGGTAGCGGTCGAAGACCTGCCTGAGCCTGGCCCACTGGTCGGGTGACTCCACTGACATCCAGTGAGCAAGATCAGGCTAGAAGCGGAAATCGGCGAGCTTCTGGCCCGCCGGGGCTGGAGTCTAGCAGTGGCCGAATCGTGTACCGGCGGGCTGGTGAGCCATCGACTGACGAACGTGCCGGGCAGCTCACGCTACTTCCTCGGCAGCGTGGTCTCCTACGCCAATGATGCCAAAGTGAAGCTGCTGGGAGTGCGCCCCGAGACGATAGAGGTCCACGGAGCGGTCAGCCCGCAGACGGCACAGGAAATGGCGCAGGGCGCGCGCCGCCTCTTCCGGGCCGACCTCGCCGTCGCCGTCACCGGCATCGCCGGCCCTGGCGGCGGAACGCCAGAGAAGCCGGTGGGCCTGGTCTTCGTGCACCTCTCTGCCCCCGAAACAGAGTGGAGCAAGCGACACTTGTGGGCGGGCGGGCGAGAGGAGAACAAGGCTCAGTCGGCAGAGGCTGTGCTGCTCCTGCTGCGGCGCTACCTGAACAGAAGAGTTCGGCGAAACGAGGAAAACGAAGGCAATGTCGCAGTGGCAGTTCGTGGATGAACCGCTGATGGTGCAGGCTCGCTTCGATACTCAGGGGCGGGCACAGCCGGTGGCCTTCGTCTGGCGCAACCGCACCCGCTACATCACCGATCAGGGACGGGAGTGGGTGGAAGAAGCGGATTCTGACGCTCCATGCCGCTGCTTCCTCGTGCAGGCCGCCAATGGCGACACCTTCGAGCTGAGGCTGGAGTTGGAGACACTGTGCTGGCGGTTGCACCGCGCCTGGCTTCAACCGCAGTCAGCATAGCCTCACCAGAACCCTTCTACATCTCCCCTTTCTCCGTTGTGTACCAGAGCATGGGCAAGTAGGCGCGCCAGCCAGGCAGCGGGGTGGCCATGCTGGTAGGCGTCGCCGTGGCGGTGGGCGTAGGCGTGGAACTGGGCGTCGGCGTGCTCGTTGGCGTGCCGGGAGTCCAGGCCAGTGCGGCCCACACTGCATCGAAGGCGTTGATAATGCCGTATCCCCAGGTGTTGTTGGGCAGCGCATCGGGAGGTTCGCCACCGCAGGGCACGGTAGCGGTCTTGGGGTCAGTGGTTTGCACGATGAGGTCCTCGATGGCGTCCACCTGTCCCCTGAGCTGCGGATTGGCCGAGAGCATGAGGGCCACCTGTCCGGCTACATGTGGGGCAGCCATGGAGGTTCCACTGCCAGAGCCGTAACCACCATTGCTCTGGCACGAGCGTACGCTCACACCTGGAGCGGCGACGTCCGGCTTCAGGCGATTGCTGCCATCCACAATGACCGGCCCACGGCTGGAGAAGCCGGCGATGGTGTCCCCATCAGCAAAGGCTCCCACGCTGAAGGCAGCCTCGTAGATTGCAGGCGGGTATTGCACACTGCCACAACCGTCGTACCCATAGTTGCCGGCAGAGACAACGACCATGATGCCCGCTGCTCCTACCGCCTCGACTGCCGCCTGAAGCGTCTCCGGCCCGCATCCTTCGCTGGGGGGACAGGCCCAGGAGTTGTTAATCACGTCGGGGGCCAGGGCTGGATCGCCATCGGCCATCGGGTCGCCGCCGTGGGAGTAAGGGGCAAGGAAGAACTCGAAGCACTCGATGTAACGGGCCGGCGTGCCGAACCCTGCTGAGTCCATGTTCTTGCAACCGATCCAGCGTGCCTCCGGCGCCATGCCGATGCGCTCACTCTCCCCGCCTTTGCCCACAACGATGCCCAGGGTGAGCGTGCCATGACCGTGGTCGTCGTAGGGCACGGCTTGATAGTTGACGGCATCGTGCCAGTGGGTGTCGTGGTGCGCCTGCTCACCATCCCAGCCGCGGTACCGCTCCTTCAGCGCTTCGTGCCGCCAGAAGATACCCGTGTCGTTCCCGGCCACCACCACTCCCTTGCCGCGTATCCCCATGGCCCACACCTCCTCGGCGCGGACGCGCTCAATGCCCCAAGGAACGCCTTCCTCTACCTGTGCGCTCGCCCCTGAACCACTCGCTGACGGAAGCGGCAGATCCGCCCGCACGCGGGGGTTCGCCTCCAGACGGGCCACGTCGGAGCGTGCAGCCAGTTCCAGCAGTAGCCCCCGATCGCCGCGCACCTTCACCATGTTGACCAGATAGAAAGCCTGATAGGGGACGCCGCGAGCGCGCAGGTGGGCGACAAGCGGGGCCTGGCTGCGGCGGGCAACCGACCGCAGCATCTCGAAGACGATGTGGCCTTGGGCCCGCTTGGTGGGCAACTGCGCCGCGTCGCGCAGATCGGCCTGCTCCCGCAGCACGATCAGGACATCCGCCTCGCCCTGAGCCTGCATCTCCGCCCATAGGTGAGAGGAGATGTCGGCCATCGGCCAAGTCGCTTGGGCTTGTGGCTGGCTGCCGACCGGCACGACAAGAAACGCGACAGCCAGCAGCAGGAAAGGAACCCATCGGGCACGTGAGGTCATGATCGCCTAATCGCTAAGTTTCTGCAGCTTGGCGAAGCTCGCCAACAGCGTCTTGATGCCCTTACCCGGGAAGGCCACCTTCACTTCCTCGTCATCGTTCGTCACCTTGCTCTCGATGACCGTTCCCTCCCCGAAAAGGGGGTGGCGCACCCGCTGTCCCACGGCGAATTGCGGTTCGGAAGGCGGGGCCGGAGATGGCGCCACGCTGACCTTGAGGGCCGGACGCCAGGTGGCAGCGCGGCGCGGCACCGCCTGGCCCTGTGACTTCCGCTTCCCCTGGACCAGACGGCGGGGGATGTCCACGAGAAAGCGAGAGGGCGCGTTCAGGTCGTCAGCGCCGTAGCGGGAGCGGCGGAAAGCGTGCAGCAAATACAGCCGCTCTCTGGCCCGGGTGATGCCCACATAACACAGCCGCCGTTCTTCTTCCATCTGCTCAGGATCGTCGAAACTGCGACTGTGAGGCAGGATACCCTCCTCCATGCCCACAATGAAGACCACGTCGAACTCCAGCCCCTTGGCCGAGTGCAGCGTGAGCAGCGTGGGCGCGTCCGCAGTCTCGGGCAGATCATCCACATCGGAAACCAGAGCAACTTCTTCCAGGAACGTAGTCAAGGCAGTCTCTTGTGGCAGGGGATCGTAGTCGGCGGCCACGGCGCGCAGCTCCATCAGGTTGGCCCAGCGATCTTCTCCCTGCTCGGTGCCATCCCGAATCCAGCCTTCGTACGCCGTCTCCTCCAGCACCTGATCCAGGAGCTGCGCCACGGTCAAGTCAGCCCTCGCCTCTCTCCAACCCTCCAGCGACTCGAGGAAAACCAACAACTGCTTCCGCGCCCGCGTGCCAAAGGGGATAGCAGATGCAGCTCGCCCCCCAGCCTCCTCGTTTCCCTCCTTTCCTTTCTTCCCATCTTCTTCCCTCAACATCAACAACGCCTCATGCTGCGACACCCCCATCTCGTTTGCCCACTGCGCCAGCGTGGCCGTCGTCCGAGCGCCGATGCCCCGCCGGGGGACGTTGATGATGCGCCCCAGGCTCACGCTGTCGTGCGGATTGTGGATCAACCGCAGGTAGGCCAGAGCGTCCCTGATCTCTCGCCGGGCGTAGAAGCGGGTAGCGCCCACCAACTTGTAGGGCATGTTGCCGAAGATGAAGGCATCCTCCAGCGCCCGCGACTGGGCGTTGGTGCGGTACATCACGGCGCACTCACCGAGCGTCGTCCGCCCTTGGGCCGTCAGCCGGGCGATCTCGTTGACGACATAGCTGGCCTCCTCGTCCTCGTTGTAGGCTTCGAAGACGGTCAGCAGCGGCCCGGCTCCCTTGTCCGTGTGCAGCCGCTTGGGCGTGCGCCACGAGCTGACGGCGATGATGGCGTTGGCGGCGTCGAGGATGGTCTGCGTGGAGCGGTAGTTGCGTTCCAGCAGGAGGAGTTTGTGCTCAGGGAAGTCTTTGCGAAAGCGCTGGATGTTACGATAATCGGCGCCTCGGAAACGGTAAATCGAGTTGTGAACAACGATTCCCCCGGCCACATAGTTTCGGTAGATCGGCACGGAGACGTCATACACCGGGCCTTCATAATAGTCCGTTGTGACCGACGTAACCTCGTCTTCCACAACCTGCCCTTCTGCTTCTAGAACCGGGACAACCGCCCCAGGAAGCAGATTACCAATGGGCATGAAACCATACTTTTGATCGGTGAGCCTGGCCCGCTTCCGAATCTGAGCGTCGGGAACGGCGATGCTCAAATCGGTCAGCATCACATTCATTGCGTCATAATCACCGTGACTGCGACGAGCGGCCCAGTAATGCTGCTTATGAGGCTTGGTCCGTAAAACACTTTCGACCTGCTGGCGAAAGTGCGAATCGGAGCTACAAACCGACAGCTCATGTAGATGCCACGGGTCATTTCCCTTGTGCCAGCGATTTCCACCTGTCTTCGTAGCCCTGCTGCTGAACATGGTGAACGAGACATTCTTGCGGACATGGCCACCGCGAATCGTGGCTCTTGGAACGTGATGCGGGTGATCCAAGCTGAGACCCAGGTCTACAGCCAGTCTCTTGGCCGCTGAGACGGTATCCAGATGCGCGTACAACCGAGCGATTCGCTCATCGGTCATCGCTAGCCGCCGGCCACCAGCGTGGAAACAGACTGTCGGCAAGCCATATTGGGCAGAATACAAAGCTTCAAAATAGGCTGCTTCGGCGCAATCCTGGCAGGCCCTCAACAACCAGATCGCATCGCCACGTTCCTGCCGTAGCCGTTCCATAAACCCAGGATAGGTCTTGTCGCCGCTGGTGCGAACACTGCATGTACGACCAATGCGATAACCCAATCTGCGGGAGTACATCAGGTAGACGTACCGATAGTGGCCACGCGGAGGAAAGCGGGCAAATACACAGTGTTCCGGGGTCGCTGCCAACCTGTGTCCGCGGCTGGTCGTAACAACCACTACAGGGCCGCTGTATTGCCGGCTCGGACAAGCATCAATCCGTCCGTGTGCGATGCTGCCATGTCCAGCGGCAGCGGTAATTTGGTCACCAGGACGAAGCGACTCTACCGGTTTCAATCCTTCGCCGGTTAAGATGCGGGTGCCAGCCACGACACATTGATCTTCGTCAGCTACCACAAACAGATTGCGCCGTTCGCCGGCCAGCATCTTGACCAGCCGGTACTGGGCCGTGTTGGTGTCCTGGAACTCGTCCACCATCAGGAACAGGTAGCGGCTCTGGTACTTCTCCAGGACTCCGGACTCCTTCTCGAACAGCAAAACCGTGCGCAGCAGCAGGTCGCCGAAATCGAGAGCGTCGTTGGCCTCCAGCAACGCCTGGTAGCGTTCGTAGACGCGGCGGGCCACCTCTTCCGGATGCGTCTTGGGCTCGACCGCCCGGGGAGTGAGCAGATCACACTTGGCGCGGGAGATGAACGCGCGCATCGCCTGAGGGCGGTACCGTTTCTCGTCCAGGTTGAGGTCCTTCAGCACCTGGCGCAGGGCGCGGAGCTGATCGTCCCCATCGTAGATGACGTAGCCGGAATTGATGCCGGCGTGCAGTGCTTCGCGCCGCAGAATGCGGGCGCAAGTGGCATGGAAGGTGCCGATGGTGAGCCCCCGCAGTTGGCCGCCCAGCAGCCTTTCGATGCGGGCGCGCATTTCTCGGGCGGCCTTGTTGGTGAAGGTGACGGCCATCACGCGGTAGGGCTGGACGTCGCACTCGCGAATGAGGTAAGCGACGCGCTGGGTGAGCACCCGCGTCTTGCCCGAGCCGGGGCCGGCCAGGACGAGGACAGGGCCATGAACGGTAGTCACCGCCTCCCGCTGGGCAGGATTGAGGTCAGCAAGGATGTCGGTCATGGCATGGCAGGAATGCGGGTGTCGGTGGGAGACTCAGACGCTGGTACCGCTGGGGATGTCGCCAGCGGGGAAATCGTCGGCGGTGACGCCATGGCCGATGACCACGTTGCGGCCCAGCACGGCGTTGGCGGGAACCTGGGAGCGCTTCCCCACTAGCGTGATGCCGGTGTTCAGCACCTGGGGCAGAGTGGCATTACGCGTGTTGTCGTCGCCGAAGCCCACCTGTGCGCCCTCACCGATCACTACCTCCTTGTCCACGATTGCCCGATCCACCACGGCACCAGGGCCGATCCGTGTGTCGTTCATGATGATGCTGTCACGTACCTCGGCGCCCTCGGCCACGACCACGCCGGGGCCGATCACGGAGCGGAGCACGCGACCTTGGATGCGAGCGCCATCGCACAGCAGATTGCCGACGACACAGGCTTCGGAAGCTAAGAAGACCGGCGGGCGCTGTTCCGAGCGGGTGTGGATGACCCAGCGAGGATCGGACAAGTCCAGCGCGGGGATGTCGGCCAGCAGGGCCATGTTGGCCTCGTAGTAGGCGGGGATCGTGCCCACGTTGGCCCAGTATCCTTCGAAGGTGTAGGCACAGACCCGCTTGCGTCGGACCAAAGCGGGGATCGTTTCGGCGCCGAGTTCGCGGTGGCCCCGGCCAGGGCCTTCCAGCCAGTCGCCCAGCACCCTGGCTTGGAAAACGTAGATGCCCATACTGGCCAGGGTCGACCGGGTGCGGCGCGGCTTCTCCTCGAAGCGGGTGATGCGTCCGTCGGCGTCAGTGGTAACCATGCCGAAGCGGTAGGTTTGATGCGGGCTGACGGCGCGCACGGCTACGGTGACGTCGGCCTTGCGCATCCTGTGATACTCGACCATCGGCTGATAGTTCATCTTGTAGATGTGGTTGCCGGCCAGGATGAGGACTTGCTCGGCGTTGCTCTCCCGCAGGACGTCGAGGTTGAAACGCACAGCGTCGGCAGAGCCCTCTTGCCAGGCGCCCTTTCCGTCGGGGCTTCCCTGGTAGGGCTGCAACAACCGCACGCCACCTTCGGCACGGTCCAGATCCCACGGTTTGCCCGCCCGGATGTGGTCATTGAGCGTGCGAGGCATGTACTGAGTGAGAACAGCAACGTTGTAGATGTCCGAATTGACGCAGTTCGACAGCGCGAAGTCAATGATGCGGTATTTACCCCCAAACGGCACGGCAGGTTCTGCCCGGGTGGCAGTGAGGACATGCAGACCGGGTCCGGTTCCGCCAGCCAGGATCATCGCCAACACGTTCATGCGCCTACCTCCTCTGAGATCTCGGCCGG